>Ga0256405_10013040_pt1 | contig 10089 bp, 9 predicted proteins | sample RumenRJG_02DNA_FD_189096 | JGI IMG/M metagenome (GOLD analysis project Ga0256405, IMG submission 189096) | Bovine rumen microbial communities from Lethbridge, Alberta, Canada - RJG_02 | ecosystem: Host-associated > Mammals > Digestive system > Stomach > Rumen | place: Canada: Alberta | collected... | reverse complement strand
TTTTGCCAAGCTACATTCCATAGCAGAAACGGCCATGAAGAATGGAAATTCGAAATTCAACGCAATACTTGCTGTCGTGCAACAGTAAGACAACTACTCATGCCGTGGGGTGCTGAGTAGTTACCTGCTCTTATACGATGATATACCTCTACCACCTCACAGGTTGCAAATGGTTTAAAGAAGATAACATGCTCTTCGCCGAGGTCCAGCATATGGCCTAGCTTTGCTGCAAGAGCTACGCTCGCAAAACTTAGGAGAAATGGAAGGACTAATCCCAATCCCTATCTATATCAAAGCCTCTGTTACAATTCAATATACTATGCGAATATCTTTAAAACCTTTAAAATACCACCATGAATTAAAATAGCAACGATTCCATTTCCTCATGCGTTCCCAAGGATGAGTAAGGCATCGTATATCCACCTTTTGTTTACGAATTCCACATGGTTCACTTTGACAATATTTTCTTAATGGACAATTAAACGTTCCGTTGGAAAGAAACACTTGATGTATTTGCATCATCGCATATACATTAATTAGTTCCCTCTTTGACACATACACACTGCGTGGACGGATAAAATCGAAATAATGTGAACGATTAGTTACTATTGGAGTTCCAAATTCTTTGAGTAACATTGAGAAAAACATATTTTTGATAATGTCTCCACCCTCAGCTAACTGATGGAACAAAAACGGATTCTGAAGTTTCAAAACAGATCCTTTCTGGATGATTGTTTGGAACCACTTGTTAATATTTTGCCAATACCAAACACCTCCTAAATATTCTGATATAACATCTTTCGCTCCTTCTGCAAATGCTTCATGGCTTTCTTTGTATGTTAGAGTCCCAATTGGCAAAGTCATGGTTGTCCTTTGCAAATCCTCATAAATAACAATTGGCGTTAAAGTATCTGCATTAAATCCATTTTTGGCTTTAAACTCCAAGTAGTCAATAAGGTCACATCCCGGGTTTGATCTTTGAAGAGCAAAAACGAAGAGAGCAATCATAGTATGTGGTTTGGCAGACAAACCAGGAATAATCATATCCACCACATCCTTTACAATATAAGATGGATTATAAGGAGAACGTCGTACTGAAGTTGGGTATATTTCTTCCTGTATCAATTTGGCCATTCCTTCCATCATATGTATAGTTCCTAATAAAATGTCTGTATTATGCATCTTTCTATCGAAACATTTTATTAATACTCCATTTACAGGAATAATCTTACCGTTGTTGCAGTCTGTTAATGTTGCTATCTGCGTCTTCTTAAATGAAATTGCCTTTTCGACAGGATTTATTGTTCCCATGGTACAACTGCGTGCAAGCCAATTTTGGTCAACATTGCTTCCCAAACTCAATGGACTAATAGGAACATGAACATCTGCACTTGGTTGTTGTTTAATTAGTTTTGAAACATAACGGATATATTCTCCTCTGATAAATATATTATTTAATCCTTGAATTGTAGTGATATCTTGTAAAAAGTGAATGTACTCATGCAAAAATGTGCTCTTTTGCTGTTGTTCCCAATGTTCCATTTCATCCAATTTACCTTTTCCAATTGTATGCATGTGAAATATTGCTGGTTCATAGAATCCTAATGTAGTATTATATCGTTCTAACATAGTTGTATTAATACATTGATAATTTTACAATGCAAAGATATAAATTAAACCAGAGAGTTCATAATAACATTTGCTTATTTATGGTTTTTTAAATAAAAATATTGAATTAGTTGAATTATTATTTGTATTTTTGCAAACAAAATCATTTGCATCATGGATATTAAAGCGCGTATAGAAGAAGTGATAGCCCAAAGGGGGTTGACAAAGAGAGAAGTTTCAGAACGGATGGGAAAGTTCAATCAGGCTTTCAACTCTCTTATTACCAATCCAAAATGGGATACGATTGAACATGTTGCTGAAGCTATTGGTATCAATACTGAAGAATTATTGTTTGGCGGCAATTTAGTTGATAGAGAACAGCATAAATCCGAAATATCCAGAGGGTACAATGAATTAATGCAAAATAATAATAAAAATGAAATCAAATCTCAATCATTAGGAGTAATTATTTGTCCGCATTGTGGCATTGGAATCAAGCTGAGTCTCATCGAAGAATAAAACAACAGAAATAATATGGATACAGTTTTAGCTAAATACCCTTGGGTAGTATTTCACAAAGAATTGGCAAACGCAATATTAAAGTACAAAAACGATAGGCAGTTATTATTGCGTTGGATGAAAGAAGAATTATCTGATGTAAGAAGAAGTGATAATGTAAAATTATGGTTTTGCGGAAAGCTATTAGAACCAACAAGAAAGGATATTGATCCCTTCTCAATATTTTCTATTTTGTGTAGGATATATCAATTTGAGACATTAGAAAGAATATTCCCAATTTACAAAAAATTCTTTCAAATAGAAACTCCAGCATCTTCAAGCTCTTGGGGAATCGTTACAACAAACACCTCGTATTTTTTCTTCACAAACGACAAACATACAATCAATTTGTTATGGAAACTATTTGAAAAGGCGATTAATGGAAAGTCTTTTGAAAAAGAATATAACGAACTAATTGAAAACAATGACACACGATATTATCTAACGTATGCCCTTTCGTGGGTTTGTCCTGAAACATTTTTAGCATTAAATAAGCCTATTCGGGATTTTCTGTTGGAATATGGTATTGAGATCAGCTCAATTCCTAGTTATAAGCAATATAATGACATCTTGAAGAAAGTTAAATACAAAATAGAGAAGAAAGAAATTGCATGTTCCTCTTTAATGGAATTGACAGAGTTAGTACAAAAGAAAAGTTCTTCCATCAAAATATGGTTTATACCATTAGAATATCGCAATTCTCAAAATAACAATATTAATCTGCAAGAATTATATAATCATAATGAAAAAGCAATTGAACATTTATATTTAGAAGCAATTCCTCGTCAAGACATTGTCGTCCTTTATGGAAACAACAATGAATTACAGCAACTAATATATGGATGGGGTAGATTTAAGTCATCGGGAATTAGATTGACTTCTAATATGCTTTCGGAAATCGAATGGAATATGTATGATAATAATCCTATATTATGGGATGGACTGCCTCTGAATGGTTTATATGAAGTAATTGCCACACCTCATTTGCTTAAAAGTTTAAAAATTTCCCATAATAAAATAGATTGTGATATGAAAAGTAATATAATGAAATATGTTGATCTGCTAGAATTAAATAAAAACTTAATTCTCACAGGAGCACCAGGAACTGGTAAAACTCATATGGCGAAGATGATTGCCGCAGTAATATTGGGACTAAAGAATACTGACGAACTAGAAAAGAATAATAAACGTTTTAAGTTTGTTCAGTTCCACCCATCATATGATTATACTGATTTCGTTGAAGGGTTAAGGCCTATTGAGAAAAATAACAATTTAGGATTTAAGAGGGTTAATGGAGTGTTCAAAGACCTCTGTGAAAACGCATTATCTCCATTAAAAAAACACGAAGGTTATTTTACAGAGAAAGATGCTAATATGGGACTTGCTATTTTCAAAAATAAATCCAACGGAGTCGTTTTATGGAAACCAGATGATAAGGATAGCGGAACTTTCACAATAGTAACAGAATGGAATGCTCCAATTTATGCAATACCTCGTGTAGATAAATATTCTATTGTTCCAATTAAAGTATCAGAAGATGATATTATTGAGTATCTGACTAATCCTCTTATCGATAATTCTGATAAGGACCCATATGCAGAGAGTATTGCTGATTATATTGGAAATTACATATTAGGTTCAAAGTATGTTTTAATAATTGACGAAATCAATAGAGGTGAAATCAGTAAAATATTTGGAGAATTGTTTTTCTCCATCGACCCAGGCTATCGTGGTGAGAAAGGTATAGTATTGACACAATACCAAAATATGATAGAAGAAGAAAATGTGTTCAAAAACGGTTTCTATGTTCCAAATAATGTATATATTATTGGTACGATGAATGATATAGACCGAAGCGTTGAGGATATGGACTTCGCTATGCAAAGACGTTTTGCAAAGGTAGAAGTTACAGCAGAGGAGAGTTATCAGAACATATTAGCAGATAATAATGACTTTTCAGAGGATGAAAAGACAGAGATTAAGGCGAGAATGACGGCACTTAATGATGCTATTCTCGAACCAGAACTTGGATTGGGCGAAGCCTACCAAATTGGAGCCGCCTACTTCCTCAAGTACCTAAAGTATAAAAAGCATGGAATGAAGCAGGCATTTACAATGTTGTGGGATTATCATCTAAAAGGTCTTCTTTCCGATTATTTACGCGGAAGTCATAATCCTAAGGATCAATTAGATGCATTGAAGGAAGCATACGACAGCAAGGTTAAAAAGCATGAATAATCTAATCAAGACAACAGATAATAATCTTAAGGGAGAGCCGTTTGATGTCGCATTGCATTTGGAGAATTTGCAGCGCCTTGCTGCAAAGCCTTTGTGCGAGTTATGTCTTGACGAATGTCCCAATTTGCTGATTTTTCCTGCGGATTTCGAAACACATGGTGACGAAATTGGAAAGCAACATATTTTCACTATAGAAAATGAACGGCTCATAACTGGAAACATTATGGGATTCATAGGATATAATGGTACCCAAGTAAGCATACGTTCACGCTTTGCTCAAAATGATTGTAACGACTACTTCATTCATTATATGCTCCAGCGTGTTTTTGCTATCAATCTATTTGATATCAAATTTGGTACTGACAATGAAGGTATCTTCGACTTTCTTTTATTCCTGTTTCCGTCACTTCTGAAAAAGGCTGTGCGCAATGGAATATACAAGGAATATCAGACACGTAAGCACAATGATGCCAATGTGCGTGGAAGAATAGACGTGAGCAGGCATATCCTTCAAAATGTTCCATTTATAGGGAAAGTGGCCTATACTACGCGGGAATATGCCACGGACAACCATCTCACCCAACTTATTCGCCATACTATAGAATATATCGCCCAGCATCCGTTTGGAGGGAATATTTTAAATAATGATGAAGATACGAAAGTTGCCGTCAGCAAGATTCTTCAAGTAACAAAGACATACAACCGTGGAGCACGACACCAAATTGTCAACCAAAATCTACGTCCAGTTCGACATCCCTACTTTAGCGACTATCGCAACCTACAACATCTCTGTTTGCAAATACTCCGCCAAGAAAAAATAAAGTATGGCAATGATGATGATGAGGTCTACGGAGTACTTTTTGATGGAGCCTGGTTATGGGAAGAATATTTGAGTACCTTCTTAACTCCACATGGCTTTGAGCATCCTAAGAACAAAGAATATCAAGGCAGAAAATATCTGTTTGATGATAATACTGGTTGGTGTTATCCTGATTTCTTGAGCAAGCATATTGTTCTTGATGCAAAATACAAAGGGTATAGTGATTGGAGCAAAGTCCAAAGCGCAGATATTTATCAACTCATATCATATATGCACGTATTTGATAAGGAAAGAGGAGGTTTTATCGTGCCCATTAAGTATAATTCTAAAAGTAAAATGCACAAATCATTGAATGGGTTGGGTGGCTCTATTGATATTTTTGGTATGAAAGTAGATTTCCAAACAGATGAATATAGGGATTACTGTAAACTGATGCGTGAATCAGAGAAAGATATAAGAGAGAGAATCATGGTAAATAAAACTATCGAATAAAATTCTCTCAAAAAGATCTCTGTTTTTTCTTATATCTAAAATTTTATAATTACCTTTGCACCCAGAATTAGCATCAAGAGTGGCATAATGCCCACCAACCGGCCTTTGGCGCTTCGCTTGTCGAAGAACCAGTTCAAAGAACAGAATCGTTGGCAGCGGTGGTAAAAGGATGTGAGTGAATGTTTAATCCACTAAAAATAAACGATTATGGAAATAAAGAAGATTGAGAAGAGCGACTTTGTGATGTTCCCACGTATGCAGCATCGTGGGCTGGAGTTCAGACATGTAGAGCGCAGTGCGTTCAAGGCAGAACTGCGCCATGTGGAGGGACATGGTAACTACTGGCTGATTCACCAGCAATCGAAGCCACATGTTGTGGCACACGTCCAACTGCCCAAGACTGAGGCTGAGTTTGACAACATCCTTGGCTGGTGTCTGGGTCAGAACCATTGGTGTGAGTACATTGAGGGTGATCTATCGTTCCTCTGCGTCATTGCAGGCTTCAATCCCGCGGAACTCACCCCCAAGTATCCAAACTTCATCAGTGAACGTGTCTATGCCCTCTACAATGCCACTCGCTGGTGGTATGAGTATGGAAAGGAATGTCGCCATGCACCTTCCTTGCCCTTGCAATAAAAGCTTCCTGACTTATCTTCCTGTCAGTCTTCTTCTTGCTGCACTTGGGACAGCCGCAACCCGCAAGGTGGCTTGCAGGCTCCTGCATGAAAACGACACCGCATTGTCGGTACTTAATCCTTACAGGCGTGTGGGTGTTGGCGTACTCGACTTCCGAATAGTCGAATTTCTCCCCATGCACCCGCTGTGCTTCCTCGACAAACTGCGGTGTCGTTTTGCGTATATAAGCCATAAAAAATAAGGGAATTAAAATGAAATGGTGCAGAAGAGCGCTACACCATTTCATCTATAAAACTTACTACTTTATATTTACTTTCCTTACTTTACCATCTTTACCAATGATAATGTTGATACCACGCTGCAACTTGTTGATTCGTTTGCCATTTATGTTGTATATTCTCACATTTGCTGAATTCATTATTATTTCAGCAATACCAGAAGTATAGCTTCCATAGATGGTTACATCATGAGCAGGCATTGTTTCTGGTACGTTGGCCCATCCATCAAAACTGAATCCTTCCTTTTCACTTACTGTTGGCGGTACTATCGTAGAACCATACTCAACATAATCTGTAGCGAACACCTCCCCATCAATGATATATGTCACCTTATATTTATTGACAATAAATGAACCTGTAATTGTAACATCATTGGCGGGCATTGTCTCAGGTATTTCGCTCCAACCCGAGAATGTGTGACCTTCTTTTGTCGGTTCTGCTTCTGGTGTAATTGTAGATTTATAAACTACATCGTAGCTCTTGTACTCTGCACCATCAACAAAATAGGTAAGCTTATAACTATTGATGGTGAATTGTCCTGTAATGCTTATGTCGTTGGCAGGCATAGTTTCAGGGTACTCGTTCCATGCAAATGAATAACCTTCCCTTTCTGGAACAGATGGTGGCGTTATCGTTGACGCATATTTCACATATTCAGTTGTGAAAGTTTCTCCATCAATAATATATGTTACCAGATAATTGTTGATAGTGAAGTAACCTGTAATTGTAATATCATGCGCTGGCATTAATTCCGGGACACCATTCCATCCAGAGAATGTATATCCTTCTTTTTCAATCTTTTCTGATACTATTTTTTCTCCTTCTTCTAAAGAATCTGTTTTGTAGAACGCATCATCAATATAATAATTTATAGCATATTGTGGAAAAGCCTCTATTTCTTTAAATCCATTCCATTGTGATGCATTTCTATATTTCTCCAAAGATGATTTGAAAACATGAAGAGTTGCATATTCTATATATGAGTTTAAAAAAACATTTTCACCTAAGGTGGGTAATTGCTTTGCATAACAATAGACATCACTTAGTTCTGGACAGTTAGCGAATGCAAGTTTACCAATATTCCAAACATTCCGTGGTATAGTTATATTTTTTAGACTTTTGCAATAATGAAACGCACCTTGCCCAATGGATGTTATACTACTGGGGAGATTGATTGTTTTCAAATTGACACATCCAAAGAATGTATCCATACCTATAGATGTAACTCCTTCAGGGATATTAATTGTTTCCAATTTGCCACACCCTTCAAAAGTCAAACTTCCAATATCATTAATTGAATTAGGTAGTTTAACAGTAATAAGATTGTTACATCCACTGAAACACTCATTGTCAATTGCCGTAACACCGTCCTCTATAGTTATGGTTTCCAAACTTTCGCAGTTATAAAATGCGTATCTGTTTATCTTATTAGCATCAGCTGTAACAATCAAATTATGTATTTCTGTACCATTTAAGAAAAGGCGTTTTGCATATCTTAAAGGATTTGAATAAACGGCATTACCATGTATAGCTAAAGTTCCAAATGTAATTCCACACCAGGAATTAACATCAGTTATATGCACTTCTGTTAATCCCGTACATTCCCGAAAAGCCTCTCCCTTTATTAGTTTTACCGTTTCTGGTATTTTTATGGAAACCAATCCTTCACAATAATAAAAAGCATTTCCATCAATGGACGTAACAGTACAAGTCACTCCATCGTATTCAACAGTAGAAGGAATTTCGATTGTTCCAGAATAAGCATTAGTTCCATTTGTAACTTCTGCAGTTTGGGCTTTAGTAATGATATTGTAATAAATACCATTAATTTCAGCCTTGCCAGTAAAAGCATTAGCCCAAACTGGCAGCATCATAAAGATAAATAATAGTAGATTTTTCATATGACTTTATTTTTATATACTCGTATTTCGTCTGAAACCACATCAACTTTGAGATTCTCGTATAAACAAAAATCTGAGATGAAAAAATCCATCATAAGGCAAAAGCCACGCAATAAAAGTATAGCGTATTCCCAGTAGTCGTTTGTCGGTCTTACTTCTTGAAATTGTAGAACGCTTATATATGAAGGGTGTGAATGTAATGAAAGTAACCTATATAATACAACATTTAGTTCATCACAATGCAGAAATTCTTTTGGCGCTCTTGTAAAAGAAATAGACTCGCCACCATTTATTACAGCTCCATCTTTATGAAAAATATATCCGGAAAATAAAGTGGTTTTACACTTTTCTATATAGTCTTCAATAGCTTTATATCCAGATGGGCTTAAGACCTGTTCTGATAGCTCCCGAATTTCACTTTTGAGCATAGATATTTCATCTGCTTCTCGTTTAACCTTTTCTATATATTCCTGAGGCATGTTTTTTAGATTTTGCCTATTGAGAAGACCTTTGATTTTCCATAGATTTAATAAAATCTTCTTTTCTTCATCAGTCTCTGGATAAACGAATAAATTGTGGAATACAATAGTTTGTTCATAGATACCCCTAAGTAATGTGAAGGCAGATTCCGCATCAACCACCAAAATATCTTCTTTACATGAAGGAACCTTCACTCCTTCAAAAAGTTTTAATAACGAAAGTGCTCTTAACACCATCATATTTACAATGGTAAGAGGCAATCTGTCTGAAACTAATGAATCATAATTGATGTAATTACACCAAACAGATCTAACTTTATCTATGATTTCAACTTTCCTATGTGCATCGTTGTAAAGAGTTTGCACTTCATTTGGTATTTGATTTTCTGCTTGCATATTAGGATGTTTTTTATTTTGTTATAAAGATATGAAAAACGTGGACAATCACTTCGTCTACGTTTTCCGGGTATCGGCAAATGACCCAAGCTACTTTGAACGAATAATGTGCCCACGCGAACGTGAGCATCCTCTTTACTCTTGTAGCTTTCTTCAATTTTGCCGATTTCGGAAAACAAGATGGTAAGCGGATACTATCTTCCTTATGTCGTTTTATCTTTTATCTGTCCATTGGCGTATCTGTTTTGATGTTACACATTAATATTATATATGGTTTCAATTATCCAAATGCCAAGGGCTGCGACACTTCAAAGCGAAGGCCAAGGGCGCTGAGGATTCTGAGGAACATACCTGCACCAGGCTCCACGCTGCCATTCTCTATGCGAGAGATATACGACTTATTGGTTCCCACACGCTGAGCCAATTCCTGTTGGGTGACCTTCTCGCGCTTACGAGCATCACTGATAATCTGCCCCACGCAATAGGCGTAAGCCTCCTTACGGAATGCCTCGCGCTCTGGTGTTCCCACCTTTCCGTAGCGTTCGTCCATCATAGCGTCAACGCTCATTATGTCATTTCTTTCCTGCATAGTATTCCTTTTTTATTTGTATTGCCTTGTTAATCTCGCTCTGCGGTGTCTTCTGCGTCTTCTTCTGGAATCCGTTGAAGAGCATTACCACATT
>Ga0256405_10013039_pt1 | contig 10090 bp, 8 predicted proteins | sample RumenRJG_02DNA_FD_189096 | JGI IMG/M metagenome (GOLD analysis project Ga0256405, IMG submission 189096) | Bovine rumen microbial communities from Lethbridge, Alberta, Canada - RJG_02 | ecosystem: Host-associated > Mammals > Digestive system > Stomach > Rumen | place: Canada: Alberta | collected... | reverse complement strand
TAAAAAGTCTGTATGGAATGCAGCAGCGCAAGAGGTAAGCCGATGGAATGTTATAGCTTAAACGGATCGTGGAACATGATCTGCGAAGACCAGCATATCGTGAGCGGACAGATCCCCGGATCGGTGTACTCGTTTCTTCTCGCTGCAGGAGAAATGGAGGACCCGTATGACCGGGACAATGAGCGGAGAGCGCTTCCGCTTATGGAACAGGATTACACCTTCACAAGGAAGTTTGACCTGCCGGAGCGCATTGCGGGATGCGCGCATCAGGTGCTGCGTTTTGACGGGATCGATACCCTCTCCGATGTGTTTCTGAACGGTGTGAAGCTGGGCAGTACGGACAACATGCATATCGCGTGGGAATATCCGGTCGGTACGCTTTTGAAGGAAAAGGAAAATGTCCTGACGGTGGCGATTCATTCTCCTGTGCGGTTTATCCGCCAGGAGGATCAGAAGCATCATCTCGGCGGCAGCGAGGAGGCGATGCGCGGCTTTCCGCATCTTCGGAAGGCACACTGCATGTTCGGATGGGACTGGGGCCCCCGCCTTCCGGACCAGGGAATCTGGAAGGATGTACAGCTGCTTGGCTGGAATGATGTGCGCATACGCGACATCCGCGTGAAGCAGGAGATCCTGACAGAGGAGGGCATTCCGGTTGCGGAGGCGAAGGATGGCGGCAGGGCTGCGCACGAGGGCCGCGCCTCTGTGTACCTGACAGTGGATGTGATCACGGAAGGCACTGCCGGAAAGACACAGCTTACGTTGACTGCGCCGGGCGGGCAGGTCTGGTCCTTCCGGCCCGGGGAGCGCTTTGCTGTCCCGACGCCTGCTTTGTGGTGGCCGAACGGCCTGGGCGATCAGCCGCTTTATACCCTTTTGGCGGAGGTTTTTGCGCCGGGCGCCTGTACATGCGAAGCAGCCGCACAGGAAAGCAGATCTGCCGGCGCAGAAGATAGAAAAGAACTCCGCATTGGTCTTCGCAGCGCGACGATCCTCAAAAAGGAGGATCAGTGGGGCGAGTGCTTTGCCGCGATGGTAAACGGACAGCCGTTCTTTTCCATGGGCGCGGACTATATCCCCGAGGATAACATTCTGTCCCGGAGAAGCCGTGAGAGAACAGAGGCGCTTCTTGCGAGCTGCCGGGATGCGCATTTCAACGCGATCCGTGTCTGGGGCGGCGGCTTTTATCCGGATGATGACTTCTTTGACCTGTGTGATGAGATGGGCCTTGTTGTGTGGGAGGACCTGATGTTTGCCTGCGCCAATTACCGTCTGACGGATTCCTTTGTGAGCAGCATCACGGAGGAGATCCGGCAGAATGTGCGCCGGCTCCGGCACCACGCGAGCCTCCTTTTGTGGTGCGGCAACAACGAGATGGAGCAGTTCGCTCTGGAGCGGGTCTTTGACGGGACGGACGAGACGGCAGCAGACTACCTGATTCAGAACGAGTATATCATTCCGAATATTCTGAGGGAGGAGGACCCGGACCGGTTCTACTGGCCGTCCTCTCCGTCATCGGGCGGGAAGTTCGCCGCGCCGCGTGATCCGGACAGAGGTGACGTGCATTACTGGGATGTGTGGCATGGAGACGTCCCATTTACCGGGTACCGGGACTACTATTTCCGGTATCTGTCGGAATTCGGATTTCAGTCCTTTCCGGGTATGGAGACGATCCGTTCGTTCACCCGCCCTCAGGACCGCAATATCTTTTCTTATGTCATGGAAATGCACCAGCGAAACAGCGGGGCGAACGGGAAGATTCTGAAATACCTGTCACAGAATTATCTGTACCCGAATGATCTTTCTCTCCTGGTGTACGCGTCGCAGCTGCTGCAGGCGGATGCCATCCGCTACGGCGTCGAGCATCTGAGGAGGAACCGCAACGATCTGCGCTGCATGGGCGCGATCTACTGGCAGCTGAACGATATCTGGCCTGTGGCGTCCTGGTCCTCCATCGATTATTACGGACGATGGAAGGCGCTGCATTACAGCGCGAAACGTTTCTTCGCGCCGGTCCTTCTGAGCTGTGAGGAACAGAGCCTGCCGTCGATGGGACGCACCTGCATCAGCGAACCGGAAGCGTCCCGGTTTTCCGCAAGGCTGTGCGTGAGCAATGAAACCTTTGCGCTGGTGAAAGACACCGTGATTTGGGAGCTTCGGACACCGGACGGCAGCATCGAAAGACAGGGAAGCTTTGAGGCGGACACAGAAGCATTTTCCGTGCAGGCCTTTCCGGAGATTGATCTGAGAGAGATCGATCCGATGCGGCACCATCTGCATTTTCGTATGGAAAAGACAGGATCTTCCGGAAGCGTCCTGTTCATCGCCCCGAAGCACTACGCCTTCACAGACCCGCATCTGAAAGTACGGGTAGAGGAGGATGACAGCGCTCCGGGCCGGACGATCACTGTCACCGCGGACGCATACGCGCGGTCCGTGGAGATCCTGTCCGAAGACGGAAGCCTCCTTACGGAGGACAACTATTTTGATATGGAGCCGGGGAGCAGAACGCTCCGGGTGCTTTCGGGAAGCGTCGAAGGAATCACCGTCCGCAGTGTTTACGATATCCGGTAGCCCGGTTTTGCTGTTTGGCGGATCTTCGTTACAGCAGGAGGACTCTACTTTATGATGTCCCCGCGCTCTGTCACGATCTCGTAGCCGATGCTTTCCATACGCTGCTGCAGACAGCCGCGGCACTGCGCGGACTCCTCGCCGGTACAGATCTTCCCATCGTAGAGCTCGTATTTCTTCCGGACACCGACCGGAGAGAGGTTGGGCATGATGACATTGGCGCCAGCCTGTATCCCCATCTCGCGTCCGCGCGGGTGGATGGTACCGAGTGCTGTCGTCGCCGGCAGCAGGACCGGAGGCCAGATCAGCCGGAGAATGGAGAGCAGATAGACCGTCAGCTCCAAGGTTCCTGCCGGCTCATGGGCAAATGGCGTGTCGTGATGCGGAATGAAGGGGCCGATGCCGACCATGTCAGGCCGGAAGGTCTCGGTCCACTTCAGATCCCGCGCCAGCTCCCTGGAAGTCTGATAAGGAGATCCAACCATGAACCCGGCACCAACCTGGTAGCCGATCTCTCTCAGATCCTGCAGACAATCCATTCTGTGCTGCCAGGACATTTCCTTCGGATGAAGCTTCGCGTAGTGCACGGGATCCGCGGTCTCGTGGCGCAGAAGATAGCGGTCCGCGCCGGCGTCGAACAGGCGCTGAAAACTCTCCCTGCCGCGCTCGCCCAGAGAAAGCGTGACAGCGGTATCCGGGAAGGCCTCCTTGATGGAACGGATCAGGCCGCTCAGCATCTCATCTGTGTAGAAGGGATCCTCGCCTCCCTGCAGAACGATCGTGCGGAACCCGAGTTCATGGCCTTCCTTCGCGCAGGCAAGGATCACCTCGGGATCCAGACGGTAGCGCTCCGCGTTTTTATTGCTGCAGCGGATCCCGCAGTAGAGACAGTCATTTCTGCAGATACTGCTGATCTCGATCAGACCACGGGTAAAGACCTTGTTTCCGTAGATACTTCTGCGCACACGGTCCGCCTGCTTTGCAAGAGAAGAAGCGCTTTCCGCGTCTCGGTGATCAATCAGATAGGCATATTCCTCCTCTGTGAGGGAATGCTGATCGGCAAGCCGCCCGATCAGCTCCTGCATCCGCGCCTTGACAGACGCAGACTGAACCGGATCCGTGATTGGCTGAACCGGGCTGGGCGTGTGATTCGTTCTCTCGAGCGTTTCATTCATACGGCTGTAAATCCTTCCATTTCTTTGCCTCTCATCATACTTCTTTTCTCCGGCAGGGGCAATAAACCAAAGTGAAGATTCTGCTGACAGATGCACAGAGCCGGCAGATCGCTTATAATGATAAGAGATAGCTGGAGAGAAACTTGACGCCGAATCAAAGAAGAATCCGGGGGATGGAATCATGAGTTTGATCTACACGATGGCCAGGCCGGCGGCAAAGACCCTTGCGAAAAGACAGCTGGAGGAGGGCCTGAAGGACCCCGACGCTTACAGGAAGAAGGTAAAGGAGCTGCAGGCGAAGCCCCTGCCGCTGGACCGGCTGCACAAGCAATATGCGTTTGAACAGGAGTATGCAGACGGCACCGTGTATTACCGGATCCGCAGTCACACAGCGGACGGGAAGCATGTGATCCTGTATTTTCACGGCGGCGGATACTGCAGGCCGCTCAAGACAGGTGACTTTGAGTTTGGAGAAGAGATGGCAGATGAGACCGGGGCGGACGTCTGGCTGGTCAACTATGCGCTCTTTCCGGATGCGACCGGCATGGAGATCACAGCGTCCGCGGTTTCGGCGTACCGGAAAGCCCTGCTGGAGTATGAGGCGGAGAACATTTCATTTTATGGAAACTCGGCAGGCGGGGCACTGTGCTTTGCCGTGTGCATTTATCTGAGAAAATATCTGCCGGGCGTGCCTCTTCCGGGAAGCATCGTATCGCATTCCCCGTCGATCCGGATTCCGGCTGCCGCAAAAGAGCAGGAGAAAATGAATCTGCTTGACCCATTGGATATCATCCTGCCTGCCGGCTTCGTGAATCTGTATACGGAAAGAACGGACATATTCCAGTCCGGCGGATTTGAGGAATTTGCCTCCCCGATTGACGCTGACTGGCACGGATTTCCGCCGACGCTGGCGGTGTTTGGAACCGACGAGGTGTTCCTCGCATATCTTCCCGGGATGATCGAAAAATGCAGGAAGGATGGCGTGGAGCTGGAAACCTATGTCGGAAAAGGCTGCCATTGCTATTGTGCCAAGGGGATCCTGCCGGAAGCGCACGAAGGAAGAGAGCGGATCTATGCATACCTGCGCGGCGTTCGCAGGCCGGAGGAGAAGCTGTCAACGGATCTGAAGGAAGAGCTGCGCCGGAATCAGAAGAAGGAACTGGATGCGGTGATCATGTACCGTATGCTGGCGGACCGGATGGGCCCTGGAAAAGAGGCCGAAGCGCTGCGAAGACTGGCGGCGGACGAACGCAGGCACGCGAAAGCATTTGAAAAGATCACGGGAAAGAAAGAAAAGCCGGACCGGCTGCAGGCAGACGCAATCTGCCTGATGTATCAGACCCTCGGAAAGGAACGCCTCTTCCGCCTGATGGCAAAAGGAGAAAATGACGCCGCATGCCGCTATGTGCCGCTGGGCATTCTGTTCCCGCAGATTGAGCGGATCAGGCAGGAGGAGCAGAAACACGCGCAGGCGCTTTTGAGCCTTCTTTGAGGCAGAGCTGATATTGTGCAGCACCGCTGGAACGATCAATATATACAGGAAGGCGTGACAAGGCAGTCAGGACAGATGTCCGTGCTCTCGTACGGCACCTCATCAAACAGCTGGAAATCAAATGCTGCTGCTGCGGTGGGGTGCTTTTTGTGTTCCTGCAGATACCGGTCATAGAAGCCGCCGCCGTACCCGATCCGGTGCCGTTTTGTGTCAAATGCAACACCGGGCAGAATCATCAGCGCGTCTTCTTCCTCATCGAGGCAGGCGCAGACTGCCGGATCCGGCTCTAAGATGTTCATCGCGCCGCGCACAAGATGATCAAAACCCCTGATCTCATAAAACCGCATGCCAGGTGTGGATGCTTCGCCATCCGGGCTGTGCATGCGACCGCTTCCACGGAAGACCTTCGGGACCGCGGCCTTCTTTCCGTCACGCAGGCATTGTTCGATCAGCGCACGCATCTGCACTTCTCCCGGAAGCTCCATGTACAGAAAAACCGTCCGTGCCTTCTGATACGCCTCCAGTGCAAGGATCCGCTCTGTGATCTGCGCGCTCAGATCAGCAAGCACTTCCTGCGGATACTGTTTCCTGCGCTCTGCGATGGTGCGGCGCAAGGCGCGCTTTTTCTCAGTGATCTCATCATGCTGCATTGTCATTCTTATTTTCCTCTTCAACGCATTATTTTTGATTGTGCTGCTGACTTTGTTGTTCATATCGTATCATTTTTGTATTCCAAAATCATGACATTACGTGTAAAATGTACATATCCGGTTTTTTATAAGATTGCCGGAGATAGAAACTATTGTTATTTCTGTTTATAAGGGAGGTATTGGAAATGACAGAAGGGGTTCGTAAGTATCTGGCGGAATTCATTGGTACATTTGTGCTGGTCCTTGTCGCGTGCGGAGTTGCCGCGGTAACAGGCTGCAGCGCAGAAGCAAACGCAGCTTATATTCTGACCGCGCTTGCATTTGGACTGGTCATCGTCGCGATGGCGTATTCCATCGGCAACGTATCGGGCTGCCACATCAATCCTGCGGTTTCGATCGGTGTGTTCCTGAACGGCGGAATGGAGCTGACAGACTTTATCGGCTATGTCGCCGCACAGTTTCTCGGCGCGATCGCCGGCGCGGCAGTTCTTCGTTTCCTGATCGGAACGGAGCTTGGACTTGGCTGCAACGGTCTGTATGACGGAAGCATTATGAAGTCTCTGATCGTTGAGATCATCCTGACCTGCATCTTCGTACTGGCGGTGCTGGGCGCGACCTCAAAGATTGAGAACAGCCACGTGGCCGGCCTGGTCATCGGCGGCTCCCTGACCCTGGTTCACCTGTTCGGAATCTACTTCACCGGAACCAGCGTCAATCCTGCGCGTTCCTTTGGTCCGGCGCTCCTGCTCGGCGGTGAGTCTCTGAAGGTTGTCTGGGTATTCATCGTTGGCCCGCTGATCGGCGGCGTGATCGCAGCGCTGCTGTGGAAGGTTCTCGGCGGAGCAGAAGAATAAACCAATCATTTATCAGGATCCGGTTCATTAAAAAATGAAGTGAGGCTGCGGCATGCACCATGATGTGGTGACAATGCGGCAGCCTCGTTGTTTTATCTCAGTGGCGGGTATCAGTTCCTGCCATTGAATACGAAGTAATATCCTTCTTATCTTCCCAGATACAGCCGATCCTGGCGCTCTGCCGCGTCGGCGAGCTTCTCTTCATCAACATTTGCCAGACGGCCTTCCTTGACCGTGATCTTACCATTTACGATGGTGTAGTCCACAGGACCCTTCAGGCCGACCGTTCCCAGAACCGATTTCGGATCGAACAGCGCACCCACAAGCTCCAGGCGGCCTCCCCTGACGAGGAACAGGTCAGCGCATTTTCCCTCTTCAAGACTGCCGATCTCCTTCTCGCGGCCAAGCAGCCGGGCGGAGCCCATCGTCGCCATCTTCAGCACTTCATATCCGGACGGCGCCTGATCCGAAGAATTCAGGCGGTGCAGCAGGTAAGCCACACGCAGCTCCTCGAGCAGGTTCGAGCCGTCATTGCTGGCACTTCCATCCACGCCAAGGCCCACAGGAACGCCCATGCGCAGCATCTCCGGAATCCGCGCGATGCCGGAGGACAGCTTCATGTTCGAGATGGGGCAGTGGCAGACACCGGTTCCGGTCTGCGCCAGGAGTTCGAGCTCCTCCGTATTAAAATGAATGCCGTGCGCGTACCATACGTCGCTGCCGACCCAGCCCAGCTTCTCCATATAGGCAAGCGGCCTCAGGCCAACCTTTTCCAGCGTATAATTCTCCTCATCCTTCGTCTCACACAGATGCGTGTGCAGCCGGACATGCTTGTCGCGCGCCAGGACCGCGCTCTCACGCAGCAGATCCTCAGAGACCGAGAACGGAGAACAGGGCGCCAGGGCGATCCGCTTCATGGAGCCGAAGGAGGTATCCTCGTACTTCTCAATCAGACGCACAGAATCCTTCATGATCTCATCGACCGTCTGCACGACGCTGTCGGGCGGAAGCCCTCCATCCTTCTTTGAGCGGTCCATGCTTCCTCTGGAAAAATGCATGCGCACGCCGAGTTCCTGAGCTGCCTGCCACTGTGCCTCCAGAAGATCGCCTCCATTTGCAGGGAAAACATAATGATGATCAAAGACCGTCGTGCAGCCATTTTTCATCAGCTCTCCCATAGCGGTCAGACTCGCCAGACGCTCCGTCTCCTCGGTCAAATTCTTCCAGACCTCATACAGCGCGACCAGCCAGTCAAACAGTTCCAGATTCTGCACCTCGGGCAGATTGCGGGAAAAGACCTGATAGAGATGATGGTGCGCGTTAATCAGACCCGGATATGCAATCATACCGGTGGCGTCAATCACACGGTCAACCTTCAGCCCGGCCAGCGAAGCATCCGCTCCGGCAGCACCCTGGGAAGCCTTATCCAGCTCCGATTCGAGGTGCGGACCGATCTTTTTGATGATTCCGTCCACACTCAGAAGATCACAGTGAAGCGGCATGGAATCGTTGCTGTCGCAGGTGACAATTGCATCAATGTTCTTAATCAGAAGCGTACTCATAACAACCTCCTTTTTTGTACACTGAAACACTTTTTGCGTCTTACCAGCTGAAACTATCCTTACACCTCATCGAGATACTTTGTCATCGTTGCCTTCCAATAATGATCCAGGGCATTCCGCTCACGGCGGCGGCGGTCGTCATCATCCCCATCCATGCGGAATGTAATGCGGCCTGCTTCCCGCTCAGCGTTGTATGCATCCAACACACGCTGGAAGATCTGGTCATCGCCGAACGGAGCGTCGCCGCAATCCGTCAGCGTCTTGCATGCAAGCGCCGTCATCCGCGCACACAGAGCATGCTCACCCTGCTGCTCATAGACAGCTGCCTCTGTCGCATAGACAGCGGCAAGTCCGCGATAGAGCTCCTTCACGGAATCATCCAGACTGCCGCGGGAAGCAATCTTCTCCTGATACAGCGCAACACTGCGTTCGCACATCTCCAGAGCCTTTCCGGCCTGGCCTTCCGTCCGGCTGCAGGCAAATCCGAGATCCGCGTACAGCTTCTCCAGCGTGCCGAAGAACTTTTCATGTCCCTCCAGCGCCTCCAGGGCAAGCGTAAAATGCTCCACCGCCTTGTCGTATTCCTCATTCCACAGCGCATTGTTTCCGCACGCGGTCTGCGCGTAGGCAATCATCAGCTTGGAACCATTTTCTTCCGCCGCCTTCACATCCTTATCCAGCATCTCCGCACTTCTGACATAGGCATGCCGCGAAAATGCAAGACTGTAAGCGCCGTCGGTCACGCGTCCGAGAATATTCACGGCGCGGCTGAGAATGTCGAAATAATTCTCCTCATCCGCCTCCACACCGATCAGGTTCCGGGCTTCATTAATGGTCAGGCTGCGGATCCCGGGAATATCAAGGATCTCCTGCAGCGCGTCATCTTTTTTCGAAATGATGTCCCGCACATCCGACGGCTTCCCCTTTGAGGGATTCAGGACAAGACGGTAACATCTGTAATGCTGTGCCATGATGGTAACAAACTCCTTTTCTATAGCGTTCTGAACAAGATGCATTTTGTCAAAACAACCGATGATGATTCATTATAAACCACTTTCAGCAGGTCTGCACCCAGTAATTAGGAAGAAATGCCTATAAGTATAATTGTATGTCATCATAAGCAGAATGGAATTCTTCCGGCGGCGAGACTGCACTGCAGGTTATCGGGTGCAGTCAGTCTGCGTGCTTCGACAGGATGCGGGTACGGGCCCAGAAAGCGCTCATGCTTTGCCCGGGCTGCTCCGTCACATCGTCCGTCAGGTAGTCACCAAGGCCGCAGGAGGAAGGATCCCAGGAGCGCGCCTGCAGCTCGCTGGAATATTCAATCTCAGCGTACATGAATTCTGTCGGAAGACCCTCATCCACCAGATTCACCTCAAGCGCAAGATCTCCGGGCAGCTGGTAGATCCGCCGCACCTTGCGGATCAGCGGCAAACCGATCAGGCCGGACAGCCGGTCGAATTCCTCCTTGCTGATCTCGATCTCAATCTCTTCCCGCATCAGATAACCGGCTGACTTAAAGCACATGATATAATGCGCGCATCCGTCCGGGACAGACTCTTTTACAGCCTCCGTCAGAGAGCCGGAGCCAGCCTCCTTAGAGGAATCCTCAATGCGTGCCTCCAGGCGAATCCGGACAATCGGCACCTGCGTATGCACATATCCCTGCTCCTGATACTCGGTGCCAATCAGCGGAAGCTTTTCGTTCGAAAGCTGCGGCCACCCCGCAACCATCCATTTACGCTCGATTTCCATAAACGCATGTATCCTTTCTGTTCTCAATATT
>Ga0256405_10013038_pt1 | contig 10090 bp, 3 predicted proteins | sample RumenRJG_02DNA_FD_189096 | JGI IMG/M metagenome (GOLD analysis project Ga0256405, IMG submission 189096) | Bovine rumen microbial communities from Lethbridge, Alberta, Canada - RJG_02 | ecosystem: Host-associated > Mammals > Digestive system > Stomach > Rumen | place: Canada: Alberta | collected... | reverse complement strand
AGGGCAAGACACTTCATGTAGAACGCCAGAAGTTTGGTTTCCGTACTATTGAATATCGTCACACGTATAATGGTGATAAGGAGGATGGCGTGTTTATCAATGGGCAGAAAGTCATCTTCAAGGGTGTCAATCGTCATTCGTTCCGTCCAGAGACAGGTCGTACGCTGTCGAAGCAGAAGAATATTGAGGATGTACTGCTGATTAAGAGCATGAACATGAATGCCGTGCGCCTGAGCCACTACCCTGCTGATCCGGAGTTTCTGGATGCCTGCGACTCGCTGGGACTCTATGTGGAGTGCGAACAGCCTGGTTGGCATTGGGCTCACGAAACGATTGTTGGCAGTCAAATAGTAGAGGAAATGGTGACACGCGACGTGAACCATCCATCCATCATTTTCTGGAGCAATGGTAATGAAGGTGGCTTCAACTACGAACTGGAGCCAGTCTTTGCGAAGTTCGACCCTCAACAGCGTGTGGTGCTCTATCCTTGGGCCAATCGCAATGGTTTCGAAACTAAGCACTATCGCTCGTGGGGCGAGACAGCAGAGTATATGCGACAGAAGGAGATATTCATGCCTACCGAGTTCCTGCACGGACTGTATGATGGAGGTCATGGAGCTGGTCTAAAGGATTACTGGAAGTTGATGATGTCGAATCCTCGTTGTGCAGGCGGCTTCCTGTGGGACTTGATGGACCAGGCTGTTGTCCGTACGGACCAAAACGGCATTCTTGACCCCGTGGGTAACTTTGGCTCTGATGGTATCGTTGGTCCTCACATGGAAAAGGAAGGTTCATTCTATACCATCCGCGAGGTCTGGAGTCCTGTGCAGTTTTCACGAAGCCTGACAGGTATAAGTGTCAGAAACTATTATAGCTTCATCAATCTTAAGGACTGCCAGTTCAGCTACAAACTGCTGGATATGCCTGCCTATGGCGAGAAGGATGTCAAAGTTGTCATGGAAGGCAAGCTCGCTTCGCCTGATGTTGCACCAGGCCAAACTGGTAAGTTGAACATTGATCTAAATAATAGAAAGTTTGATGCTGACGTGGTAGAAGTAACAGCAATAGACCCATACGGACATGAGATAATTACATGGAGCTACAAGTACTGGACAAAGGCAGGCAACTTCAACAGACCCACACTGCGTAAGAATACGCAACAGTACTCGTACACAGAGGAGGGCGACCAGCTGTTGGTGAAGAACGGCCCGCGTCAATACACCTTCTCCAAGAAGACGGGTAGGTTGATGGGAGTCTCTGTAGGCGATAAAAAACTCTCGTTCAGCAATGGTCCCCGCTTTGTAGCCGCTAAGCGTGCTGACCGTTCACAGGATGGCTTTTACAATCACGACGACAAGCAAGCTTTCCAGAAGAAGACACAATATACGGAGTATGCCGATCAGGGTGCCTTTGACGGCTTTATCTTCAGCGACAGTACGCTGGTGGCTAACTATCAGCATGGTACTATCAATCAGGTGACTTGGCGCTTCCTCGCTGATGGCGGAGTCTATATGAACGTTGACTACTACTTTAACGGCGTCGTTGACCTGATGGGCATATGTTTCGACTATCCTGAGACGATGGTGAAAAGCAAGCAATGGGTAGGCAAGGGGCCCTATCGCGTCTGGCAGAATCGTCAGGAAGGTCCACAATATGGCTGTTGGCAGAACGACTACAACGACCCCATTCCTGGCGAGTCGTGGGACTATCCTGAATTTAAGGGCTATTTCTCGAATGTCAACTGGATGAAGCTGAATACCAGCGAAGGCGCCATCGGCATCGAGCTGATGACAGGAAAAGTAGGTGTCTATACTCCTCGTGATGGTCGAGACCATATTCTCTACAACCTGCCAGAGACAGGCATCTCTATACTGACGACCATTCCTGCTGTTCGCAACAAGGTGAATACGACAGATTTGAATGGTCCCAGCGCCCAACCCTATTGGAGCAAAGGGAAAGGAAGCATCAAAGCCATCCTGAGATTTGAATGATGAATAAACATTAAATGAAATGAAACGACTAACATTATTATTGCTATTAGCTGTAGGTTGTTGGCAGTTAGCCATTGCAGACACAACGAAACCTTGGACCTTCTGGTATTGGATGTATGGAGCCGTATCAGAGGAAGGCATTAAGGCTGATCTCAAAGCGATGAAGGATGCTGGTTTAGGTGGTTGTTATCTCATGCCTATCCGTGGGGCAGAGGAACGCTTAGAATACGGAGGGAAGGCCAATGCTATGAGTGACAACTTTTGGCATTTAGTTGATGTTGCTCTTGCTGAGGCTGATGCTCTTGGTTTGGAGATGGGTATTCATGTTTGTGACGGTTTTGCATTGGCAGGTGGTCCTTGGATTAAGCCTGAGGAGTCCATGCAGAAAATCGTTTTTTGTGATACCATAGTCCGTGGAGGCCCCCATCATTTCCAGATGGCGAAGCCCCAACACTATGGTGACTATTATGAGGACATTGCCACTTATGCCATTCCTGTGGCTGAACTCAATCTTGAGGCCTTTGCATACAGAGGTGCCGACCTGAAGACGACCTATTCTCTTAAGTCAGGGAATAAGACGACCTATTCTTCTGAAGTCACGGTGAACGATAAAGGGCTTTATTGTGCCGACAGCCCTTGTTGGTTTCAGTACGAATTCAAGCAGCCAACGTTAATTTTCAATGTGGAGATTGAACCATCAGGCACCAATATCCAGTGTCAGCGATTGCTGGTGAAATCTTCTGACGATGGCGTTAATTTCCAAACGGTCAAACAGCTGACACCACCAAGACAAGGGTGGCAGAATACGGGCTTTAATACCACGTTCAGCATTCCTCCAACAAACGCTAAATACTTCCGTTTTGAGTGGACACCTGTTGGTTCAGAGCCAGGTTCAGAAGACCTTGACGCAGCCAAGTGGAAACCCGTATTGCGACTGAAAGATATTCGATTGGGAACTCTGCCATTGATTGACAACTGGGAAGGCAAGGCTGGCTACGTCTGGCGCAAGGCTCCTGATACACCCGCTTCAGACCTGCGTGAGAACGCCCTTCTATATGCTTCTGACTTGGTACGCATCCCCTTGAACGGCGACCTCGTGGATGTAGAACTTCTTGGTGGTACATATCGTATCCTGCGTATGGGACATACGTCAACAGGACACACCAATGCTACAGGTGGTGGTGCCAAGGGCTTGGAGTGTGACAAGTTCTCTCGTGCAGCTGTCGAGAAGCAGATAGACAATTGGTTTGGCAAGTTCATGCAACGCCCTCATCATGAGGTCATCAAGTATATGCATGTCGATTCTTGGGAGTGTGGCAGCCAGAATTGGGGCTATAATTTTGTCAATGAGTTCATTCGTCGTCGTGGTTATAATCTATTGGAAGTATTGCCCATCATGGCAGGTGTGGCGATGGTTGAAGGTGACTTGATGTTACGTGAGGTTCGTCAGACGATAGATGACCTCATTAACGAGGTGTTCTTTGCTACTGTTGCCCAAAAAGCTCATCAATACGGTGTTCAGCTATCAACAGAGAGTGTAGCCCCCACGATGGTGTCCGATGGTATGACACATTATAAATATGCTGACATGCCTATGGGTGAGTATTGGTTGAATTCGCCTACCCACGATAAGCCCAACGACATGCTCGACGCCATCAGTGCGGCCCATGTCTATGGTAAGAATATTGTGCAGGCAGAGGGATTCACAGAGGTACGTGGTGTATGGGACGAGACGCCAGCTATGGTGAAGCCATTGTTGGATCGGAACTTCGCCTTGGGTATGAATCGTCTCTTCTTCCATGTGAATACCCACAATCCTTGGCTCGACAAGAAACCAGGCATGACTCTTGACGGAATAGGACTATTCTTCCAGCGCGACCAGACCTGGTTCCCAGAGGCCAAAGGTTTTGTCGACTATATCACACACTGTCAGACACTCTTGCAAAAGGGTAAGCCTGTGGTGGACATCGCTGTCTATACGGGTGATGAGTTGCCAAGTCGCGCTTTGACACCAGATAAATTAGTACCCATGTTGCCAGGTCTGTTTGGAGCAAAGCGTGTGGCTTCAGAGAAGGCTCGTCTTGCTCATGCAGGACAACCTATGGAGGAATCGCCTGTTGGTGTGAAACATTCTGCAGGAATCCTCGACCTGAAGGATTGGATTAATCCGTTACATGGCTATCACTACGATTCGATGAATAAGGATGCCCTGCTGAGTCAGCCCTTTAATTACAAGGCATTGGTGATTCCTGAAGGTACTCTGGTTTCTACACAAGTTAAGAATCGCATTGACCAACTGCGTTACCAAGGTGTACTCGTCATTGAGGAACCCTATCAACATGCCCAGCTGGAGGGTACTACTCCTGATGTCATCCTGCCGGAAGGTATTGCCTATGCCCATCGTACAGGTGAAGACGGTGAGATTTATTTCCTGTCGAACCAGACAAGTGAAGAGCAAACCTTCAGGCCGACCTTCCGTCAGATGCGCCAAAATGCCGTGCTCTACAATCCGCTAACAGATGAAAAGATGCACTTTGACGGCAATGTGACGTTACCCCCCTATGGCTCCCTATTTGTTAGCTTTGGGCAAGACATTGATTCCCACGTTGGGAAGCAAATATTCCCAAGGAGGGAAAAAGTGGTTCCCAAGGAGGGAATAATGAGTCAGCCTTGGGATGTCACTTTCCGCGAGTCAGGCATAACGCTGAAAGACCAGCAACCCTTCGACTGGAGCAAGCATAGTGACGATAAGATTCGCTATTTCAGTGGTCATGCCCGCTATACATTAACTTGTAAACTGAAGAAAAGAGAGCTTCCCAAGAAGCGTGCTTGGTTGTCGTTCCCCAACGTGAAGGATATTGCTCACGTCTGGATTAACGGCAAGGATTGTGGTATTGTCTGGACGGCTCCTTATGAGTTGGAGATTACGGGAGTGCTGAAGAAAGGCAAGAATACGATAGAAATAGAAGTTGTAAACACCTGGCACAATGCTTTGCGAGGTGCTGACCAAGGCAAGGCGCCATACGAGGGAATTTGGACGAATGCCAAGTATCGTACCAAGGGCGATGACCTTTTGCCTGCAGGTCTGATAACACAGCCAGAATTGAGAATTGAAAAATAGATAACAAGATGAGAAAATGGATTTGCATCTTCGTCGCGTTGATAGCCGTCACGGCTCATGCTAAGGTCAAACTGCCTCAGTTCTTCAGCGATGGTATGGTGCTACAACAGGAATCTGAGTGTAACATTTGGGGTTGGATAGAACCAGGAAAGAGAGTAAGCATTACGACCTCATGGGACAAAAAATGTCACATGGCGCAGGCTAACAAAGACGGACGTTTTGGAGTGACAGTAAAGACGCCTAAGGCAGGAGGACCATACTTTATCGGCTTTAAAGACAAGGACTACGTGCAGGTTAGCAATGTGATGATTGGCGAGGTGTGGATATGTTCTGGTCAGTCGAACATGGAGATGCTGATGAAGGGTTACAAAGCACAGCCTGTAGAAGGTGCTGCTGAGGAACTGCTTGCCTGTCAAGACGATGGTCTGCGACTGTTCTATGGTAAACGTCGTGCTTCATTAGAGCCTCAGCAAGACCTTGCGGGAACGTGGCAGCCTGCCAATGCTGCCAGCGTTCGTGAGTTCTCGGCTACGGCCTACTTCTTTGGCAAGGCGCTGAGACGGGTGTTAGGTGTGCCAGTGGGACTGATCTGTACTGCCTTTGGAGGTTCGGCTTGCGAGGCCTGGATGAAGGCTGACTGGTTGAAGGCTTTCCCCAAGGTGAAGCAAACCATCACAGAGGAGGACGTCAAGAAGTTACAGCAGCGTTGTCCAACGGCTCTCTATAATGGACAACTCAAACCCATTATCGGCTATGGCATCCGTGGTGCCATCTGGTATCAGGGTGAGGACAATGTGCCACGCTACGACTACTACGCTCCCCTGATGGCGCGTATGGTTCAGGGCTGGCGCGAGGACTGGAAGCATACGAGTGGAAAGGCGCAGGGCAACTTCCCCTTCTATTATTGTCAGATAGCACCTTGGGGATATGACGAAACAGACTGGGCTCTCTACAATAGCGCTTTCCTCCGCGAACAGCAAGAGAAGGTAGAATCGATGGTCCCTAACTGTCGTATGGCCGTACTGATGGATACAGGTATCAAGGATGTCATCCATCCTCGCAAGAAGCGCCAAGCAGGTGAGCGCCTTGCTATCCTTGCCCTCAGCAATACCTATGATGTCAAGGGTCTGCCAGACTTTGCCAAATACAAGGAAGTGACATTCCAAAACGATACTGCTGTCGTGTCCTTTGACCGTTCGAAGGAGTGGGTGTATTTCGAGAATGGATCAACTTCCAAGAACTTCGAGGTCGCTGGTGCTGACCGTGTGTTCCATCCTGCCACGAAGGTATGGATTTCCCGCAATCGTCTCTATGTCATCTGCGATGAAGTAAAGACGCCCGTCGCTGTTCGCTATGCCTTCAAAGATTTTGTAGTTGGCGATTTGATGCACGATGGTCTACCCGTCTCGTCATTCCGTACAGACGACTGGGAGCCTACACCGTCTCATGTTTCCAAAACAACGGGCGATTATAATAATCCTAAGTAAAAAGGTAAAAAGGTAAACAAGTAAAATGAAGAGAGTCATAACAATGAATAATAAGAGGGTATATAGGTTGGTATTGTTTTTTTTACCTTTTTACCTTTTTACGTTTCTACCTTTAAAGGCGCAGACCTCTGTTGCAGGTCTTTTCCCTTTGGCAAATAGTGGCCGTCTTGTATGGAACTTCAATGCAGGCTGGCGCTTTTATTTAGGTGATGTGGCTGGTGCTGAGGCCAAGGATTTTGATGATAAAGGGTGGGAGATCGTCTCAACACCCCATAGCGTTCAATTGATGCCTGCTGAGGCCAGTGGTTGTCGCAACTATCAAGGTATTGCCTGGTATCGAAAACATTTTGTGTTGCCCAAAGAATGCGCAGGCCGTGACGTGACCCTCCATTTCGAGGCCATCATGGGCAAGCAGACCATCTACGTCAATGGCCAAAAGGTCAAGGACCACGAGGGCGGCTATCTGCCTATCACTATCTCCCTGTCTGCTCTTGGCATATCCGCAGGTGACGACTGTGTTGTCGCCATCATGGCTGATAACAGCGACGACAAGACCTATCCTCCAGGTAAGAAGCAGATGACCCTCGACTTCGCTTATCATGGCGGCATCTACCGTGATGTATGGCTCATAGCAAAGAACAAGGTAGCCATTACAGATGCCTTAGAGGAAAATAAAGTGGCAGGTGGAGGTATTTTCGTCCATTATGCCAATATCAGCGAGAAAAGTGCAGAGGTATTTATTAATACAGAGGTACGTAACAACGACACGAAACCTCATGCCATTACCATTGAGAATACCCTTTCTGCCATCGTTCCCGTTGGTTCTCCAGCGGGCCTAAAAACGAAGCTAAAGCTGCAAGCAGGCGAAGCGAAGACCGTTACCCAGCGTTTTCTCGTGAAAAATCCAAAGCTTTGGAGTCCAGAGACCCCCAATCAATATCAGATAGCTACTTGCGTTAAAGAAGGTAAGCAATCGCTTGATGGTGGTATTACGAAGATTGGCATCCGTTCTTTTGAATTCGTACGCACGGATGATGCCCAAGGACGTCAGTCTGGTTTCTACCTCAATGGCAAGAAGTATCACCAACTAGTAGGTGCTAATCGTCATCAGGACTTTGCCTACGTAGGTAATGCTCTGCCCAATTCTCAGCAGTGGCGCGATGCCAAGCGCTTGCGTGATGCTGGCTTTACCATCATCCGTACGGCTCACTATCCTCAGGATCCTTCATTTATGGATGCTTGCGATGAATTGGGCCTTTTTATCATTGTGGCGACACCTGGTTGGCAATACTGGAACAAGGACAAAGGTTGGGATGAGAAGGTACACGAGAACACACGTAACATCATTCGTCGTGACAGGAACCATCCTTGTGTCTTGATGTGGGAACCTATCTTGAATGAGACGCGCTATCCTGAGGAGTTTGCCTTGCAGGCTCTGCGGATTACCAAGGACGAATATCCTTATCCCTATCGTCCTGTTGCTGCTGCTGACGTGCATTCTGCTGGAGTTGCAGACAACTATGATGTGGTGTATGGCTGGCCAGGTGATGACTTTAAGGAAGACAAGCCTAAGCAGTGCATCTTTACTCGCGAATTTGGCGAATTGGTAGACGACTGGTATGCCCATAACAATCTGAATCGTGCCTCTCGTTCGTGGGGCGAGCGTCCGATGCTCTTCCAGGCTATGAGCCTCTATCGTTCTACGCAGGAGTTGTACCAGACGACAGGCCAATTTATTGGGGGTTGCCAGTGGCACCCCTTCGACCATCAGCGTGGCTATCATCCTGATCCCTACTGGGGAGGTATCTACGATGCTTTCCGCCAGAAGAAGACGGCTTTTGATATGTTTGCTGCTGTGCTACAGTCACCTACTCAACAGCCCATCGTGACCATTGCTCATGAGATGACGCAGTTCTCAGAGAAGGATGTTACCATCTTCTCAAATTGCGATAGCGTTCGCCTCTCCTTGTATGATGGCGAACACTGTTGGGAGCAGCCCGTTAAGAATGGGCTTGTTGTCTTCAGGGATGCCTGGGACTTCTTCGAGGCTCGCAATCACAGCTACACGCAGAAATCGTGGCAAAGCGTGAAGATGGTGGCTGAGGGTATTATGAATGGCAAAGTGGTTTGTAAGGAAGAGAAGATGCCCTCGCGTAGAAGTACCAAGTTGCGTCTTTATGTCGATGAGATGGGTAAAAAGCTCGTGGCTGATGGCTCTGATTTCGTCGTCGTGGTTTGTGAAGTGACAGACGATTTAGGCCACGTACGCCGTATGGCCAAAGAAAACATCCGCTTCACTATTGAGGGTGAGGGCGAAATCATAGGCGATGCCAGTATTAATGCCAATCCACGTGCAGTGGAGTGGGGGTCAGCACCAGTCTTGATCCGTAGCACCAAGAAAGCCGGTAAGATAAAGGTTAAGGCTGAAGTACAGTTCCCTGGTGTTCATGCCCCAACCCCTGCCGAACTCGAAATAGAGAGCATCCCTTACGATGTGCCGATGTGTTTCAAAGCCAGTGAAGTAAATCAGACGAAAATATCTAGAAGAACAAGTACTTCTAATTCCACTCAACTTTCTGATAAAGAGAAGGCCAAGATGCTTCAAGAGGTAGAAGCACAACAGGCAGATTTTGGCGTAAAACGTTAAGAAAACAAAAAATCTTCTATATATATAAGGTGTAACCAAAACTTTTGCCTACTTTTGCAGCCCGAAAGTCGACGTTAGTCAACTTTTCAATATGCGAAAGTCGACGTTAGTCAACTTTACGATTAAACGAAAGTCGACGATTGTCTGCTTTTCTTGGTTGCAAAAGTAAAAGAAACGATATATGCAAAAGAATTTAGTGATTGTAGAGTCGCCTGCAAAGGCAAAGACCATTGAAAAGTTTCTCGGCAAGGACTATAAAGTCATGTCGAGTTATGGTCATATCCGTGACTTAAAGAAAAAGGAGATGAGTATCGATACCAACACGCTTCAGCCAGAATATGAGATTCCTGAGGAGAAGATGAAGTTGGTAAATGAACTGAAGCAGAATGCAGAGAAGGCTGATAAGGTATGGCTTGCATCCGATGAGGACCGTGAGGGAGAAGCTATCTCTTGGCATCTGTGTGAAGTACTGGGGTTGGACGAAGAGAAGACCAATCGTATCGTCTTCCATGAAATCACTAAGCCTGCTATTTTGGAAGCCATCGAACATCCTCGTCACTTGGATATGAATTTGGTGAATGCCCAGCAGGCTCGTCGTGTGCTCGACCGTTTGGTAGGCTTTAAGCTGTCGCCAGTTCTTTGGCGTAAGGTGAAGCCAGCCCTCTCTGCTGGTCGCGTACAGAGTGTGGCTGTGCGTTTGATAGTCGAACGTGAGCGTGAGATACAGGCTTTCCAGAGCGAACCATTTTATAGCGTTGTAGGTATCTTTGCCATTACAAATGCCGATGGCTCACAGACAGAGGTACGAGCAACGTTGGCTCAGCGCCTGAAGACCCATGACGAA
>Ga0256405_10013036_pt1 | contig 10091 bp, 6 predicted proteins | sample RumenRJG_02DNA_FD_189096 | JGI IMG/M metagenome (GOLD analysis project Ga0256405, IMG submission 189096) | Bovine rumen microbial communities from Lethbridge, Alberta, Canada - RJG_02 | ecosystem: Host-associated > Mammals > Digestive system > Stomach > Rumen | place: Canada: Alberta | collected... | reverse complement strand
AAACTGCCATGACAAAGCAAAGCCGGCAAAAAGCCGTATCCTCTCGGTCTTCTGAGGATGTAAGGGTATTTTAAACGGCAGGCATATTCTTGTCAAGAATTCGCGAAGGATCGATTCTTTCAGGGGGACAGCGCGAACACCGGCGGCAACACAAACCGTCATCATTGACCGCATAATATTAATGAAGAAACTGCCGGCAAAACACAGAAAGATTTGGTTGTGTCCGTTGACATCACCGGCCGATATGGCTATAATTGAAGAGTAGGGAACTGTTATCTGACATTTAACTGTCTTCGTTCTCACAACTTTGTAGGGAGGTAGATTACCAATGGCCAAGAAAATGACCGTAGACGGTAATACAGCCGTCAGCCACGTGGCATATGCGTTCAGCGACGTGGCGGCTATTTACCCGATCACTCCGTCTTCTCCTATGGCTGAAGTCGCGGATGACTGGGCTGCGCATGATCGTATGAACATGTTCGGACAGACCGTGCGTATTGCAGAAATGCAGTCCGAGGCCGGCGCTGCCGGTGCTGTTCACGGTTCTCTGAAGGCCGGTGCTCTGACCACGACGTTTACCGCGTCTCAGGGCCTGCTGCTGATGATTCCGAATATGTATAAGATTGCCGGTGAGCTTCTGCCGTGCGTTTTCCACGTCAGTGCCCGTGCACTTGCATATCATGCGCTTTCCATCTTCGGAGATCACTCTGATGTAATGGCCTGTCGTCAGACCGGATTTGCCATGCTTGCGTCCAACTCCGTCCAGGAGGCAGAGGATATGGCTCTTGTTGCTCATCTGGCAACGCTTGAGAGCAGCATTCCGTTCCTTCACTTCTTTGATGGATTCAGGACCTCTCATGAAATCCAGAAGATTGATGAAATCGATTATGAGGACATCAAGAAGCTGGTTCCGTGGGATAAGGTCGAGGCATTCCGTGCCCGCGCACTGAATCCGGAACATCCGCATCTCGGCGGCACTGCTCAGAACCCGGATATTTATTTCCAGGGACGTGAGGCAGCGAACAAGTATTATCTTGCTACCCCGGATATCGTTGAGAAAGTGATGGATGAGGTCGGGAAGCTGACCGGTCGTCCGCACAAGCCGTTTGACTACGTCGGCGCTGCTGATGCCGAGTATGTCATCGTGGCCATGGGATCTGGCTGTGACGTCGTCACCGAGACGGTTAACAAGCTCAACGCGATGGGCGAGAAGGTCGGTCTGGTGGCTGTCCATCTGTATCGTCCGTTCGACACCAAGCGTTTTGCTGCCGCACTGCCCGCTTCTGTCAAGAAGGTCGCTGTGCTGGATCGTACCAAGGAGTCCGGTTCTCTTGGTGAGCCGCTCTATCTGGATGTTGTTGCCGCTCTGACCGAAGAAGGCCGCAAGATCGAGGTTGTTGGCGGACGCTATGGCCTGGGTTCCAAGGAATTCACCCCGACCCATGTGAAGGCTGTCTTTGACAATCTGAAGCTGGCTGCTCCGAAGAACCACTTCACCGTCGGCATCGTGGATGATGTGACCAACACCAGTCTGCCCGTCGGTGAGATCTTCAACGCTGCTCCGGAAGGTGCAATCTCCTGCAAGTTCTACGGACTTGGCTCGGATGGTACCGTCGGTGCAAACAAGAACAGCATCAAGATTATCGGCGACCACACCGATATGTATGCGCAGGCTTACTTTGCCTATGACTCCAAGAAGTCCGGCGGTCTGACCGTTTCCCATCTGCGTTTCGGCAAGAGCCCGATCCAGAGCCCGTATCAGATCGATGCTGCTGACTTCACCGCCTGCCACAATCCGGCTTATGTGACGCAGTATGACATGCTGTCCACCCTGAAGGACGGCGGCACGTTCCTGCTGAACTGCCAGTGGAGCGACGAGGAGCTTGAGGCAAATCTGCCCGCCAGCATGAAGCAGATGATCGCCAAGAAGCACATCAAGTTCTATGCCATCGACGCGATTGATCTTGCCGCCAAGGTCGGCATGGGCAACCGTATCAACACGATCATGCAGGCGGCCTTCTTCAAGCTCGCTGAGGTTATCCCGTATGATCAGGCAGATGAATACATGAAGCAGTACGCCAAGAAGACCTACGGGAAGAAGGGCGATGCTGTTGTCAAGAAGAACTGGGACGCCATCGATATTGCTATCTCCGGTCTGCGTGAGGTAAAGGTTCCTGCAGAGTGGGCAAACGCCACCACCGGTGCCGAGCCGATGCATGTCAAGGGAGACAAGTATTTCGAGGAGTTCATCAAACCCGTTCTGGCTCAGGAAGGCGACAAGCTGCCGGTCTCCAAGATCGCTGCAGACGGCACCTGCCCGACCGGAACCACCAAGTACGAGAAGCGTGGCATCGCTGTTAAAGTTCCCTGCTGGGATGTCACCAAGTGCGTACAGTGCAATCAGTGCTCACTGGTTTGCCCGCATGCCGCTATCCGTCCGTATCTGATCGATGCAGACGCTGCGAAGCCCGAAACCTTTGTCACCAAGAAGGCCAACGGAAAGAGTTTTGCCGGCAAGGAATATCGCATTCAGATTTCTCCGCTCGACTGCACGGGCTGCGGAAACTGCGTGGATGTCTGCCTTGGCAAGTGCCTGACCATGGAGCCTCTGGCAGAGCAGAAGGCCGAGCAGGAAGCCAACTGGGAGTTCGCTCAGACGCTGCCTGAGGTTGATCCGGCCATCCTCAACAAGACCATTGCCAAGGACAGCCAGTTCCTCAAGCCGCTCTTCGAGTTCTCCGGTGCCTGCGCAGGCTGCGGTGAGACGCCTTATGTCAAGCTGGTTACCCAGCTGTTCGGTGATCGCATGATGATCGCCAACGCAACGGGATGCTCCTCCATTTATGGCGGCAGCGCTCCGACCGTACCTTATACCACCAACGACAAGGGACAGGGTCCTGCCTGGGCCAACAGCCTGTTCGAGGACAACGCTGAGTTCGGCTACGGCATGTTCCTGGCGACCAAGCAGCGTCGGCTGAAGCTGGCAGAGCTGGTATCTGCTCTGGCAGAAACTGTTGACGATGAGAAGAAGGCCGTTTGCCAGGCCTGGCTTGATACCATGAATGACGGTGAGAAGTCCAAGGCGACCTCTGCTGCACTGGCTGCAATGGTGGATGGCATGGATGGTGATCTTGCCAAGCAGATCGCAGGCATGAAGGACATGATGGTCAAGAAGAGCCAGTGGATCTTCGGCGGCGACGGCTGGGCATATGACATCGGCTACGGCGGTGTTGATCACGTTCTGGCACAGGGTGAGGATGTCAACATTCTCGTTCTGGATACTGAGGTTTACTCCAATACGGGCGGACAGGCTTCCAAGTCCACTCCGACCGGCTCCGTTGCGAAGTTTGCGGCCTCCGGTAAGAAGACCCGCAAGAAGGATCTCGGCATGATGGCCATGTCCTATGGATATGTCTACGTGGCGACCGTCGCGATGAGCGCAAATCCGCAGCAGCTCCTCAAGGCGATGAATGAGGCTGAGGCTTATCCGGGCCCGTCCCTGATCATTGCCTATGCGCCCTGCATCAACCATGGTATCAACATGGCGCACGCGCAGATGGAGATCAAGCACGCTGTAGCCTGCGGTTACTGGCCGCTGTATCGCTACAACCCGGCTCTTGAAGAGCAGGGCAAGAATCCGCTGACCGTCGACAGCAAGGATCCCACCGAGAGCTATCAGGACTTCATCAAGGGTGAGGTTCGGTATGCATCTCTGGCCAAGCTGTTCCCGGCAACTGCAGAGGAAGCGTACAAGGTCAACGAAGAGGATGCAAAGCGTCGTCTTGAAAACTACAAGAAGATGGCTGCAAACTAATCGATCCCATTCAGGCACTGCCGAAAGGCAGTGCCTTTTTCATGCAGAAAATCCTGTTTTTTCCGGCTTTTCCTTATTCCGTGTAAAACTTGTGTAAAACTTGTCCAGATAGATGGCTGAAAGTTTGTCCGATTTCATTAATATGCTTGAATTCAGGAACCATATCCTCTATAATAAGTTCATAGGGTTCAAAGAGGGGGGACGAATATGGCCAGACGTCGTAATCAGCCGAATGATCAGGAAATAACAAACAGAAAGGATCCATTTCAAGATTCTGATTTCATAGATGAATTTTCTGAGGAAGATTCGGACGTAATTAACGAAGATGATTCGGATATGGATCGCGAAGACGGTGAGGACAATTCAGGCAGCCGGGGGTTTTTCTCCGCACGTACAACACGTGTACTGATTGCTGTCGTCATTATTCTTGTTGTCGTTCTCGTGGCGCTGATCTTAGCCCGGTTTTTTCTTCCGAAAAAGCAAAATGACGTTCCGAACGCCACGGATATAACAGAACAGTTCACACCTGCACCTACGGCCTATGAAGCGCTGCCGGTAGAAATTCCGGATGATCTGCCGGAATACTCTGACCTTCCGGAGGAGACTGAGGCCCCTGCTGCAGTCTTTACGCCGATTGTATTTGGGATCAGCACCCAGCCGGATGAAGCAGAGGTAACTGAAACACCCAGTCCGGCACCATCACCGACAGGAACACCGGAACCAACAGACACGCCGGAACCCACTGATACACCGCTTCCGATTATCCTGACCAATACACCAACGCCAACGCCGACTGCAACACCAACACCGACACCCGAACCAACGCCGACACCCAGTCCGACACCCGTGCCGGAGATCGGGCATGCAACGACCAACCGGGATGCCAATCTGCGTACAAGTGCCGTGTCATCCGGAAAAGTGATCAAAACGGTCAAGAAAAATGAGGCCGTGACCATTCACAATGCCGTCATCGATTCGAACCGGAATATCTGGTATTTTGTCACGGTTGATGATCTGAATACCGATGGCTGGATGCGTGACTACGTCCTCACACTGGATTCAGGAACAAGAATCAGTGTAACACCGTCTGTACCGGTGCCTGAAGAGAGTGCCGTATCAGACAGTCCAACCGAAATGCCGCCGCTTCCCGATGGCGTTATTGCCACCGGAAAGACCAATCATGATGCCAATCTGCGGAAAATCATGAACGGAACGGTTCTCCTTCAGCTGCGGAAGGGGCGCAGGCTCAATATTCTTTCCGCACGAACGGATAAAAAGGGAAGACTCTGGTACGAAGTGAAGCCGGAAAACAGCAGCAAAACCGGTTTTGTCCTCGCGTCGCTGATTAATCTGGATAAAGGCTATGTCATTTCAGATCCGACAGATGCCTCCGCTTCTGCCTTAGCTGCGGCTGAATCACCCGCAGCGGCTGAAACCGTGAACGAAACGCCTGAACCCGCTGAATCGGCTGAACCGGCTGAAGAGTTTCAGGAGGAACCGATTGGAAGCGGCGTCACGAATCACGATGCCAATCTTCGTAAAGTAAAAGGCGGAACCGTACTTACGCAGCTGAGAAAAGGCAGAAAAGTGACGATTTTTGCTGCCGAGACCGACAAAAAGGGCAGACTGTGGTATAAAGTTCAGCCAAGCAACAGCACTCGGATCGGATACATCATGTCCAATCTGATCGACCTGGATACGCCTCTTGACACGGATACAGAATCCGCTTCCGATCAGACCGCAGGAAGCACCCCGGTTCCGACTGCAGCTCCGCAGACGGCTGCGCTCCTGCCAACCGCGTCACCTGTGCCGGAGGAAATACAGGACCGGGATATTATCGGACGTGCCGTGACCAACCGTGCATCAAACGTTCGTGCAACCCCAACCTCCAACGGTCAGCTGGTCCGTCAGCTTTCCCGCGGAATTGACATCAACATCGTCGGGGTATTCTCGAACAATGGGGAAGTCTGGTATGAAATCGTCACACAGTCCGGAAAAACCCATGGTTTTGTCCGCGACTATGTGCTCAATATCTCCTTACTGGACAGCACCATTACACCCACGGCCTGGGAAGAAGGATTATAAATGCAGACAATTCTTGACGGGATCATAGAAATCATCCGGGAGGGCGGAAAGATTCTTCTTTCCGCCTCCTCCCTGCATGCAAAAGGAATTTCCAAAGGCGGGCATGCCAATTTTGTCACGGAATACGATTCTAAAATTCAGTCGTTCCTGATCGAAAAGCTGCACGCGCTTCTCCCTGAGGCGAATTTCATCGGGGAGGAGAACGGGCTTTCACTGTTTAATGAGCAGGACAGAAAAGGGTTTGCCTTCGTCATCGATCCGATCGACGGAACGAACAACTTCATAAAGGGCTATGAACCCTCTGTGATTTCCATCGGTCTTTTCCGTGACGGCATTCCCTTTATCGGCGTCATCTACAATCCGTTCCAGGATCAGACGTATTATGCCATGCGCGGGCATGGCGCCTTTCTGAACGGATCGCCGATCCATTCCTCGCAGGAATCCCTTGAAAACAGCCTGATATCCATTGGGACTGCGCCATACCAGCCGGAGCTGCATCCGAAGATGTTCGAGATCAGCGCGCTCTATCTCCGGCACGGCATGGATCTCCGGCGGAGCGGATCCGCCGCAATGGATCTGTGCCTTCTGGCCTCAGGAAAAACCGGCGTCTTCTTTGAGCCCATCTTGGGCCTGTGGGATTTTGCCGCAGGGGCCATCATCTGCGAGGAGGCCGGCTGTGTCATCACGGATCTTGAGGGAAAACCCCTCACGTATGACGGAAGCTCAAGCATTCTGTGTGTATCCGAGGGCGTCAGCAAAGGCAGATATTTGCCCCGGGACCTTCAGTAAGCATAAAAAAAGGGAAGTCGCAATAAAGTGACTTCCCTTTTCTTTGGGCCTGAAACAGTCCGTCGGGTTACAGCACGCTGCGGGGGATCCACGTACGAATCAGGTTCCCGTTTTCCGTCCTGAACTCAATCAGGGCATAATTGTTTTCAAACGCAAACACCGTAACAGCGGTGCCGGCGAAAGCCGTTACATTCTGCGAGGCATAGTTCGTCCCCGGGCCAAAGCGCCCGCTGCAGTCCTGCGAAACAGTGTACTGTCCGATACTGCTCTCCGACGGCAGAGAACCGGGTTCAATGCTGAGGCAGTCGGCCGGCGCATACCCGCGTCTCAGGCCGCCCTGCGCGCTGAATTCAACCTGAATCCAGCAGTTTCCATTGCCATCCCGGGCAGAGGTCAGCGTGCTGATGTTTGTCCCGCTATCAAAATAGGTTCCAAGATCTGTATATGCTCTCCCCGGGCCGCACCGCACATGCATGGGCTGATTCAGTACGGCCTTTTTTCCTGCGTTAATGCTGTAACCCTGCGAAAAGCCTGAGACAGGGGAAAGCAGAATGAGCATGACACTCAGCAGAGCCAGAAAAAACAGCGGCCGGTTTCTGACTGCGACAGACATGGGATCACCTTCCATCATCAAGGTTTCTTTTTATGTACGTGTCCGCACAATTATTAAACGAATCGGTCAGGGCAGTTTATCCATCAAATCAAAAAATGGTTCAAGTCGGCCCGGCATTGGCACGCAGACCAGGCCGGTTCCCAAATCGCTTTTTTATCATAATTATTTCACGGGGCGGTCCATATGAATTGACTAATCCGTAAAAATACAATAGAATAGGTGGTATCAAATTGCGGGTTTCCGCAGGATGTAAGAGAGGTTATTGAATATGCAGAAGAAAGTCCTGATCATTGGTGCGGGGGTCATCGGGTGCGCAGTTGCACGCGGACTTTCGCGATATCAGATTGATCTGACAGTGCTTGAGCGCGGGCATGATGTCTGCGAAGGTGCAAGTAAGGCAAACAGTGGCATTGTCCACGCCGGCTTTGACGCAAAGCCGGGGACCATGAAAGCACGCCTGAATGTGGAAGGATCTCAGCAGTATGAATCTTTTTGCCGCGAACTGGGTGTTCCGTATTCCCAGCCAGGTGCCATGGTTCTTGCTTTCTCTGATGAAGAAATGGAAACGGTTCAGAGGCTCTATCGGCAGGGAATTGAAAACGGTGTAAAAGAACTGTCCGTTCTGACCGCCGCTGAGGTTCTTGCCCTTGAGCCGAATGTGAACAAAGAGGTCAGGGGAGCCCTTCTGGCGAAAACCAGCGGACTCGTTTCCCCTTATGAACTGACCTATGCGCTGGCAGATCATGCCGCGCTCAACGGCGCACACTTTATTTTCAATCAGGAAGTCAGCTGCATCGAAAAGGCAAACGGGGGATTTGTCGTCAAGACACAGGATACCCGGTATGAAGCGGACGTCGTCATTAACTGCAGCGGCGTAAGCTCTGCCATGCTGCATAACCAGCTGAGCGATGACAAACGGGAGATCATCTACCGGCGCGGACAGTACTGGCTTCTGGATCATGATGTCAACCGGCTGTTTACCAGGACCATGTTCCAGTGCCCCTCAAAGATGGGCAAGGGCGTTCTGGTTTCCCCGACGGTTCACGGCAACATCCTCCTCGGCCCGACCGCAGAGGATATTCCTGATTCCCGCGATACCGATACCACGGCAGAAGGTCTGGCAAATGTCCTCAGCACCGCAAAGAAGACCTGGCCCGGCATCAATACCCGCACGGGAATTACAAATTTCTCCGGCATTCGTGCCCACGAGAAAAACGATGACTTCCTTGTCGGTCCGGTCAGCGGCGTGCCCGGCGCGTATGAGACGGTGGGCATTGAGAGTCCCGGCCTGACCTCAGCGCCTGCCATTGCCAGACTTCTTGTCGGAACGATTGCTGAAAATGAGCATCTGACAGAGAAGGCTGACTTTAAGCCTGCCATTCCGCTTCCGAAGCCGTTCAACGAAATGAATGACGATGAGCGCCGCCAGGCGATTGCCGAAAATCCGCTGAACGGAAAGCTGATCTGCCGCTGCGAAGTCGTTACCGAGGCGGAAATTCGTGCGGCAATCCGTCGTCCTGTGGGGGCAACCAGCATTGACGGCGTCAAGCGTCGGACCAGAGCCGGCATGGGAAGGTGTCAGGGCGGTTTCTGCTCACCCCGTGTTGCAGAGATCCTCTCCGAGGAACTTGGAATCCCGATGACGGAAGTGACTAAGAGCGGCAATTCAAGCAAACTGCTGGTCGGCAGGCTTGAAGATTCCTATGCGGAGGTGTAAGTATGGCAGCCTATGGAATTGATGTGGATATTTTAATCGTCGGCGCAGGTCCCGCAGGTCTTGCAGCAGCTGTTGCCGCTAAAGAAGCCGGAATCGACAATCTGGTTGTCCTCGAGCGTGAAGACCATCCGGGCGGGATTCTGCGTCAGTGCATTCACAACGGATTCGGTCTGCATCGGTACAACGAAGAACTGACCGGGCCTGAATATGCGCAGAGGGACATTGACAAGGCGGAAGCGCTGGGAATTGACATTCGCTGCGGAACGACGGTACTTTCTGTCGAGGCGGATCACACCGTTACCGCGGTCAGCACGGCACGCGGTCTTGAGACGTATAAGGCGAAAGCCATCATTATGGCAATGGGATGCCGCGAGAGACCCCGCGGGGCAATCGGCATTCCGGGAGCCCGCAGTGCCGGTATTTATACCGCCGGCACGGCACAGAAGTTTGTCAATCTGGAAGGCTTCATGCCAGGCAAACGGATTGTCATTCTCGGTTCCGGCGATATCGGACTGATTATGGCCCGCCGCATGACCCTTCAGGGAGCAAAGGTTCTGGCCTGTGTTGAGCTGATGCCGTATTCATCCGGTCTGAAGCGGAACATTGTCCAGTGTCTGGATGACTATGGGATCCCGCTGTATCTCAGCCATACCGTCACCAATATTGAGGGCGGCGACCGCCTGACCGGCGTCACTGTGGCAAAAGTAGACGAGCACCGTATGCCGATTCCCGGATCCGAGATCCATTTTGACTGCGACACGCTCCTCCTGTCTGTCGGCCTGATTCCGGAAAATGAGCTCAGCAATCAGGCTGGCCTTGAAATCAGCCCGTTTACCAGCGGTCCTGTTGTCAATGACGTTTTCGAGTCCAGCGTTCCCGGCATCTTTGCCTGCGGAAACGTCCTGCATGTGCATGATCTGGTTGACTACGTCTCTCAGGAAAGCACCGAGGCCGGAAAAGCGGCAGCGGAATACATCCGCCGGGAGTCCTTTAACGGAAAGACCGTAGCGGTTCAGGACGGAAACGGCGTGCGCGGAACCGTTCCGCAGAAGATCCTCCTGGATGAGGACAAG
>Ga0256405_10013033_pt1 | contig 10093 bp, 6 predicted proteins | sample RumenRJG_02DNA_FD_189096 | JGI IMG/M metagenome (GOLD analysis project Ga0256405, IMG submission 189096) | Bovine rumen microbial communities from Lethbridge, Alberta, Canada - RJG_02 | ecosystem: Host-associated > Mammals > Digestive system > Stomach > Rumen | place: Canada: Alberta | collected... | reverse complement strand
ATGTAAACAAACTGCATTCCAAAATACAGAATAACCGTACAGGAATGCAGTTGTTCATAAAAGATTCAGCTTAGTTTACATGAAACTGAATAAAACGACAATGTTGAGCAGGCCTTTTGGGGTGTGCTCTGATTGAGGTCGCGGCAGTTCTTATCTATGTCATGAGTTCTGCTGCTTTTTCTTTAAAAATGGGAGTGAAAAAAGGAGCTGCGGCAAAAACCCATTTTGCTACAGCTCCTTTTTGGCGTCGGGTTTTGCAGAGCTTATACCGGAAGTTCGGGAGCGACTGCATTGTCAGCGGCTTCCGCCACAGTGGGAGTATCTACGGCCGGCACAGTCTGGTCTGCGGCCGGGACGGTCTGCGCGACGGCATTCACGGTAAAGGCATAGGTCTTATCCAGAGCGCCCTCCTGTGACACGGTGACGACGACGCTGTCAGCGACACCAGCAACGGCAGGAACAAGGATCATGCCGTTTGCATCCGGGGCAACCGGAATGCCGTTCACGGAAACGCTCACGGTCTTGCCGGCGGCGCTTACCTGAAGGCTGTAGGAATTATCCGCCGCAGCGGGAACAGCAGTCAGGAAGGTCACATCCGCACCGTTCACGGCCAGGGTATCCACGGCGGCTTCCGGCAGAGTGTTGTTGAGGATCAGGCTGTAGACAGCCTTCACGTCGCTGCCGTTCTGCTTCAGCGTGATCTCAAGGTCATTGGCCTTGGCCCACCTGAGGGAGTAGGTATCGGCGGCTGCAGCGGTCTGGGCTGCGCCGTTGAGCTTGACGGAGCTGACGGTCCAGCCTTCCGCGGCGGTGACGACGACCGTGCCGGTGGAAGCGGTGAGATCATACGCCGCATCCGTCGCGGCATTGAAGCTGAAGCTGCTCTGCTTCTCGTCGGAAGCGCCCTTCACAAACTTGTCAAGGTCGATCTCTTTGTTGTCAAGCGTCAGACCTGCCAGAGCGCCGGTCTCTTCCGCCACGGGAGCGGTCTCGGTTTCGGGAACCGCACTGACTTCCGGTTCAGCGGTCTCTGCGGGCGTGGCGGTCTCTTCAGGGGCAGCGGTCTCTTCAGGAGCAGTGGTCTCTTCGGGAGTCGCTTCCACAACCGGGGTATACTCCACGGTCATGGTATAGGCAGTGGTCTCAAAACCTTCTTTGGAGACCTCGATGGCCAGCTCGTTGGTACCCTCGGCCCAGTTGAATGCGATTTCGCCATTCTCCACCACGGTGCCGTTGATGGTCACGACCGCATCGGCGGGCTCCGTTACGACGGCAATGGTATCCGTCGCGTTCGGGGTTGCCACGGCGACAGCGCCGCTTTCCATCGGAAGCTCCACACCGGAGACCGTCAGGGTGCTCAGCACTGCGGGGGACAGAGTCTCAGGATCATAGATGACCGTGATCGTGCAGACACTTCCATCCGACATGGTGATCGTCAGGATGTTCTCTCCCTCAGCCCAGGTCACGGTCCCGTCGGGATTGATCGTTCCGCCGACGACCGACATGGTTGCTGTAAGTTCCTCCGCGTTGGCCCCCGCCTGGCCCTGGGCGTCTTCCGCCAGGGCCGGGACGGTGAGCAGAGAGCAGAGGATCATGGTGATCAATAACATGGAAATGAGTTTCTTCATATCCGTTCTCCTCCTCTGATGTGATCGTGCTTCACAGCGTCATTCTGTGACTACAATCGTGGTGGTCTTACCACCGATTGTGGCAGTTCCCTTATACTTGCCGGAGCCGGGAGGATCCTCTGTCAGAGTGACAGTTGTGCTGCCGATTTTCACAGTCTTTGTTTTTGCCGTTCCTTCAATTTTCGCTGTACCGGTTTCCTTGAAGTTGACCATGATGTTCAGATCGGTCAGCGGATCCGCTTTGTACCAGAACTCATAGACGAAATTGGGCTTCGTCTCGTCATCCTCGAGAATCTTGATGTTATCCAGCACTACATCCGCGAAGCGAATGCTGAGCGTGTCTGCCTGATAATACAGATTCGTTCCTTTGCCCTTGTACGTGTGCTCATCCTTCGGAATCGTGACGGTTACTTTGACACCGGTGGACGACTTGATCTCATTGTCTTTCGCGGTGATACCAGCGCCCATTCCGTACTTGGGACCGATTGTTACAGGCGTGCCGCCATTGATGCTGACCGTATAGAGCTTTTCATCGTTGACGTTGATAATATCGGTATTGCCGATGGTATATTCAGGAATCACATAGTGCACGGGCTCGCTTCCGAGGCGAACGGCCAGGAACTTAATGGTCTGGTCCTTGTCGCCGGCGGTCACGGTGTATTCATAGTTGTTTCCGCCTTCCTTGGTCGGGGACAGCATCCTGTCGCCGCTGCCACCCAGCTTCCAGACTTCACCAACGGAATAACCGTTTTTCTTGACCAGGGTAGAGAACTTAATGGTGGTGCCGACCTTGATTTTCTTTGCCTCCGGAACATTGACGAGTACGATCTCGTCATAGCCGATGGTGGTACCGCCTTTCTTATCCGCGTTGAACACGTTCCAGTCGACGTAGGTATACTCGTTGTCCTCTTCGAAGTTGACCCGGAAGGTCTCGGTCTTGTCCTGCTTGGTCATACCGGACACCGTGACGTTTTTGTTCCAGGTGAAGCTCAGCCATTCATCATGACCCGACCATACACGCTGGATCCCGGTCACGCGGTTGTTGTCATAAGAGATCGCTTCAATCCTGATGGCCTGACCGGCAAGCGCCCTGGTGATGGGCTGACCCGTGACATCGTCCTTGACGACGGCGATTCCGCGGGAGGCATTGTATTCGACCTTGATATCGTAGTAGATCTTGCTGTCGTCCTTTACGAACTTGGCGACAATCGTCACGCTGTCAGCGGGCATCCGGAAGATAAACCGGTTGGGAAGTTCGGAGGGCTCCCAGTACAGCTGCGTGGAATTGTTCTTCGTAAACTCCCAGCCGACTCCGATATCACCTGTGTTGTAGAAGTACTTGTTGTCAGGACGGAAGGTGACCTCAACAAGCTGGCCGGGTTCTGCCTTGGTGACATTTCTGGCGGCAATACCGTAGCTTTCATTGACAATATTGAATATGATCCCGCCGCTTCCGCCTCTGATATCCGTACGCAGGGCATAGGTGTTATGGTTCACAAAGTTCACATTTCCGGTATTGACGGAGCTTTCCTTCATGACAAAGGTATAGGTGGTGGCGTTCAACTTGGTAACCTTGCCGTCTTTCACATAAGAGCGCAAGGTATCCAGGCCGCCGCCCGGCGTCTCATAATCCGCGCTGTTGAACACCCAGCCGCTGTTCGGGACCATCTTCATCGTGACAGTCTGACCGGCCATTGCACGGTCGGTTTTCGCACCGTCGACATAGAATTCGACATAGCCACCGCCGCTCGGAACAGGCGCGGAGAACGTATAATACGTGGAAATCTTAAAGTTAACGGTCAGACGGATCTCATAGTTCGGCATCTTGAACTTGTACAGTCCGTCCGTGGGATCCTTCTTGACGTACACCCGCTCGATGGACATGTCGTTTTTCTGATAATAGACGCCGTTTTCGAGTTCAACGTTATATCCGCTCTTCGGATAGATTGCAAGGGCAACCTCATCGCCGTAGAAAGCGGTGCTGGCGTTGGTGCCGTAGATCATCGTGTCAAAGGTGCCGTAGGGGGAAGCCACCTTGTTGATGACAAAACCGCGGGAGTAGAACACCGTAACCTGGACGCTGCTGTTCGGCATCGTGAAGGCGTAATTCGCGATGGGGACGTCCGTACCGCTGTCGGTGCGGATGACCTGAATGTCGCGCACAGCATAACCGGCCTTCGGAGCAGGGACAATATTGACGGTCTCGCCGGCATTCGCCCAGGAGGCATACTGGGTATTGCCTACAACCACATAGGGGTTGCCGTTGGTGGCGCCGGTAACGGAAATCTGATAGCTACCGGTAGTTGCGGCGGTCGCGGCGGCTGTGGTTGCGGCCGCTGTTCCGGTCGTTGTCGTGGCGACAGTGGTTCCGGCAACAGTCGCGGCGCCGGGAATCAGAACCGTCTGGCCGACATAGATCTTGTCCATGTTGTCACGGCGGTTCAGACCGTTAATGAGCTGGCGCTGAGCCTGATAGTTGATGCCGTACTGATTGGCGATGGAGGTGATGGTCTCACCGGCTTTCACCACGTGGCCCACGACCGCACTGCTTGCGCCTGTGGGGGATGCCGTCGGGATCAGCAGAACCTGGCCGGGCTTGATCTGATTCGGGTTGGCCAGAGCGTTGATGCCCTGGATGACCGGAGAGTAATAATAGTAATTGCTTCCGACCTCATTGCAGATCTTGTTCAGCGTATCGCCGGCCTTGACGGTATAGGGAACCAGATAGAAGGCAACGCTCCCTCCAGCGGCAGCACCGGCAGCATAGCTGGTGGTGGTCAGGGTGGTCCCGCCGACCGTCGTCGTGGTCACAGTCGCCGTAGTGGTCGAAACTGTTCCGGCAACAGCGTTGGAAGCGGGCAGCTTCAGCTTCTGCCCCACGCTCAGCCTGGCCAGCTGCGTTTCGCTGGTGAAGCCATTGAGCTGCATGATCGCATTTTTGCTGTTATAATAGTTCAGCCCGTACTTTTCGCAGATCTTCATCAGGATCTCGCCGGACTGGACCTCGTGGGTGATGACGTCATCCGCCGAGGCCGAACCTGCCAAGCCTGTAAACAGAGACATGATCATGACCACGCAAAGCAACAGACTTATGAAACGACTCGTCTTCATAACTTGTTCCTCCTGAAACTATCGCCACGGGCAAATGGGGATACTATGCCCGACGGCTATCTTATCAATCGGAATGATAGCACAAACGGTGACAAAATGCAACAATTAATTTTCAAAAAAATTTCATTTAGTAAAAAATTAAGAAACAATTAAGATTGCTTAAAAAGGCGGGAAAAGGAGAAAAGCTTGCTTCATGACCAAAAGCGTGGTATGATATATTAAGATCGGTTTGTTCGGAGAAAATTATCTCTCGAATATTGCCGTTCACGATTACTATATTTATAAATGGAGGAAACAAAAATGAAGAAGACTCTCGCGATTCTTCTCGTGCTGGCGATGAGCCTTGCACTGCTGACCGCCTGCGGCAGCTCCTCAACGCCCAAGGCCACCGAAGCGCCTGCTGCCACAGAGGCTCCCGCGGCTGAGGCCACTCCGGCGGAAGAGGCTGCGCCCGCGGAAGAGGCTGCGCCGGCTGAGGAAGCCGCTCCCGCACCGGAGGGCGGTACTCTGAGCGTTTACGCCTGGGATGCCAACTTCAATATCCCCGCCCTGAAAGCAGCTGAGGCCGCCTATCAGAAGGTCAACCCCGGCTTCAGCCTGGAGATCGTCCAGCAGTCCGGCTCCTCTGACGTGGAGCAGGCTGTCACCCTGGCGGCATCTTCCGGCGATCTGAGCACGCTGCCCGACATCGTCCTGTTCCAGGATCACTACATCCAGCGCTATGTGCGCGATTACCCCGATGCATGGGTCAATCTGGATGACGCCGGAATCGACTGGACCGACTTCGGCGCAGAGAAGATCAGCTACAGCACCATTGACGGCGTGCATTACGGCGTGCCGGTGGACAACGGCACCGCGATCTTCGCCTATCGTACCGACCTGCTGGAGGAATGCGGATATACGCTTGACGATGTGACCGCGATTTCCTGGGACCGCTGGCTTGAGATTGCCCGTGAAGTCAAGGAGAAGACCGGCAAGGCCATGCTCTCCATGGATCACTCCGGCGATGACCTGCCCTACATGATGCTGCAGGCCGAGGGCGTTTCCCAGTTTGAGAACGGGAAGGCCAAGATTGCCGACAACGAAACCCTGAAGAAGATCGTTGAGGTTATCGTTCAGGGCGCCAAGGACGGTACCATTATCCTCGCCAACTCCTGGTCCGAGTACACCGACCAGACCATCCAGGGCGATCAGGTTGCGGGCGTCATGAACGGCAACTGGATCATCCCGACCATCCGTCAGGTTGCAGACAACAGCGGCAAGTGGGCCATCACCACGATTCCGACCCTGGAAGGTGACAAGCAGGGCTACGCAGCCAACGGCGGCTCTTCCCTCTACATCACGGGCAACTGCAAGAACGTTGAGCTTGCCAAAGCCTTCCTGGCCTACACCTTCGGCGGCGGCGAGGGCGCTATGGAGACCTATGACGGCGCGCTCCTTAACGGCGGCGTCATCACGACCTGCATCTCCGCCGGCGGCTCGGATGCTTACATGGCTCCGGTTGAGTACTTCAATGGCCAGGCGATCTACAACGAGATCGTCAACATGGGCGCCTATGTTCCAGTGATCGAGCAGAATGACTTCCACTACACCGTACGTACCAGCATGGGCAACGCCATCACCAACATCATCAACGGCACCGACATCGACACCGCGCTGAAAAATGCGCAGGAAGAGATCGATTTCGCAATGGCAGGCTAATGAAGTTAAACTTCCCCGCGTAAAAAAACTCCCCGCTTCAGGCGGGGAGTTTTTTTATAAGAAGTATTCCGTCAAGCAGGACAACAATACCGGCTGCCATCGGAATAAGCGTGCCGCTGCTCTCAACAGCGGTCAGGTTCATCAGCATATGAGCGAGGAGGGGGATGAGCACAGAGCGCCTTCTCCAGACAACAGCCCCGGCCCAAACGGAGAAACAGAAGGCACAGGCGGCCTGTACGAGTACCAGGGAGGCCGGCATTCCCGAGCGCAGATTGAACAGATGCATCGCGGCAAAGAGAATCGAGGCAAGCACAATCGCAATCCGGGGTCGGAGTTCGGTACGTTCCAGCAGCAGTTTCTGTAACAGGAAGAAGCGGTAAAACAGCTCTTCCGCAACAGCGCCGACGACCCAGATGAGGGCTTGGGAAAAGTCGTAATGCGCACCGGACAAAACCGCCAGGACCAGATTGGCAAGCGGCAGCAGAAGAACGGGGGCCCAGATCAGGAGTTGAACCATTTCCGCTGTTTCAGATAGAAGACCAGGCCGATCACGACCCAGACCACCAGCATGAGATAGCTCTCTTTTCCAAAGTGGACGCCCGAGAGCCCCGGGATGGGAATCAGCTGTAACACCATAAAGGCCAGGCTGAAGATCACACCGGTCCAGGCCATGGTTTTCAGAAAGGCGGTCCCATCGCCGCTTTTTCGGGCCGTGATCAGGGTGCTGGCACAGGTGAAGAAATAACCGATGCTTGCGCCGATGGCACTCATATCCACAAACCAGCCCAGGGCTTCCCGTCCGAGAATCGGCCCGCTCAGGCTGATGATGATGCAGAAGAGGATGGCGTTTCTCGGGGTTCCGTATGTTTCGTCCACCTTCCCAAACCATTTCGGGAGATAGCCTTCTCTGCTCATGGAGTACATGAGGCGCGAAGAGGCGAGATAGAAACCCATGATGCCGGAAAGAACCGCGCAGCTGACACCGATTCCGATCAGCACCTTGCCAAAACCGCCGAGCAGTTCCTCTGCCGCGACAAGAAGCACCCATTCGCCCGCTATCACACGGTCCGGCCAGTTTTCCAGCGCTGCCGCCGCAACGGTGTTGTTGCTTACATACACAAAGCAGCCGAACGCGATGGCGACGATCATGATGAAACTGACCTTCCGGAAGCTGAAGTTGAACTCCTCTGCCGCCTGGGGGATGGCATCGAAGCCGACATAGGCCCAGGGGGCGATGGCGAAGGTGGCGAGGATGGCACCGGCAATCCCGGACGGACCGGTGTGCGCATAGGACCCAATCTCTGCGGTCGTCGCACCGGCGGCGATGGCGGCGGCTTTGTCAAAGCCCCAGATGGGCTGCATGTTGATATTCTTCGCTTTGGCGCTGAACAGGGCCGAAACGAACAGCACGAACACACAGGTCACCAGAAGACTGCTTAGGATGGTCTGCACAATGCCGGCTTTTTTTACACCGATGATGTTCAGCCAGCCGAAGAGAATCAGGATCAGCATACTCAGCAGCATCTCTCCAGCGTAGATTTCAAACCCCGCAATGCTGTAATGAAAGCCGAACTTCAGAAAATCGGAAGCCCCGTCCAGGCCATCAACGATCAGGCCGATGGCGGTGCTGTTCATGGGGACATTTGTCAGATAGGCTACCACCAGGAACCAGCCGCAGATGAAGGCCATTTTCTTCCCGAAGCAGTTTTTGGCAAAAGAAAACTCACCGCCTGCGGTTGGGTATTTCGGCACCATATAGGCATAGGAAAAGGCGATGATGATCATGACCAGCGCCCCGAGAATCATGGCGATCGCCGTTCCAGCCACACCGGAGTTCGGCAGAAATTTTTTCCCCGGATTAATGAAGGAGCCCCAGCCGATCACACATCCGAATGCGATTGCCCAGACATGCAAGGGAGAGAGCTGACGTCTTAAATTGTTCTTTTCCATGGCTTTCTCCTTTATACATCGTAAGTCCTGTCAATCGCTTTCAGCTCACGAAACGTGTCGATCTCGATGACGTCCTGTTCCTGACACTCCCGCAGTTCAACGGTGTAATGATCTTTCCTGTATACGAGGGGAACCTGCTCCCAATACCGTTCTTTTCCGCCGGGGGTGGCGAAGACATCTGCGATGTCGGCAGAGAGCCGACGCCCGTCTGCATCATTCCAGTAGGAGATCCCCACCATCTGCCAGATGTTATTTCCTTCGCCGCCGACCGATTCCTTCGTTATGATTCCGTCTGTGACTTCCAGACACCAGTCGTCGGTACGTTCGGTTTTAAACCCGAGGAAATCAGAACGATAATGGTATTTCTTCAGAATTCCGGGGTTATAGAGCAGCAGATCCGCTTCAAATACATAGGAATTGGAAAGAAGGTACCGGGCAACCAGAGCAGAGGAGATGTTATTTGCCTCATTATAAAGAGGATTCTCCAGAAACTTGATCATGGGATACTTGTATAAAAGCTGATCAAACTGCTCGGCAAGATAACCACGAACAATATAGATCTCTTCGATGCCGAGCGCCAGGCAGGCGTCAAGAAGCCCATCGATAATCCGGGTTCCGTGGACTCTTACCAGGGGCTTCGGGGTGTTCAGCGTGATAGGGACAAGCCGTGTTCCGAAACCGGCGGCGATGAAGATAGCCCGTTTGACCCGGTAGGGCTCCAGAGCAGCTCTGCCTTCCATGGTAATCACGCCGTCTGAGACATATCCCGCATCAGAAAGATCTTTCATGGTACGGTTAACCGTGCCGAGAGACATTCCGGTTTTTTCCCGGATCTGACGCTGAGAACAGGTATCCTCCACCAGCAATTCCAGAATATCAAATTGTTTTCTCGTTAGCTCCATGATTTCCATTCATCCTCCCAGAGATAGAAGCTATTATAACTGTTCCAAAATTACATGTCAACTGAAACTTATGGAACAGAAGATGTGAAAACGATCTCCCTGCTGCTGGCAGGGAGATCGTTGATATGCAAGGATGATATACTGTAAAACGAACAGAATAGAAACGTTCATTTTTGAGCCGGATAAAGGAGAACGCGAGGTTCACAGAGTCATTCTGCGGCTCCGGGTCAGAAGATGCCCAGGCTGCTCCAGGCGGAAAGGTCAAAGATGTCCTGCCCCCTGAGCGCATACCAGCGATCCGGCAAAAACGTGTTTCCGTCGTTATCCCAGGGGTCACTGATATCCGTATAGAAGATATGATGCTCTTCTGCGTTCTTGGCCTCATCGGTGATGGCTTTTCCGGTAAACGGATTGACAGGGTCTTTCAACAGACCGTCGAGTGCAAGTGTGGGAGTATCCGCATTGGTCATGAAGCGATCATCGACGTGAAAGCCGGAGCTCTCAAAATCTTTCACCAGAAGCAGAGGATTATAGCTCATGACATCCTGCGGATGATGCCAGGTGCCGCCGATCCACTCGCCGAAAATCATGTCTTCAAACTGCGCCATCCCGTGGCCATGGTCGGCGACCAGGATGATGCGCGTATTGTCATAGACGCCCTGCTCGCGAAGAAAGTCAAACCAACGCCCGAGCTGCAGGAAAGCGGCCATGTTGCACTGGTAATGCTTCATGGTATAGGGGATGTCGGCCGCCATGGTCCGTCCGTCCAGGGTGAAGCGGTCTTCATGCTCGGCATCGTAG
>Ga0256405_10013032_pt1 | contig 10093 bp, 9 predicted proteins | sample RumenRJG_02DNA_FD_189096 | JGI IMG/M metagenome (GOLD analysis project Ga0256405, IMG submission 189096) | Bovine rumen microbial communities from Lethbridge, Alberta, Canada - RJG_02 | ecosystem: Host-associated > Mammals > Digestive system > Stomach > Rumen | place: Canada: Alberta | collected... | reverse complement strand
ACTTCGGTATAGAGAAGTTGAATATGCGGGCGCATTCGGCCTCGACCTTCACCATCGACGATCTGAAGGAGATGGCTCAGACGTGTAATGCGCATGGTATCAAGAGTTATCTGACGGTGAACACGATCATCTACGGTGAGGATATTCCCCTGATGCATGAGATCATCGACGCCGCCAAGCAGGCAGGTATCTCGGCAGTCATCGCCTCGGATGTGGCAGTGATGACCTATTGTAATAAGGTGGGACAGGAGGTTCATCTCTCCACTCAGCTGAACATCTCAAACATCGAGGCCTTAAGATTCTATGCCCAGTTCGCCGATGTGGTGGTACTGGCGCGTGAGTTGAATATGGATCAGGTGGCAGAGATCTTCCGACAGGTGGAAGAGGAACATATCTGCGGTCCTTCCGGAGAGCAGATTCGTATCGAGATGTTCTGTCATGGTGCTCTCTGCATGGCTATCAGCGGCAAGTGCTATATGAGTCTGCATGCTGCTAACCGCAGTGCTAACCGAGGCGAATGTATCCAGATCTGTCGTCGCAGCTATACGGCTACGGACAATGAGACGGGGTATCAGCTGGCTATCGACAACAAGTATATCATGTCACCGAAGGATCTGAAGACGGTCCGTTTCATCGATAAGATGATGAACGCGGGTGTGCGTGTGTTTAAGATCGAGGGTCGTGCCCGTGGTCCGGAGTATGTCTATACGGTGGTGAAGTGTTATAAGGAAGCCATTCAGGCGGTGCTTGACGGCACGTTCACGGACGAGAAGAAGGATCAGTGGGATGAGCGTCTCGCCACCGTCTTCAACCGAGGCTTCTGGGACGGTTATTATCAGGGGCAGACCATGGGCGAGTGGAACAAGAACTACGGTTCGAATGCCACCGAGCGTAAGGTGTATATCGGCAAAGGGGTGAAATACTTCTCCAGGCTGGGTGTGGCGGAGTTCACCGTTGAGGCCAATACTTTCAAGGTGGGCGACAAGATGCTGATCACAGGTCCTACGACGGGTGTCATGTATGTGACGGCTGATGAGATACATGGCGACAACGGTCCGGTAGAGGTGGCACAGCAGGGTATGCGTGTCTCTATCGCTGTTCCCGCTAAGGTGCGCCCAAGTGATAAATTGTTTAAGTTAGAAAAAGTAGAAGAGAAATGACAATAAACGAGATTCAAGATGAGATTATAGAGGAGTTCAGTGGCTTTGACGACTGGATGGATAAGTACCAGTTGCTCATAGACCTGGGAAACGAGCTGACACCCCTCGACGAACGTTATAAGACAGAGCAGAACCTGATTGATGGTTGCCAGAGCCGTGTGTGGTTACAGGCAGATTTGGTAGAAGGCTCTTCGACAGGCTCAGAGACCGTGAAAGTGATCCACTTCTCAGCAGAGAGCGACGCCCTGATCGTGAAGGGGATTGTAAGTCTGTTGATCCGTGTGCTCTCTGACCACACGCCACAGGAGATTCTTGATGCCGACCTCTATTTCATTGAGGAGATTGGTTTGAAAGAACATCTCTCGCCAACCCGTTCAAACGGACTGGTGGCTATGGTGAAACAGATTCGTATGTACGCCTTGGCTTTCAGTAAGAAGCAATAAGGAATTTGAAAAGGACATGAACTAAAAACTTTATATGATATGATACAAACAGTAGTAAAGCGTGACGGACGCATCGTTGGATTCAATGAACAGAAGATTATGGCAGCTATCCGCAAAGCCATGCTTCATACCGACAAAGGAGAAGACGAGCGCTTATTGTACCAGATTACCGACCATATCGCCCAGAAAGGCGACAGTCAGATGACGGTGGAACAGATACAGGATGCCGTGGAGGTAGAACTGATGAAGTCGAGCCGTAAGGATGTGGCTCAGAAGTACATCGCCTATCGTAATCAACGTAGTATCGCCCGTAAGGCCAAGACACGTGACGTGTTTTTGGATATCGTGAACATCAAGAACAACGACGTGACACGTGAGAATGCGAACATGAATGCCGACACCCCGGCAGGTATGATGATGAAGTTCGCCTCAGAGACCACGAAGCCCTTTGTTGACGACTACCTGCTCTCAGAGGATAGCCGTGATGCCGTAGAACATAACTATCTCCATATCCACGATAAGGATTATTATCCTACTAAGTCGCTCACCTGTGTGCAGCACCCGCTGGATAACATCCTGACTTGTGGTTTTATCGCGGGTCATGGTGCCTCGCGCCCTGCCAAACGCATTGAGACGGCCTCTGTACTGGCTTGTATCTCCATGGAGTGTACACAGAATGAGATGCACGGTGGACAGGCTATCCCTGCCTTCGACTTCTATCTGGCTCCTTATGTACGACTGAGTTATATTGAGGAACTGAAGGCCCTTGAGGATCTGACTGGCGAGGACTATAAGGATCTTTATGAAGAGCCGTTGATGGATTATATCAAGAAACCGCTCGACGGTCTGACGGGTAAGGAGCGTGTTCAGCAGCATGCCATCAACAAGACGGTGGGCCGTGTCCATCAGTCGATGGAGGCCTTCATCCACAATATGAACACCATCCACTCCCGTGGTGGTAATCAGGTGGTTTTCTCTTCCATTAACTATGGTACTGACACCAGTGCTGAGGGCCGTTGCATTATGCGTGAGATCCTGCTCTCTACCTATGAGGGTGTGGGCAACGGTGAGACCGCCATCTTTCCCATTCAGATCTGGAAGAAGAAGCGTGGCGTGAACTATCTGCCTGAGGATCGTAACTTCGACCTCTATCAATTGGCTTGTAAGGTGACGGCGCGTCGTTTCTTCCCCAACTTCCTGAACCTGGATGCCTCTTATAATCAGGATAGTGAGTGGCGTGCTGACGATCCGAAGCGCTATATCCATGAGGTGGCCACGATGGGTTGTCGTACCCGTGTGTTTGAGAATCGTTTCGGACCTAAGACCAGTATCGGTCGTGGTAACCTGTCGTTCTCTACCATTAACATCGTGAAACTGGCCCTCGAGTGTCGTGAGGAACAGGATCAGCAGAAACGTATCGATATGTTCTTTGCCAAACTCGACCACATGCTTGAACTGACTGCCAAGCAACTCGATGACCGTTTCCAGTTCCAGAAGACTGCCTTTGCCAAGCAGTTCCCCCTGCTGATGAAGAGTCTGTGGATCGGTGCCGACAAACTGGGACCCAATGATACCATCGAGAGTGTGATCAATCAGGGTACACTGGGTATCGGTTTCATTGGATTGGCAGAGTGCTTGGTAGCGCTTACGGGTAAGCATCATGGTGAGAGCGAAGAGAGTCAGGCGCTTGGTCTGAAGATCGTGGGTTATATGCGTCAGCGTATCAACGACTTCTGCGAGCAGTATCATCATAACTACTCTGTACTGGCTACGCCGGCTGAGGGCCTGAGTGGTAAGTTTACGAAGAAAGACCGTAAGCAGTTTGGTGTAATCCCAGGGGTTACCGATCGCGACTACTATACCAACTCCAACCATGTGCCTGTGTATTACAAGTGCTCTGCCCGTCATAAGGCCGAGGTGGAGGCACCTTATCATGAGATGACACGTGGTGGACATATCTTCTACGTGGAGATCGATGGTGATGCGACCCATAACCCGCAGGTGATCATGAGTGTGGTGGATATGATGGATCAGCTCGATATGGGCTATGGCTCTGTAAACCACAATCGTAACCGTTGTATGGACTGTGGTTATGAGAATGCCGACGATCATCTGGAGAAGTGTCCGAAGTGCGGCTCTACCAACATTGATAAGTTGCAGCGTATCACAGGTTACCTTGTGGGAACCACCGACCGTTGGAACAGTGGCAAACTGGCTGAACTTAACGATCGTGTGACACATATCGATCACGGACAGCAAGACCTGTTTGGATGATTCGAGTACTCGATATCATAGAAGATACGATGGTGGATGGTCCGGGCTTCCGGACCTCCATCTATTGTGCCGGGTGTCGTCATAAGTGCCCGGGCTGTCATAATCCCCAGTCGTGGGATTTCAAAGGTGGACGCGAAATGACCACGGAGGAGATCATGAAGATCATCGTGGCCGATCCTTATGCTAACGTCACCTTCACGGGTGGTGATCCGATGTACCAGTGCGATGGCTTTGCAGAATTGGCACGGGCCATCCACAGGCAGACGAACAAAGATATCTGGTGCTATACGGGCTTTTCCTTTGAATCACTGATCACCCGTGCCCAACGTGAACTGTTGGAACTGCTCGATGTGTTGGTGGATGGACCGTATATCGAGAAACTGCGCGACCCGGATCTGTTGTTCCGAGGCTCTTCCAACCAACGGCTGATCGATGTGCAGAAATCGCTCTACAGTGGTCAGACCGTACTATGGAATCCTGACGTCACGATTACCATCTGAAGCCTTTTCTTTTCCTTTAGGAAACTTTTCTCGAAAGATTTTTGCCTTTTTCTGTGAAAGTATAGGAAAAAAGATGTATTTTTGCAGAAAATTAGTTGGTATTATGGCAAAGAACTCTAAATGGCAGGATGATTACTGGCTTTTGCTGATGCAACTCTATCTGCAGAAACCTGTAGGACTGAAGCCGATGTATAGTCGGCGGATGGTCGAATTGAGTCTTGAAATCCATGTCTCTCCTGATGTACTTTTCAACAAGATGTGCCAGTTGGCTAACCTGGAGACACCTCGTGTGGAAAAACTCTGGGAGACCTATGGCCAGAATCCGAAGAAACTGGCCCGTGCTGCCCGTCTGCTGCGTGAGATGAAGGGCTTTAATAATGCCGGAGAGTTCTATAGTGGCGTAGAGGTGAACGAGAGTTTTGAAAAGGACTTCAAGCCAGTGGCAGAGAGTGAGACCGTGACGCCTGTCATGCTGACACTGATCCTCGATCTCTATTTCCGTCTGACACCGATTACGATGGTGGCAGCCACACCTGAGGTACAGGAGTTGGCACGGCTGATCGGTATGAAGTCTGCTGAGGTGGAGGAAGTGCTGAAGGTATTCCAGTCCTGCGATCCCTATCTGAAACGTAAGGAGGATCCTGCGGCACCTCTGTTGACACCTTGTAAGGAGATCTGGCGCCGCTTTGGTAATGCTGATACCCAGTTGTTGGCATCTTATGCCGCACAGTTGAAGGAGTATTTTAGGTAAATGTCACAAAGTCAGATACAGGAACAATTACAACAACTGAAACAGGGACAGGCGTTCTCTCATCAGCAGTTGTTACAGGCATCTCTGGTAGAGTTGCCCATCACACAGTTGATGGACCGTATCACGACGGAGATGAATGATAACCCCGCCCTAGAGACAGCCTCCCCGGGTGATGAGGAGGAGAATAATCTAGAAACTCTAGATGTTCTAGATGATCTAGATAATCCCGATGACTTCGAATCGCGCAGTGAGCGTGAAGAGCGTCAGTCAGCCCTCGATGATGCCCTCAGTAATCTGGGGCGCGACGATGATGAGTTGCCCGTCTATCATGGGGGCAGTTCAGTGGCTGAGGAACGTGAGGAGATGGTCTATGGCGAGAGTGTGTCGTTCTATGACCAGCTGAAAGAGCAGATGGGCGAACTCGATATGAGCGATCACCAGCGCTATGTGATGGAGTATCTGATCGGTTCGTTGGAGGATGATGGCCTTCTCCGAAAGGATCTTGGGGCTATTTGCGACGAACTGGCTGTATATCATAATGTCGATGTGACAGAACAGGAACTTCTGCAGGTTCTTCAACTGTTGCAGACATTCGATCCTGCTGGCATCGGCGCCCGTTCTCTGCAGGAGTGTCTCTTACTGCAGATCGACCGCAGGGATCCTTCACGCCTCAAGGATCTGATGACGAAGGTGGTGGAGAGTTATTTCGATGAGTTTACCAAGAAACACTGGGATAAGATCCAGACCTCACTGTCATTGAACGATGCACAGGCTGAGGCCCTCTTCCGTGAACTGCGTAAACTGAATCCCCGTCCGGGTGCTTCCTTAGGAGAGACTGTCGGACGGAACATGCAGCAGATCACCCCCGATTTTATCGTGGATACCTTAGACGATGGCACAGTCACCTTCACACTCAATAATGGTGAAGTGCCAGAACTGAAGGTGTCGCAGTCGTTTGTGGATTCCATGAAGGAATATCAGCAGAACAAGGACCACCTGAGTCGTCAGACGAAGGAGGCGCTGCTCTATATCAAGAAGAAGGTCGACGCAGCCCAGGGCTTCATCGAAGCCATCAAGGTGCGTCGTCATACACTCACCGTCACCATGCGTGCCATCATCCAGTTGCAGCACCAGTTCTTTGTTGATGGCGATGAGGCTTCCCTGCGTCCGATGATCCTGCGTGATGTGGCAGAGAAGACGGGGCTCGATCCCTCGACAATCTCACGTGTCAGCAACTCCAAGTATGCACAGACCCGTTGGGGCACCTTCCCCTTGCGTCATTTCTTCAGTGATGCCTATGTCACGGAGAGTGGTGAGGAACTGTCCACCCGTCAGATCAAGGCGGCCCTTCGTGATATCATCGACGGGGAAGACAAACACCGTCCGTTGAGTGATGATGCACTGAAAGAAGAACTGACCCGTCGCGGCTTCCCCATAGCCCGTCGTACGGTGGCCAAATATCGTGAACAATTAGGAATACCCATAGCCCGACTCCGACGATGATGCAATGGAATAGAGAGAGAAATATCATTTTGACGGCCAGGCTGATGAGCCTGTTGTTCACCCCCTTCTATCTGCCGTTGGTGGGACTGATGGCGCTGTTTGTGTTCAGTTACCTCGGTCTGATGCCTTGGGCCTATAAACTCCAGTTGCTCACGCTGGTCTATGTGTTTACCATCCTCCTGCCCACGATCCTGATTCATATCTATCGTCGCTATAGGGGGTGGAACCTGATCGACTTGGGGCATAAGGAGCGCCGTATCGTGCCTTATGTCATCTCCATCCTCTGCTATTTCTTCTGCGTCTATCTGATGGACATGCTCCATGTTCCCCATTTCATGGGTACGATCCTTTCTGCGGCACTGTTCATCCAGGTGGTGTGTGCGCTGATCAATGTATGGTGGAAGATCTCCACCCATACGGCCGCCATCGGTGGTGTGGCTGGTGCCCTCTTCGTGTTTGGTGAGTTGTTCGGCTTCAACCCCGTGTGGTGGCTCTGTATCGTGTTTATCCTGGCAGGCTTGCTTGGAACCAGTCGCATGATCCTTCGTCAGCACTCGCTGGCACAGGTTGTTGCAGGTTTCCTGGTGGGCATTGTCTGTTCGATATTAGGATTGATTTATTTATAAGTATATGAAACCATTAGTAAGTATCATCATGGGCAGCACCAGTGACCTGCCCGTTATGGAGAAAGCCTGCAAGTTGCTCGATGAGTTGCAGGTGCCTTTTGAAGTAAACGCCCTCTCTGCCCATCGCACGCCCGATGCCGTAGAGGCGTTTGCCCGTACTGCCAAGGATCGTGGTATCAAGGTGATTATAGCCGGTGCCGGTATGGCTGCAGCCCTGCCAGGTGTCATCGCCGCCTCTACCACCTTGCCAGTTATCGGAGTTCCCATCAAGGGTATGCTCGATGGCCTTGACGCCATGCTCTCTATCATCCAGATGCCCCCGGGTATCCCTGTGGCTACTGTCGGTGTCAATGGCGCTCAGAATGCGGCTATCCTCGCTGTTCAGATGATGGCCCTTTCCGATGCCGATCTGGCTCAGCGTCTGGCTGCCTATAAGGGAAACCTGCGTGTAAAGATTGAGAAAGCCAATCAGGAGTTGGCAGAGATTAAGTACCAGTTTAAAACCAATTAAATGTACCAGAGAAGACAATCCACAGAGGCCCGTGTCGGTGGTATCGGCATTGGCGGACAGAATCCCATCCGCATCCAGTCGATGGGAACGGTAGATACAAATAACACAGAAGGTTGTGTGGCTCAGGCCAAACGTATCATCGACGCTGGTGGCGAACTCGTACGTTTCACCACCCAGGGTGTTCGTGAGGCAGAGAACATGAAGAACATCTCGGCTCAGTTGAAGGCCGACGGTTATCAGACACCTCTCGTGGCCGATGTTCATTTCACGGCCCATACGGCAGATGTCGCAGCCCTCTATTGTGAGAAGGTGCGTATCAATCCTGGTAACTATGTGGATCCAGGTCGCACGTTCAAGCATCTCGAGTACACCGATGAGGAATATGCCGAGGAACTGAAGAAGATCGAGCGCCAGCTGGTGCCCTTCCTGAATATCTGTAAGGAGCATCATACGGCCGTGCGTATCGGTGTGAACCACGGTTCGCTTTCCGACCGTATCATGTCGCGCTATGGTGATACCCCCGAGGGTATCGTTGAGAGTTGCATGGAGTTCCTGCGTATCTTCAAGCGCGAGCAGTTCAACGATGTGGTCATCTCCATCAAGGCTTCCAACACCGTGGTGATGGTCACCACCGTCCGTCTGCTTGTTCAGACGATGGACAAGGAGGATATGCACTATCCGCTCCACCTCGGTGTCACGGAGGCTGGTGAGGGCGAGGATGGTCGCGTGAAGTCAGCTGTCGGTATCGGTGCCCTGCTCACAGAGGGCATTGGCGACACCGTGCGCGTGTCGTTGTCAGAGGAACCAGAGTTCGAGATTCCCGTGGCCCGTAAACTCGTTGATTCTATCGCTGAGTGTGCTGCTTTGCGCGAGGAGGCTGAGGCGGGTATCAAGGACGATACCATCACGCTTGAGATGCATGAATCCGACTGGGAGTCGCTGCAGTTGAAGGCAGCGATGGCTGTGGGTGCCCTTTTTATTGATAAGAAAGCCCATCAGCTTGTTATCCATAACGAAGGTTTCCCTGAGGCACGTCTTGTAGAGCTTGCCGATGGCATTCTGCAGGCGGCACGCATCAAGTTCACGAAGACGGAGTACATCTCCTGCCCGGGCTGTGGCCGTACGCTCTACAACCTTCAGGAGACCATTGCCAAGATCAAGGCAGCCACGAAAGATCTCGTGGGTCTGAAGATCGGTATCATGGGTTGTATCGTAAACGGCCCTGGTGAGATGGCGGATGCTGACTATGGCTATGTCGGTGCAGGTCGAGGAAAGATCTCCCTCTACAAGGCCAAGGAGTGTATCGAGAAGAACATCCCCGAAGAAGAAGCCGTAGAACGGCTCATCGAATTTATTCGGAAAGACAGAGGATAAATGAAATCCCCGCCATTTGGCGGGGATTCTTTTATTTCATCAGGAGTTCACTCAATTCCTTCATGCCTTCTGAGGCACCTTTCTGAATCTGTTTCACACGGCTGCCGGCATTGACGGGGTTGGGGTCAATCAGGTAGATGGGCACATCAGGACGTGCATAGTGCATCAGCCCTGCGGCGGGATAGACCACCAGTGAGGTACCGATGATCACCAGGATGTCGGCCTCCTGTACCTCTTCCGCTGCCACGGAGATGTTGGGCACCGCCTCGCCGAAGAAGACGATGAACGGACGCAGCAGTGAACCGTCGCCAGCCTTGGTGCCGGGTTCTACCTCGCAGTTCTCGGGGGTGAGTTGTATCTGGTAGCGAGGATCATCGACATCACGGCTGGAACAGACCTTCATCAACTCACCATGCAGATGGATGACCTTCGAGGAACCAGCCATCTCATGGAGGTTGTCCACGTTCTGTGTGACAACTGTCACGTTGTACTTCTCCTCGAGTTTTGCCACGAGTTTGTGACCCTCATTGGGCTTCACCCCCCAGCATTTCTTGCGGAGCATATTATAAAAATTAGTCACGAGTGTCGGATCAGCCTCCCAGCCTTCGTGGGTGGCCACCTTTGCCACGGGATAGTTCTCCCAAAGACCATCGGCATCACGGAAAGTCTTCAGTCCACTCTCCACCGACATGCCTGCACCTGTTAATACAACAATCTTTTTCATAAGCGTGATAATGTTTTTGTGGTGCAAAGATAATGTTTTTTAGACAAAAGAACAAAAGAAACAAAAAAAAATATGCACTTATGTTCTTATGTCTAAAAAATATTGTAACTTTGCGCCCGATTTTAGAAGTTACACATTATTAATATAAAGAAAGAATGGATAAATTAAGCTATGCTTTGGGCCTGGGAATCGGTCAGCAACTAGCCCAGATGGGTGCTGAGAACATC
>Ga0256405_10013031_pt1 | contig 10094 bp, 9 predicted proteins | sample RumenRJG_02DNA_FD_189096 | JGI IMG/M metagenome (GOLD analysis project Ga0256405, IMG submission 189096) | Bovine rumen microbial communities from Lethbridge, Alberta, Canada - RJG_02 | ecosystem: Host-associated > Mammals > Digestive system > Stomach > Rumen | place: Canada: Alberta | collected... | reverse complement strand
ATAGGCCATCCTATAAGTATTGATGAAGACAGGTTCAAAGAAGAACTGGTAAGTCTTTATGATTTTGTTTATACAAACCCTTCACCGGAAAGAGTGCGTGAGGTCATAAAAGATATTGTACCTACATACCATCATCCGGATAACTAATTAATGTATTATCGGACAAAGTCCGGTAATACACTATCTATATTTTTTTACAGGAGGCGGGCATGACACACATTGAGGTGTTTAAAAGATTACACCAGCCAAAGCCTAAATCAGGGGCAAAGGTTTCTTTTTCAAAAAGGATCATACCAAAAGATGCATATCTTTTTATAGTGCTTGGTCTTTTGTGCTGGGCGGCACTTGTAGGAATCACGATCTTTGCCACGCTTCACGATGGCAAGAGCGGATATATAAGCGGTGTGATCGGGGTTTCGGCTTTTCTTATGACGATAGTCGGAGTTGTGAACAGCTGTAAAATGCTGATGGATGAACATAATTTTTTTCATTATCCGATCATATCTCTTTCTGTCAATGCAAGTGCATTACTAGCGTATTTACTGATCTACGGAACAGGCATAGCGTATCTTCTTGTTTAATATTGATTTTTTAGAGCATCGTGTAAACGGTGCTCTTTATTGTCGTATCGAACTTTGTTCGATATGACACTCTGCCGGCCATCGCGAGAGCGATAAAACAGGGCCGGCTAGTCCTCTTTTCTTCTTGCAGTAAAAAAGTCTTTGTGTTATCATGTAAATATGTAAGCCCTTTCATACAAGGAATTGTAGTATAGGCAAGGAATTTTGATACCGGTTTCAAGAATTTTTCGGTTCTTACATTGGTGTTGTAGACAAAGGAGCTGTCACCACAAGAAGAACTGGTACAGGATATTGTATCTATACTTCATGTGTTCAGCAGTAGGCTTTACGGATTGCGTAAGTATAAGAAACAGATATCGGAGGATAACGAAATTGCTGCAGAGTTACAAAACAGAGATCAATCCCACAGCGCAGCAAATACAGATAATTAACCGTACAATCGGAACTTGTCGCTACGTCTATAACTTCTACTTAGACCATAATAAGGCAGTCCACGAGAAAGAGAATCGTTTCGTATCGGGTAAAGACTTTTCAAAATGGCTTAACAATGAGTTTATTCCTAACAATCCGGATTACTCTTGGATTAAGGAGACTAGCTCAAAGTCTACAAAGCAGAGCATCATGAATGCTGATAAAGCTTTCAGAAGGTTCTTTAAACATCAGTCAGGCTTTCCTAAGTTTAAAGCTAAAGATAAATCAGACGTTAAGATGTACTTTGTTAAAACAGATGCCAAAGCAATCATCCTTTGTGAGAGACATAGAATCAAAATTCCTACTCTTGGATGGGTACGACTCAAAGAAAAGAATTATATCCCTACAGATGCAGGGCATTTTGTAATCAAAAGTGGCACGGTATCCAAGTGCGGTAACAGATATTATGTATCAGTGCTTGTGGAACAAGAAACGTCTTGGCATAAAAATGCCAAGACGTGCAAGGTCAATGAGACTTCAAGTTCAGATGGAGTCGGTATTGATCTTGGAATTAAAGACCTGGCTATTTGTTCGAATGATGTAACATACAAAAATATCAACAAATCTGCTAAAGTCAGGAAACTTGAAAAACGTCGCAGACGTATACAGCGCAGTGTATCACGAAGACTTGAAAGCAACATTGTCGGATATACTGGTAGCTCTGCGACTAAGGATAGAAAACCAATATTTGCAAGACCATTAAGGGATTGTAAGAATTATAACAAACGAAAGGAGGAGCTACTTAAAGTAAGCCAAAGGTTAAGCGCTATCAGAGATTCCCACGTCACAAAAGCTACTTCAGAGATTGTGAATCGAGAGCCAAGATTTATATGTATTGAAGATTTAAACGTTAAAGGGATGATGAAGAATAAGCACTTATCAAAAGCTGTACAGCAGCAAAAATTCTATGAGTTTAGAAGACAGATTACCTACAAGGCAGAGCGACATAATATACCGCTTATAATTGCCGATAGATGGTTTCCGTCAAGTAAAACTTGTAACCGCTGTGGATTTATTAAAAAGGACTTGAAACTTTCAGATAGAACGTTTATCTGCCCTAATTGCGGCAATAAAATAGACCGTGACTATCAGGCAAGCCTGAATCTTAAATGGTACGGCGAAAGGCAAATCTGCGAGGCTACATCTTAAAACGTGGCCGCAGATATGTACCGATGGCTATGTTGGGAATTTACGCCTGTGGACTGTTATATCAAATGTTAGTAGATAGTACACTTGTGTACATCGAGGACAGACAGGTTGAAACAGGAAGTGTATACCGTGAGGTAGCACCAAAACATCTTATATAGACACATTTGTCTATATTTTAAGTAGCAGGAATAACTCACTATGTAACTCCTAATATAACAGGACTTATAGACGGCTTACTTGGAACTGACGCTAATCCAGGAGTCCTGGCACAGGATAAGGGCGGTGATAATCCAAGTGGAGGTACAGTTAATCCTTCTTTTACGGTGAGTTTTGATATAAGTTCAACAACGCCTTATGTTTACGGAGATAAGGGAAGTACTCCTAAAAAAGATACCCATGTCGGAAACATGTATATGACTGTTACACTCAACAAAGACATAACCAAGGATGAGGTAGTAGCGAGTGTTACGAATCTATTGAATAAAAATACAGTTTTTGATTTGTATTCTAATCCGGATGATGATTCGTTTTATTTAAATACACCCAGTACTGGTACAAATCAGGTTATTAAGGAAATGAGCGTGAAGAAGGCTGCAGAATGGACATGTTTATCTATTCAGGCGGGGACGGAGTCTTATTACGATAATCTTATAGAGATGAAGTACAGGTGCCTTAATAACAGAATTCTTGGAATTGATGTAACGGATGTTTCCACTCAAGATGGCGCAAGAGATGCTATTGATGAAATAGGAGAAGCCCTTAAGATAGTAAGTGAACAGAGGAGTCTTTTTGGAGCTTATCAGAACAGACTTGAGCATGCATACAATGTAGACAGTAACATTCATGAAAATACACAGGCAGCAGAATCGCTTATAAGGGATACTGAAATGGCAGGTGAAATGACGACGTTTGCAAAATTAAGTATTCTTGCGAAGGCAGGAGAGAGTATGATGGCGCAGGCAAACCAGACCTATGCAGGTGTAGTGCAGCTGCTGCAATAATTGACTTATTACTTAACGTTTATTAAAAGAGAGTGAAGAAAAAAGCGATAATTTATTATCTGAATGTCGCGCGATATCTTCCTCTCTTTTTTTCTGTTGCAATAGTCGATAAATGTCAAGGAAACATTGACAAATAATTAACCATGTCATATACTGAAACTATGTTTAATCATGCGGAAGTCTGCTTGGTTAGCGGTATCTAACGCATTTGGATCAGGTCAAAGACTGGCATGCAACTATCAGGAGGAATAATTATGGAGTACCGTGTAGAACATGATTCTCTTGGCGAAGTCAAGGTTCCTGCAGATCATTACTGGGGAGCTCAGACCGAGAGAAGTCACGAGAATTTCCAGATTGGTGTTGGTATCGAAACAATGCCTAAGGAAATCATCCATGCATTTGGCATACTTAAGAAGGCAGCAGCCCTTGCCAATCATGAGCTTAAGCCTGAGAAGATGACAGATGAAAAACTTGAGGCTATCAGCTTTGCTGCTGACAAGGTGATCAAGGGTGAGCTTAATGACGAGTTCCCGCTTGTTGTATGGCAGACTGGTTCAGGAACTCAGTCCAACATGAACACAAATGAAGTTATTGCCAATGTTTCAAATGAGCATGCCGGCAAGAAGCTCTGCCATCCTAATGATGATATCAATATGAGCCAGTCTTCAAATGACACATTCCCTACAGCAATGCATATCTCAGCTGTTATTGCACTTGAGGATAAACTCATTCCTGCAGCCAAGACTCTTATTGCTACATTTAAGAAGCTTGAAAAGGAAAATGAGGGTATTGTAAAGAGTGGTCGTACACATCTTCAGGATGCAGTGCCGATCTCATTTTCACAGGAAATAAGTGGATGGAGAAGTTCACTTGAAAGAGATATCGAGCTTGTTGAAAGTGCTCTTGAACCTCTTCGTCATCTTGCACTTGGCGGTACAGCAGTAGGAACAGGGCTTAATGCACCAAAGGGCTTTGACAAGCTTGTTGCAGAAAAGGTTTCAGAACTTTCAGGCAAGAAATTTGTTACAGCTGAAAATAAGTTCCATGCCCTTACTTCAAAGGATGAGATCGTGTTTGCACACGGTGCTGTAAAGGCTATGGCAGCAGATATGATGAAGATCGCCAATGATGTTCGCTGGCTTGCCAGTGGTCCTCGTGTAGGTCTTGGCGAGATAACCATTCCTGCCAATGAACCGGGTTCATCGATCATGCCTGGTAAGGTAAATCCTACTCAGTGCGAGCAGGTTACCATGGTGGCTGTTCAGATAATCGGAAATGATACTGCGATCGGTATGGCAGCAAGTCAGGGCAATTTTGAATTAAATGTATTCATGCCTGTTATTGCATACAATTTCCAGCAGTCAGTAAGGATACTTTCAGAATCGATCCTTTCATTCAATGAGAAGTGTGCAGTTGGCATCAAGGCTAACAAGGATAAGATGCATCATAACCTTCACAACTCACTTATGCTTGTTACTGCTCTTAACCCATACATCGGTTATGAGAATGCTGCCAAGACTTCACACCTTGCATTTGAGGAAAATATTTCACTGAAGGAAGCTTGTGTTAAGCTTGGTTTCCTTTCAGCAGAAGAGTTCGACAAGGTATTCCATCCGGAAGAAATGGCACAGCAGTAAGAACTATTAATGTGGCGCGGAGCGCTTGCTCCGCGTTAGAAGGAGAAAAAAATGGCTTATAATTATTTCCCGGGCTGTACGCTTAAGAATAAAGCAAAAGACCTGGATCAGTGGGGAAGAAATGCCTGCAAGGCATTAGATATTCCTCTTTGTGAGATCCCGGACTGGCAGTGCTGTGGCGGTGTTTATCCTATGGCTAAGGATGAAATCGCTCAGCGTCTTTCTTCTGTACGCGCACTTGCCTACTCAAGAGACAATGGCGGCGTTATCGTAACCATGTGCTCTGCCTGTCACAATGTTATCAAGCAGACAAACGAAGATTTCAAAAAAGATGAAAATTTCAGAACAAAGGCAAATAATTACCTTGCAGCCGATGGAATCCACTATGAAGGCGAGACAAAGGTAATGCATCTTCTTGAAGTACTTCGTGATGATGTGGGATTTGACAAGATAAAGGAAAAGGTTACCAATCCTCTTAAGGGTCAGAAGATAGGTGCTTACTATGGATGTCTTCTTCTTCGCCCTTCAGATGTACTTGCCATGGATAACCCTGAAAATCCTACGATCATCGAAGATCTCATAAAGGCTCTTGGAGCAACACCTGTTGTTTATGCACAGAGAAATGAGTGCTGCGGCGGTTATCTTACTCTTGAGGACAAGTCGATCCCTGCAAAGAGAAGTGCATCTATTCTTGAAAATGCAAAGGCGCAGGGAGTTGAGACAGTCATCACAGCCTGTCCGCTCTGCTATTACAACCTTAAGAAGAATGCAGAAGGTACAGGAGTAAATGTCAAGTACTTCACAGAGCTTCTTGCAGATGCTCTTGGCGTAAAGGAGGAAGCATAATGGCCTCTAATTATACAGTTACCAGAGAAGAAATACTTGCGATAAGCGGAGTTAATCCACGCAAGTGTATGAAGTGCGGTCGCTGTACTGCAACCTGTCCTGATTTTGACGAGATGGAATATCATCCTCATCAGTTCGTGGATATGGTAAACAATGGCGAGATAGAACCACTCATGGAAAGCAAGTCGATTTACAAGTGTCTCTCATGCATGGCATGTATCCAGAGATGCCCACGTAACGTTGAGCCGGCTAAGCTTATAGAAGCCGTAAGACTTGCAGTTGAAAGACAGCAGGAGAAGAATCATCTTCGTCCGGATATGCTTCCGGAAATGCTTGATCCTGATCTTCCACAGCAGGCTATAGTAAGTGCGTTCCGCAAGTTTACAAAGTAAGGAGAATATTCATGCAGAAAATCGGTGTATTTGTCTGTCATTGCGGTACCAACATTGCTGCTACAGTTGATGTTGAAGCCGTAGCCGAGGCAGCTCGCCATATCCCTGGCGTTGTTTTTGCTACAGACTATACTTATATGTGCTCTCAGAGCGGACAGGATCTCATTACCGATAAGGTAAAAGAATTCGGTCTTACAAATGTAGTTATCTGTTCATGCTCTCCTCACATGCACGAGAAGACTTTCCAGAAGGCTGTAAGCCGCGTTGGAATGAACCCATACATGATTGAGATAGCAAATATCCGTGAACAGTGTTCATGGGTACACAAGGACAGAGAAGAAGCAACAGAGAAAGCTAAGGCTCTTATGAGAGCTGCTGTTGCCAAGGTTCTTCTTAATACTCCACTTACAGCAGATTCAACTCCTGTAACAAAGCGTGCTCTTGTTATCGGTGGTGGTATCGCTGGTATGCAGACAGCTCTTGATATAGCTGATGCAGGTTATGAAGTAGATATTGTCGAGAAAAATCCTACCATTGGCGGTAAGATGAGTCAGCTTGACAAGACGTTCCCTACTCTTGACTGTGCTTCATGTATCGTTACTCCTAAGATGGTAGAAGTCGGACAGCATGAGCGCATCCACATCTACTCATACAGTGAGGTTGCAGAAGTAACAGGTTTCGTAGGAAACTTCAAAGTAAAGATAAAGAGAAAAGCAAGATATGTTGATGAGGATAAATGTACAGGATGTGGTCTTTGTACAGAGAAGTGCCCAAGCAAGAAGGCACCGAACGAATTCAATATGAACCTCAACAACAGAACTGCTGTTTACATTCCATTTGCACAGGCTGTACCTAAGGTTGCAACGATCGACCCTGATTACTGCCTCATGCTTAAGAATGGCAAATGCGGTCTTTGCTCCAAGGTCTGCGGTTCCGACGCCATCAATTACAAGGATGAAGATAAGTTCATCGATGTTGAGTATGGTGCGATCGTAGCAGCAACCGGTTATGAGATCACAGATGTAAGCAAGTATGATGAATATGCTTACTCACAGAGCCCGGATGTAGTTACATCGCTTGAATATGAGCGTCTTATGAACGCTGCAGGTCCTACTGGCGGACATCTTCTTCGTCCTTCAGACGGTAAGGAACCTAAGAAAATCGTATTTATCCAGTGTGTAGGCTCACGTGAGACATGTGACAGCAAGAAGGGCGGTAAGCCTTACTGCTCAAAGATCTGCTGTATGTACACAGCTAAGCATGCTATCCTTACAAAGGATCATTATCCTGATACAGATATTTACGTATTCTATATTGATGTCCGTACTCCTGGCAAGAACTTCGATGAGTTCTATAGAAGAGCGGTTGAGCAGTATGGAGTTCATTATATAAAGGGCGCTGTAGGCAAGGTTACTCCTGAAAATGGCAAGCTTAAGGTTCAGGCTTCTGACCTTATCATGAACAAGCAGCTTCACATAGATGCTGATATGGTTGTTCTCGCAGCTGCCATTGAACCAAGCAAGTCCGCAAGATCTCTTGCTACAATGCTTACAGCTTCAATGGATACAAATGACTTCTTTACAGAAGCACATCCAAAGCTTCGTCCTGTAGAAAGCCCGACCGCAGGTGTATTCCTTTCAGGTGTATGTCAGGGACCTAAGGATATTCCTGAGACTGTTGCTCAGGCTGGTGCCGCAGCAAGTAAGGTAATAGGTCTTCTTTCAAAGGATTCTCTTGAAGGAAATCCTTGCGTGGCTCATCCAGACGAAATGATGTGTAACGGATGCTCACAGTGTGCTGATGTGTGTCCTTATGGTGCTATCACATACGTTGAGAAGGAATTCCGTATGAGAGACCGTACAACAAAGATCAGACGTGTATCTCAGGTTAATCCTGCAGTATGTCAGGGTTGTGGTGCATGTACAGTTGCCTGCCCATCAGGAGCTATGGATCTTTATGGCTTCTCTAACAGTGAGATCATGGCGGAGGTAGACGCAGTATGTCAGTAAACGAAAATGAATTTAAACCAAAGATCGTTGCGTTCTGCTGCAACTGGTGTTCATATTCCGGCGCAGATCTTGCCGGTACAAACAGACTTGAATACCCGGCAGAAGTAAAGATCGTAAGAGTACCTTGCTCATGTCGTATAAATCCTATATTTATACTTAAGGCTTTCCAGCGTGGCGCAGACGGCGTTATCATCTGTGGCTGCCACCCTGGTGACTGCCATTACATGACAGGTAATTACCATACAAGAAGACGTATGACACTTCTTTTCTCAATGCTCGATTATCTTGGAGTTGAGAAGGAACGTACCAGAGTAGAATGGGTTTCTGCCGCTGAAGGTGCCAGATTCGTTGATGTTATGAATAGCTTCGTATCAGACATTACAAGACTTGGCAGATGCAGAAGACTGGAGGATTTAAGATGCAAGGAGAACTGATAGAGCGCGCCGCAAAACTCCTCGAAGACGGAACTATAAACCGTGTTCTTGGCTGGGCAGCCGGTGACTTTGTTTATGATATTACTCCTACAGTCTTTAATAGTGCTGAGGAGCTTAAGAAGAACTTCGTATATAATGATTTCTGCGGAGCCAACCTTTCAAAGTACCTTGTAGAGGAATCACAGAAGGAAGGAAAGATCGCAGTATTTTTAAAGCCATGCGACACCTACAGCTTTAACCAGCTGCTCACAGAGCACAGGATAAAGAGAGAAAACGTATACATTATCGGCGTAGAGTGCAATGGCAAAGTAAGTGCAGAAAGACTTCATTCACTTGGTCTTTTCGGTATTACCGGAATCAAGATGGAAGGCGACAATTTTACTGTTTCAACTGTATACGGCGATAAAACTGTAGCAGTAAGCGAGGCAGAAGACGAGAGATGTAAGTCATGCAAGAGCCGTAAGCATGTCGTATATGATGAGCTTATTGGTGCTGAAGGTGAAATGCTTGACTCTGACAGATTCGACATGGTTGAGAAGATCGAAGCTATGTCTCCGGAGGAAAGATTTGCTTTCTGGCAGGGTGAATTTTCACGTTGTATCCGCTGTAATGCCTGTCGTAACGTATGTCCTGCATGCACATGTGAGACCTGCGTATTTGATAATCCTAAGTCAGGTGTACAGAATAAAGGTGCAGTTAATGATTTTGAAGAAAAGCTTTTCCATATAATCAGAGCTTACCATGTAGCAGGAAGATGTACAGATTGTGGCGAGTGTTCGCGTGTATGTCCTGAGCATATTCCGCTGCACCTTCTTAATCGTAAGTATATTCACGATATGGACAGACTCTATGGTCCTTATCAGGCCGGCGAGGAAGTCGGCACTATGCATCCGGTACTTGCTTATACAGAGAAAAATGATGCAGAAGCAAGCATAGTTCAGGAAGGAGGTATCAGGTAATGATAGCAAAGATTGCGCTTGATAAGCTTCAGGACCTCATTGCAGCAATTGCGAAAAATGAGAAGCTTTACCTTCCTGTTGATAAAAAAGATGGTGTAGCAGTATTTGAAGAGTATAAAGAAGGAAGCAAGCTTTCACAGCAGCTTAATACTCTTCGTTCTGCAAAGGATTTCTTCTTCCCACAGATAGAAAAACTTGCCAAGTTCCGTATGGAAGGAAAGAAGATAGAGGTTGAGGATATCCGTAAGGAGCCTGAGGATTATGTAATCTTCGGAGTACGTGCCTGTGATGTACGTTCATTTGATGTACTTGACAAGGTATTCCTTGCAGAACCTGTTGATACATATTATAAAATGAGCAGGGAACATGCTACTGTAGTAAGTTTTGCCTGCCATGCTCCTTCAGAAACATGCTTCTGCCATTCATTCGGCATTGATGCAGCAAGACCTGATGGTGATGCAAGAATGTGGATCGTTGAAAATGATGTATTCCTTGAAGATATTACCGAAAAGGGTAAGAAGCTTCTTGATGGCATCGACCTTGCAGCACTTGGTGCAAACTGCGATGAAGCAAATAAAGAAGCAGTTGAAAAGGAAGTTGAGAGAGTTCACGATA
>Ga0256405_10013030_pt1 | contig 10094 bp, 4 predicted proteins | sample RumenRJG_02DNA_FD_189096 | JGI IMG/M metagenome (GOLD analysis project Ga0256405, IMG submission 189096) | Bovine rumen microbial communities from Lethbridge, Alberta, Canada - RJG_02 | ecosystem: Host-associated > Mammals > Digestive system > Stomach > Rumen | place: Canada: Alberta | collected... | reverse complement strand
TGTAGGGCGATGGCTCGCGGTGTAGGCGGTGATCACTTATCGCGCGTCGCTGTCCTCTCTCCTCGATAGGACGTTTGTTATCGCGTATCGTCCGTCATTTTCTTTATGCATCCGCCACATCTTGGCGGATAGAAAGATGCCGCCCTGCCCGATACACGCCAAATGCGGGTGTAGCCGATGCCTCCCGAACCTCTCCTTAACTTCGCTCTAATCGTATAGGGCTGGTATACCCTTGCTATACCCTTGCTGTATTTTACTTGCCGCTTTTCCGCCATGCGGTGGGAGACACACCGAAGTGATGGTGGAAGCATTTGGTAAAGTAACTGCATGAGTTAAAACCGACCAGTATGCTGACGTCTAATATACTGAGTTCCGGCTTGGTACGCAGCATATTGGCTGCCTCGCGCATGCGTATTCCTAATATAAACTCATTAGGTGTCTGTCCGGAAATCTGTTGAATTTTTTCAAATAGTTTAGTGCGCGACACCAGCATCTCACGAGCAAAACGCTCTATGTTGAATTCCGAATCGGCAAGGTGATTCATCACAATATTGGTCGCTTTGAGCAGTTCTTGTTGATAAGCTTCAGATAGTTTGCGCTTTGCGCGTCTCTCAATGTACCTAATAAAGCTTATGAAGCCCCATATGAGCAAACCTATACTGATAAGACTATAGCCTAACCAGGCCCACCACGATGCGTACCAATGAGGCAGGACGCGTACACTAAAACTCTGCTTGAGGTCTGTGTCGACGCATTCTACCTCTAACGTGTAATTGCCGCTTGGAAGATTGCTGTATGAACATTGGGCATTGTTGCGTGTTTCAGTCCAGTTTTTCTCATATCCTCTCAGCCGGAACCGCACTCGATAATCATTGCGGGTAATAAAACCAGCCGCAGTTATAACAAATGAGAGTATATTGTCGCTCGGTTGTAGGGTAATGCCGTTTTCTGCTAAGGGGCTGGGTATGAACTGATTGCCGGCTTGTAGGTGACATAGATGTAACGAAACAGGGGTGAAACTCTTGATTTTTTCTTCTAAAGAATACAATATCATTCCGTTTACGCCACCAACACATACTTCAGAGCCGATTACTGCGCAACTGTGTTCCACGATAGCCTCAATCGGAAATTTATCGGAATAGGATAAGGGCCGACAGTGTTGTATATCTCTGTCAGATAAATAGAGACCATTGTCGGTTGCATATATGTATAAGTCTTCTCCGGCCTTAATGTCCATAATGCAAGGTGATTTCAATATATCATTGACAACTGTTAGTGGAATGAAGGAATCACCTTTTTTCTGCATAACCCCATTATTATCCGTGCCGATAAGTAAACCATTCTGGGAATCAGCAAAAAGCGCTAAGACATTTGCTGGTAATTCGTAGTGCTCTACCTTGTGAGCATCGCTTTTGCCATAAGGATAGGCATACAGACTATTGGCACGAGCAAACCAAACCATTCCATCAAGAATGGCCATGTCGCTTAGTTCTCCTTTTGTCGCGGGCATGATGTCCGGAGGCACCAATGGGCGATATTGTCCTGTGCTACGTGACACAATGTATATGCTATGTTGCGTGAGCACTCCGATGGAATCGCCTATCGGCATAATATGACGTATGGCTTTTTCGGGAAGAGAAATTGTATGAGCGGGCAACTGCGGGGTGCGGACGTCCAACCACTTCAGTCCGTCGCGATGTGTGCCCACCCATAGATGTCCGTTGTCAACATCCAACCATATGGATTTAACCGGGTACTGTGGGTCGTCGGCTTGGAGACTGTAAAAATCAATATGGTTAGTGTTTCTGTTGAGGAAATTGATGCCACCTCCATTGGTTCCAATCCATAAATTACCATTCTCGTCAGCACAAGTACAATTCACTATGGAATTACTTAAACGATACCCGTCTCTACCAAAGGAACCAATGTAGGTATATGGGGAATATTGTGGATTAATTAAGTCTATGCCGCCAAAATAAGTGCCTATCCAAATTGTGCCTTGGCGGTCAGTCGTGAGTGCCCATATCGAAATGGTGCTAAGTGCGTGCTCTGCGTGAGAATCATAATTGTATTGCTGGATTGTACCCGTTCGTTGGTCAAGACGGCATAAACCGCCGTATAGACCTATCCAAAAAGCTCCCGTCATGTCTTCTGTGACGCAGCGCACATCATTATCAGTCAATGAACTTGGGTTCTCGCTGTCATGGACATAATGGGCTAATTCTTGATTGTGGGAGCATTGGTACAAACCACTGTCTTGCGTGCAAACCCATAGGTGATGCCGACTGTCTTCATATAGTTTGGTAACATGTTGAAAGTGGAAAAAAAGAGTGCTGGAGTGCCCGTCTTCGTATAATCTCACTCCTTCTGTTGATGCTACCCATATTCGAAGACTGTCCTGAGCCAATATGGTAGTAATGCCATCCGCAGTCATAATAGGTCGGATGATAACACTGTCTTTGCACTCTACGGAGAAAAGTGTATCTGCGCAGACGATCCATAGTCCGTCCTCATTTCCGGAAATAGTGACAATGTTATCGGCTTGCCATATAGGGGAGATGTGTTCGGTTTTTAGATCCATATGAAAGATAATGGTACGTGTCTGGATAAGCATATTTCCCTTTTTGTCTCCAACCACATTGCGGATATAAGTATCTTGAAGACCATTGTGGATGCCCCAAACACGGAATGATCCACCATCGTAGCAATTAAGACCATTACGTGTTGCCACCCACATACGGGAATATTCGTCCTCGTAAAATGCGAATATGGAGTGGTTGCTTAGACCATCTTTGGATGTTAGATACTCGAAATGATTGAATTGAGCATAGCAATTGGCTGTAATGCTCAATAGAAAAACGACAAAAATACGTAATCTATACATAATAAATAGCTTTGAGGCTACAAAATTACTAAAAATGTACGATATTACAAAATTTTTGTATGATATTTTTACGAGATATAATATTTTTCTTGTAATTTTGCACCGAAATTCAAAATATTATGAAAAAAACACTGTTATTCATCTCATTTTTCTTCTACACCTTCGTTGCTTGGTCTCAGGTAAACGGAGTGGTGACAGACGCGGACGGAGAACCCTTGGTGGGCGTTTCTGTTTTACAAGAGGGAACTAAAGCAGGAACGATAACGGATATCGACGGACATTTCAGTATGGATGTGCCGGTTGGTGCCAAACTTCAGTTCAGTTATATGGGATTCAGAACGGTTTCTCTCAAATCGTCTCCCTCAATGCGGGTGCGAATGCAGGAGGATACGCAATTGATTGAAGAAGTCGTTGTGGTGGGATATGGTACGCAGAAGAAGTCCGATTTGACCGGTTCTGTGGCTAGTGTGTCTGCTGATGATTTAAATGCCATACCTACCAGTAGCGTGGCGGAGATGCTTCGTGGCCAGGCAGCCGGTGTGGTCGTTTCTCAGAATAGCGCCCGTCCGGGAGGTACAAGTGATATAGTGATTCGCGGAAAGAAATCACTCAATGGAGGTAATGCCCCGTTATACATTGTAGATGGAGCGCCGGTGGATAATATTGATGATTTGAATGCGCAGGATATACAATCTATAGAAATTCTCAAGGATGCATCATCGCAAAGTATATATGGAGCGCGCGCGAGCAACGGTGTCATATTGGTTACTACTAAAAGCGGAAAAGAAGGAAAGACGCAAGTAGATCTGAATGCCTATGCTGGAGGACAAACCATCAAGCGTAATTTTGATTTATATAACGGGGATGAATGGGCGCAGTTGAAACGAGAGGCAAATAGAAGCTTGACCTATGACCCTGCTACCGGCACATACTCTGGAACTTATCTGGATGATGCAAGCCTTTTCGGAAATATGTATAGCAACTTGGTCAATCGGAACTATACCGATTGGGAAGCACTGATGGTGCGTCCGGCTGTACAACAGAAATATGATCTCTCGGTCCGTTCGGGTTCGGAGAAAAATCAAATTGCCGCTTCTCTTGGATTTTATGATCAGATTGGTATGGTTGCTCCGGCATCCTATCGCCGGTATAATATCTCATTGAATACGCAGCACCAGTTGCATAAGCGTGTCAAACTGGGATTCCGATTCCAATATGCGCATAGTCAACAGAAGCAGGAGGATGCCAATTTTAGTGATATCTTGACTAAATCACCGTTGCTTAGTGCCTATGATGAGCAAGGAAACATGCTGCGCTTGCTTCAGGATAGCAAATGGAACCCGCTTTGGAACAATGCCAACTATACCAATGAGAGCAAGACCCATCGCTTTTTGGCGAATGTGACGCTGGATTGGAATATATGGGGCGGGCTCTCATATAGGCTGAATGCCAACATGAACTACCGCGCTAAAGAACAAGGTATCTACCAGACTTCACAGCATGAGAGCGGCAGTATCGTGGGCGGCAAGGCTTCTATCGGAAATACGACCTATACAGATTTATTATTGGAGAATATTTTGTCATATGAGCATAACTGGGAGAATAAGCATAAGTTGGATATAACTCTAGTGCAGAGTATTAATGCAATCCGCACCGTCACAACTATCCCTATGGGAAGTGATTTTGCGACGGATGATTTAGGTTACAATGATATCTCTCAGGCAGGAACAACAGATCCGACCACGCGCACCATCACGCCACGTAATCTGGTTAGTTTTATGGGACGTATCCGCTATAACTTAATGGATAAATACTTATTTTCCTTGAGCGCACGTGTGGATGGTAGTTCTGTGTTTGGCAAGAATAATAAATGGGGTTGTTTCCCTGCAGGGAGTTTTGCATGGCGTATCAATCAGGAGGATTGGCTGGCGGATGTGCAATGGCTGACTAACCTCAAGCTTCGCGCATCATATGGTCTTACCGGTAATCAGGCTATTAGTCCCTTCCAGTCGCAAGGATTGTTGAATACCTATTATTTCAAGTTTGGAGACCTTGACCCGGTAGTCGGTTACCTGCCTTCGGAGCAGCTACAAAATCCAAATTTGAAATGGGAGACAACGCGCTCGCTCAACATCGGATTGGATTTCGGCTTTTTGCAAGATCGCATTACCGGTACGGTGGAGTATTACCATAGCATCACCTCGGACTTGCTGATGAAAGCCAGTATTGACCAAACCACCGGTTATGTATCGCAACTTCGCAATATCGGTTCTGTTCGCAATCAAGGCGTAGAAGTAACGATGGGTTTTGTGCCGGTAAAAAAGAAAAATATCCGATGGGATATCAATGTCACCTTGTCGCATAACCAAAACCGTATACTTGCGCTGGATAATGGTGATGATCAGGCCAACAAGTGGTTTGTCGGCCATTCTATCGATGCGTACTATGATTATCAGTTTGCCGGCATCTACCAGTTGGATGATCCCGATATCAATCCGACTCATGCGTCTTATCCGCTTCCGGGTGATATACGCGTGGTGGATAAAAACGAAGATGGTCAGATTACGCCGGATGACCGTGTCGTCATCGATAGGGATCCGCTGCTTGTCGGCAGTTTCGGAACAACCCTGAATTGCTATGGTGTTGATTTGACCTTGGACTTCTATGGAGTGTATGGGGCTATTAAGCAAAATGCATATTTATATAGTTCCAATCAAGGAGGTGACCTCCATGGCAATCGCAACGGTATGAAAGTTAATTATTGGACGCTGGAGAATCCGTCTACTACAGCTCCTCGTCCGCGGGATGGCACTATTGATTATTTCTCATCGCTGAGCTATCAGGATGCATCGTATCTGCGCTTGCGCACACTGACGGTGGGATATACTTTCCCTAAGAAATGGATGGAGAAAGCGCATATCAGCAAATTGCGTATCTATTTCACGGCATCCAATGTCTTCACGGCTACCAAGTTCTTGAGTTATAGTCCGGAGCTGTCGGCTGGAAGTTATCCCGAGCCTCGTACGTTTATAGGCGGTATTAACCTTAGTTTTAATTGATAAATGGGAGAAGCGATTATGAAAGACATGCGAAATATAGTTATAGGATTCAGTTGCCTTGTCCTGCTCGGCATGACGGGATGTGAAAGTTTCCTGGATGAGCCCAACGAAACGAAACTGACTACCGATTTTCTCATATCATCACCGGAAGGGTTACACAGTATGGTGGTAGCGATGTATGCCAAGGATCGTGAGCTGTTCCGTAATAGCGGCGACGGTGAATCGGTGGTATATTTGGCTCTTCTTATGGGAGATGATATCACAGTACCGATTGCCGGAGAAGGAATTCCGCAATTTGGCAGGTATAATAATCTCCTTGCCACTACCAATATAGTGGGCAAGTATTGGCGTTACCAGTATATTCTCATCGAGTATGCCAATACGGTTATCAATGCATCCGAACAGATGAACAAGGCAGACTCTACTGTCATACGCGCCGTGGCTGAGGCCAAATGCTTCCGTGCGCACGCTTATCTGCGCTTGCTGCAGCGCTATGACCGTGTATATCTTAACACCCGTTCCACTACACTCGGAGAGCAAACCGAGGTTGTCGTCAAAAAGCCTGCGGCGGCGGACGATGTGTATGCACTAATCACTTCCGATCTGCAAGATGCTATTCGTGTTCTGCCGCTCACTACGCCCGACCAAGGAAGGTTTACTCGTGGTGCGGCACGGCATATATTGGCGAAAGCAGCAGCGTATATGAATGATTGGCTGGTAGTGGCCAATCAAGTGGATACGATAGCAACAAGTGGTGTCTATCAACTCCTGCCGGAACCCTACGATGTCTTCGGTGCAGGCGATCTTAACCACGACGAGGGCATTCTGGTATCCCAGTGGTGCAAAGCGCTGGGAGGATGGTATACGAACTATGCTGTCAACCCGGTCACGAATAACGGACATCGTATGTCGCTTCATACAACGCCTACATACAATCAGGAGCAGGGTATGATTATTGATGCAGCATCCGGCGGCTATCCGTGGGGGCGGTTGTTCCCGAACAACCATTTATTTGCCCTCTACGACCAAACGCACGATAAGCGTTATTCGCAATGGTATAAGCACTATTGGACGCTCAATGACAAGGATAATCTGGGACGCGGTCAGCATATAGGCGATACCATATTTCCTATCAATCAAGGGCAATATAAGAATGTGCATCCTATGTGTACCAAGTATATGGACTCGTGGACGAAGGCTTCGCCGGATGAAATGATGTCATTCAAGGATATTATCATCTATCGCTTTGCGGAGACATGTTTGCTCGGTTGCGAGGCTAATCTGCACTTGGGCAATCAAGGCAAGGCGTTGGATTATTTCAATAAGACCTATACGCGTGCCGGCAATGCTCCGTGGAGCGGAACGCTGACGATGCAAGATTTTATGGATGAGCATGCGCGCGAGTTATGTATGGAGGGTGACCGATGGAATATGCTCAAGCGGGAAGGCGAACTGATTAATCAGGTGCGCCGCTACGGAGGTGAGTATCTGGTAGATGCCAAAGGACGCACGCTCATGTCCGATACGCTGTCGCGCATTAATATTCAGCCATACCATGTGCGTTGGCCTATCCCGCAAACTCAGATAGAATTGATGGGACCGGAGAACTTCCCGCAGAACGAAGGATATTAATAACCCTAAAAATAATAAAGCTTATGAAAAAACTATTCTTTTTAGCAGTAGCACTCAGTGCTGTAACCGCAATGCAGGCGCAAACGGAAGGTTTGCTGCTTGAGGAAGATTTCGAGTACGAGGCATCGCGTCCGCTTGTGAGTGATCCGGTAGAAGGTATGGATAATCTGGATCCGGAGACGGGGTGGAGTACGGCGGCTAACAGCAGCGCGGCTATTAGTACGTTCGAGATCGTTGAAGGTAATCTGACTTACCCCGGTTATCCGGGCGGTCAGTATGGTAATTCCTTGCGCTATAATGGAACTGCCGGACAAGGTGTATTCAAACTGTTTCCGGAAGGTATCTGCGATGACAAAGATGTCTATGTGGCTTTCTTGATGAAGATTGAGAATACGAACGAAGAGATCACCGGCGGTGACTTCCTGTTCGGACTCAAGATGGAACCGCAGGCTGACTCATGGAACTGGGGCGGTCGTATCTATGCCAAAGTCGATCCGGCATACCCGGGTGAGGAAATCAGTTTCGGTGTACAGAAATTGGCGGACTGCAATATCCGTTGGGTGAACGGATCCACCGGTCCTTTCTTTCCCTCCGGACAAACGCTTCTGGTAATAATGCGCTATCATGTCGGCAAGGTATATGGCAATAGCGCAGAGGAAGAAGCAGGTCATTTCGATGACGAGATCTCCTTCTACGTCAATCCGGCTATCGCTGCTGAACCGGCAACTCCGGATATCTTCCTTTCTGATGCGAATGCAAAAGATATCTACCGTTGGGGAACAACCAGAGTATTCGGTTCAGCACGCGGTATCTATTTCCGTTCTGCAGATCAAGGCGCTATCCCCGCTTATATCATTGATGGCATCCGCGTGGGTAGAACATGGGCTGATATCATGGGGCAGACACAGGGTGTAGAGGATATACATTATATTGAGTCAATACATAAAACCATAAACGAAGATGGACAGATCGTTATTCATAAGGGCGCTCGTCGTTTCAGCGTTCTCGGTATTGAGTTATAATACTTGGTGTCATGCCGAACAGATTATCCGTCTCACTCCGACGGAGGATACGTACTGCGTGAATAACGGCACTGTCCATGGACTGGAGCCTACGATGATAGTCGGGCACAGCCAGTACGGCGAATGGCAACGCGTGGCATATCTGAAGTTCGATATCTCAACCGTTCCCACCCAGGTGGACTCGGTAGTGCTGCGTTTATATACGGACGGTTGGAAGGCCGACGAGACGGATCAACATATCTTCCGTTTCTATCCGGTTAGGCGCAATGACTGGGCGGAGGATGATATCTCGCATACCAATGCATCGACCAAGTTAGGCGAACGCATGGATTCGCCGGTCTTGGCGGAGGCTGCTCCGGTAGCGAAGGGACAAGCGTACGGACCGGCATGGATCGAATGGCGGGGCAGTGAACTCAATAAGTATATTCTGGACTCTGCCGTTGCTGCCCGAGATTATATCTCTTTCCGCCTCCGCGAGATGAGAATCGTGAAGAGCAGTACCAATAAAGGGGTGACCGTACCTTTCCATTCCAAGGAGAATACGAGCGGATTTGCTCCGGAGTTGATTGTCTATGCGCCGGACGGTGCTGAACCCGCGGAGCGGTTGCCCTATATCGTTGTGCATGACTCCGCCGAAGCACGACTCAGTTCGATCTTTATGGACGGAGAAGTGATGGATGGTTTTGATCCGGATCAGTCGACGTACGCGGTGTATCTGCCGTTTAGTGCAGTAACCGATCCGGTGTTGACAGCCGTTACGATGGATAGCACCGCTACGTATGTCGTTAATGGCAATAGCATCACAGTCACTTCCGGCGACAAGGAACACCAGCAGGTTTATACGCTGTCTTATACCCGTCTGCCGAAGATGGATTTGTTTCTGGCTATCGGGCAAAGTAATATGGCCGGTCGTGCACCGTATGACGACTGCGCCGGACCGATGGAGAATGTCTATTTGCTTACTCCTAATGCAGGTATGGAGATATCGTCCAACCCGATGAACAAATATTCCAATGTGCGGAAAGATGTCTCCGTACAAGGACAAGGTCCGCACTATATGTTTGCGCTTACGATGCGTGACAGCCTCCCGGACCGAACCGTCGGTATGGTTGTCAATGCACAGGGAGGCACCTCTATATCACTGTGGTATAAACCCGGCAAGACCAATTATGACAAAACGGTGGAACGAGCACGCAAGGCGCTCAAATGGGGCGATTATAAGGGTATTATCTGGCACCAAGGCGAAAGTGATGTGACGGAAGGCCTAAATGATAATTATGCTACCTATCGTGCGCATCTCTCGGAGATGGTCGGTCATTTGCGTGAGGATATCGGGAATGATACCTTATGGTTCATTACCGGCGAGCTGCGTCAAACAGACAAAACAACTACATTCAATAATGTCGTTGTTCATCCTGTTGCTGATTATATCCCGTATAGCGATTATGTTACCAGCGAAGGAACATCGACACTGTCGGATGACACCCACTGGGATAG
>Ga0256405_10013029_pt1 | contig 10095 bp, 2 predicted proteins | sample RumenRJG_02DNA_FD_189096 | JGI IMG/M metagenome (GOLD analysis project Ga0256405, IMG submission 189096) | Bovine rumen microbial communities from Lethbridge, Alberta, Canada - RJG_02 | ecosystem: Host-associated > Mammals > Digestive system > Stomach > Rumen | place: Canada: Alberta | collected... | reverse complement strand
AATAATTTTTATAATATTAAATTTTATAGGTATTAATAATTTATAATCGTTCAAATTAAAAATGATAATGCTTTAAAAAATTTTAATAAGTCAATAATAATTAAATAATATTTTTTCATATATTAATATAATCAAATTAGATAATGAATTATAAAATATTTTTTATTTATTTTATATTTTAATTATCATTTTCTATATCAGATATATCCTCACAAAAAGAGCAAATTTCCTGTATTTCTTCGAAATTCAAAAATGTTTTACAATTATTTTCATTTTTGTCCACAAAATCATTTAAAACTGTCACAATATTGTCAAATGTTTTTTCTTCTTTTTTTATTACTTTCATTATAAGTTTTATATTTTCCTTTAATTTATTACAATCATTACAATTCAAAGCAATCATGAATACATCTCTTGCATCCATAAATCCTATTTCATCTTTAGATTCAATATCTATGTTTTCTTCTTTTGCTAAACTTTTTATTACAACTTTAAAATTTCTTTGATCTTCAACAACAGCTTCCAAAATATATTTTATATTAGAAGCTAAGGCATGATAAAAGGCTCCATTATTTTTTTTCATTATATAATTTATAATTTATAGTATAAATAATTAAAATAAAAAAAAATAATTATTTATAAATGGATAGCAAGGAATATCTTAATATTCTTAATAAAATAAAAAATAAGAATTATAATGAAGGATTTAAATTATTATTTGAAAAAGATAAAAAATATTGGAATGATAAACTTATTTGGAATAAATTTACTGCTGATATTAACAGATTAAATGAACAGAAAAAAATAAAAGAAGCTAATGATATATTGAATTCAATTATTGACTTGAAGAATTTTCCAAAAGAAAAAAATAATAATATATTAAAATTGGGATTAAAGATATTTGATAAAGAAGATAATGTATATTTATTAAATTTAATGAAAAAAATGTTATATCTCGATAAAGACAATGAAATTTTGAATAAAGAATATATAAAAATATTAAATGAAATAATTATGGATAAATTAAAAGAAAAAAAGTTTGGAGAATGCAGAGAATTAATAGAAGAAGGAATGAAAATTAATAATTCAAATGAAAAAATGTGTTATATGCATAGCATAAGAGCGTTATTAAACTATGAAGAAGGAAATTTTGAAGAATCTTTAAGAGATATAGACGAGTCAATTTATTTATTTAATTCAATAAATAATAATGAAGAAAAAGATAGTGCAAAAGAAATAAAAGATAGAATTTTTGATATAATCTTATTATGCTTTAGTAAAAAATATGATGATTTAATTAAAGAGGAAAAAATAGAAGAAGCTGAACAAAAATTTAATGGATATATTTCAAAATTTAATGATCAAAAGATCAAAAATAAATTTATAGATAAATGTGCAGATATATTATCAACTAATCACAAGTTTTTATTAGCTTATAATAAAATGGAAACTATAAAGGAAGACATTGATGAATATAATAATCATAAAATTGAGATTATATCAAAATATATTAAATTTAATTTAGAAAATAAAATTTATGATGAAAAAATCTATCTAAAATTAATTATTGTAATGACAAATATTATTTCAAATGATTTAGAAATACAGGCTAGAATGTGTAATTCTTATTCTTTATTTATTGATAACTTTTATGAAAAAAATGAAAAAGATGCTATAAATTTTCTTCAAAATCAATTAAAATATTTTGAAGAAAGTACCAATAAAAATAGTGAGCAATATAAAAAATTAAAATCCTTAGTCCAAAATAAATTAAAGGAAATTGAATTATCATCCAATAAAGAAACAATTAAAAACACTAATAATGAGCAAATTTTATCTTTAATTAATAGGATATATAATGAAACTAATGATTTCCAATTAAATAAATTATCTCCTGAAGAAGAAAATATAATTGAAGATGAAATTAAAAATGAAAATAATTATATTAAGGAAAAAGCACTTAAATTAAATATAAACCTAATTAAACAAGGAAAAATAGTATTAAAAGAAGAAACAAGTGACTATTTAATGAATAATATAATTCAAATAGAAGATATCAATAAAAATAATGATAAAGAAAATAAAGAACCTACTATTGAAGATGAAATAATAGCAGATATTTCCTCAGAATTAATTTTTGAAAATTTAAAGAAAAAAGGAAAAGTTTCTATGGATAAAGAAGCAAAGAAAAAAATAGAAAAAGGTCTAGATATAAAAGATAAAACTATTAAAAATAATTTATTAAGTGCTTATTCTCATATTGATAATTTGGATATTAATGATATTCAGAAACCAATGAAACTTTTAGAAAAGAATATTATATTTGAAAATGATAGAAAAATAGTTGATAATAGTGTTGAAATTCTAAATAATTTTTTAAAACAAAATTCAGAACTTAAAATAAATAATGAATTAACTAATGGTTTAGTTGATTTTATTTTTGAAAATGATTTTAATAATTATAATGAAAATGATAGAATATATGATGAAGAAAAAGAAAACAAAAAAAATTTATTTGAAAAAATAAAAGATGAAGTAAATGAAGAGGTAAGGAAAAATTTAATTGAAACATTAAAAATAAATGATGAAAAAACTCAAAAAGAATTAAAAAAACATTTTAAAGAAAAGGGATATGATTTAAATAAAAAGAAACTTGAATCTTCCCAAATTGAAAAGAAAAATACTACTAAAAAAATTTTTCAATGTATTAATAATATTGCTGAAAATAATAAAGGCCTTCCAGAAGAAATACTTAATAATATGAATCATTTATTTGAAAATACAGAAAAAGAAAATACTCAAGATTATTCCAAATTTATTAAAAAAAATATTATTAAGACTGTAGATAAAGTTTTATGCTTAGATAAAAATTCAAAAATACCAAAGAAACTTGTGGATAATATATCAAATGAATTAGGTACAAAACAACAAAAAAAAATATTGAAAATTTTAGATAAAGTTTCAGATAATCAGAATTTACAAGAAACCGCACAAAAAAATTTATTTAATATTTTAGAAGATAATATAAAAGTTAATTCAGAAGATGAAAATAATACAAGCTCTAGTTTAAATTCTTCAATAAGTGAAATTACTGAAGAAGATGATAAATATGAAACTAGTTATAAAATTCTGAATAAAAACAAAGAGCAATTAAAAAGTAATCAGAAAAAAATATTAACATTAATAGAAAATTCCCAAAATATAAAAAAAGAAAAAAATGATATTTTAAAAGAAAAAAATTTAGATAATATTTTAAATATCGTTCAAGATGGATATAAAATAAATGAATATTCAAAAAAAATAATAGCTAATTTAATTAAAAAAGAAGATGTTAAAAATGAAATTCTTGATAAATCAACAGATATTATTAATGAAATGGCAAAAAATAAAATAGATATAGATGAAAAAGTATCAAAAATAATAATGAATAAAATTGAAAAAAGGGAAGAAAATAAAATTCCAAAAAATTCATTCATGAAATTAATGTCTTGCTTAATTAATATTATAGATAAATGCAAAGTTCCAGAAAATTGTATTAAGACTTTTGAAATAGCCCTAAAACAATATCATAATAAAGAAAAAAATTCAGAAATAGAACTTGTTATTAAAGGGCTTTCTATATTATCAAAAAAGCATTATACATTAAATTCTGAAGAGATTAATATATGTTTAGATATTCTTGATAAAAATAATTTAGAAGAAAAATCAATTAGCGAATTAATTAACACATTAGATATTATATTCAAAGAAACAAATATTTTAGAAAATACTTATAATAAACTCTTTAAACTTATGATGAATAATAAAAATTTATTTTCTAAATTATCACAATATTTAGTAGATTCATTAAAATTTAAGAATAAGAAAGAAATAGGAAAATTAATAAAAGATAATATAAATAATTTAGAAAATTTAATAAAAAGAAAGCAATTAAATGAAAATATAATTTATTTAATATTATCAGTTGATAAAAGATTTTATGAAAACAGCAAAATAATAAAAGATTTTTATGAATTTGAAAAATATTGTAAACATGAAAGAAATCTAAAAGATGATAATTTTTGCCTTTATAATTCTTATATAAAAGAATATGGCATAATTGATATAAAATATTTTAATTTATTATACGATAATTTAGATTTTTCTTATCCAATAATGGTCAATATACTTAAAAATAACAAAAATCTAATAGATTATCTTGAATACACAAAATTATTTAATGAAAAAAATAAAAAAATTGAAAATCCATTAAATATAATCGTTCAATTTTTTGATGAAAATAAAATAGATGAAAAATGTATTGATATATTAGTAGATATTGCTATTAATAATAATGATAAGATTATTTATGAACCAATTCAGAAAATATTTAAATTAATATCTAATGATAAAATAGAAAAATTTCCTCAAAGATTTTCAAATATAATTAAACTAGAAATTATGGATATGAATAAATTAGATAATGAAAACTTCAAGATTATAAAAAATGTTATGAAAAATTCATATTTTATTCCAGAAAGATATTTAACAAAAATATATGATTCTTTAAAAAATTATGAATCACATATTCAAATCTACTTTTTAAATTTAATTATATTTCTACTCAATAGAGACATAAAAATACCAGAAAAAATATTAAATACAATTTTAGATGAAAAAAGTTTAAGTGAAATATATACTTCAATTGATTTAGATTCTAAGGATTATATAGCTGGCTTATTTGAAAATATATTTTGTAATATAAAAAGAAGTAAAATTTATTTTAATTCAATAAATACTTTTTTGCAAACAAGCAATGAAGATATATTATCAAAAGCAATTAAAAATGCAAAAGATAAAATTGAATTTTCTGATTTGGATGAATGCTTTAGAAATATAATTATTGAAAATTTTAGTAAAATGGCAAATCATTTATCAGATTATAAATATATATTGTATTGGATTTATTCTTCTGATACTATAACAAAAGAAAAGAATCAAATTATATTATCTGAATTAAAAAAAACTAATTTTTGGAATGATTTATCTCAACTTGAAAATTGTAATTCATCTGAAGAACAAAAAAAATTTTTATCAGAAGAAATATATCTAGAAAAGATAATTAATGATATATCAAATAATAATAAGATTTTGAAAGAAAAAATAGAAGAATATAAAAATTTTGTATTAGAAAAAAGAAAAGTGAAAACATCATCCTTAAATAAGTTATTAAGAATTATTAATTCTCAAAAATATAGTAATAATATGAAAAATGATATAATAATAAGATGTTTTAATTATTTTATGAAATTTGATTTTCAAGATATTTTACTTTTTTCAGAAAATAATAATAATTATAATTATTTTAATTCTTTAAGAAAAAAATGGATAACATATTTATTAAATATAAGTCAAATAATTATTGATAAAAATGAAACAATCTTATTTCAATCTTTATCAGATGAATTAATAGAATATTTTACTTCTTTAAAAAATATTCAAAAAGATTTTAAAAAATTAATGTTGTTTCTTCAAAATAATAAAGAATTAATAAATGAGATTTCCAAAATTTTCATAACATTAAAAAATTATTGTAACTCTATACCAGAACTATTAAGCAATACAACTTTTGCATATATAAATGAAATAAGAAAAATATCAATTGATACAAAATTTAAATTGTTTATATCATGCTTTATAAAGATAGATTGGAAAATTAAAGATATAATAACTTTTATAACTTCAGATTTAAATCTAAATAATAAAGATGAGTTTTATCTTAAAAAAATAATAATTCCAATAATAGAAGAAAATAAATTATTTTTAGATGATGTAAATCAAAAAAAAGAAAATATAATCGATATATTTCAAAATTATGAGGAAGAAGATTGGGAACTATGGATTAAAGATTTATCGATTGAGAAAAAACTAAAAGGAATAGATGAAAATAATTTAAATATGATGCTTGATTTATTAAGAGAAAAGAATAAAGGAAAAATAAAAGATGAATTAATAGAACGAATAAAATATTTAATAGAAAATACAAGATATTGCTTTAATTCAGTATCAAAAACAGGTATTTCGAATAAAAAAATTAATCAATATGAAGATAAAGAAATTTTGGATTGGGCGAAATCAAATTATACAAAAAATAATATATGTAATGAAAATTTTTTACCTGAGGCATTAGCAGTAATAGACAGGGCTTTACAATTAGATACAAAAGGTCATAGATTAAGAAATGTACAGCTTGCCTCTATTTTTATAATTTTACTTTCTCCAAAAAATAGAGGACTCTTTGCTCAAATTAAGACAGGTGAAGGAAAGTCAAATATTGTTGCATGTATTGCTATTGTAAAAGCATTACAAATACAATATGTCGATATATTATCAAGCTCTATTGTTTTAGCAATGAGAGATGCAGAAGAAAAATCTCATTTATATGGATATTTTGGCTTGACTTGTTCAAGCACCTCCAAAACTCTGACATATCAAGAAAATATAATATATGGTGATACTTTAGGTTTTGAAGGAGATATTCTAAAATTTGATTTTCATAACGGGGGAAAATATAACGGAAACAGGGATTATAGATGCTTAATTGTTGATGAAGTTGATAGTATGTGTATAGATCATTTAGGAGATAGCACAAGATTGTGTGCTCCTTTTCCTTCTTATGATTTTTTAAATATACTTTATCCATTTATATACAATAGTCTAAGGGAAATTGATAATTATATAGATAATGGTTCATTTGGAGAAATAAAAGAAGAAAAAAGAGAAGAATTTGCTTGTGAAAGATTAAAATTCACAATAAAAGAATTTTTAGCTGGAAATAATAAAAATAATGAATTAAAGGTTATTATTCCTGAAAATTTAAAAAAATATATTGATATACAAATTCCATTATGGTGTAAAAATGCTTATAAAGCAAAACATTTTATGAGATTAAATAAAGATTATGTTCTTGGAAAAAGAGAAATTACAGATGAAGAAAAAGAAGAATTAAAAAAAAATAATTTAATTCCAGTTGAATATTTTAGAATTTGCCCTGTTGATTTCTTAAATACTGGTGTTATTAGCCAAAGTATGGTATGGTCAGATGGTTTATCACAATTTTTACAAATTAAACATGGATTAAAATTACAACCTGAAGATTTAACTACAACTTTTTTATCTCATTATTCTTTTATTAGAAGATATATAAATCAAAAATATGGTAATAATATTTATGGAGTAACTGGAACATTAGGGATGGAAAGTTCTCAAAATTTGCTAAAATATCTTTTTAATGTAGAAATATATATCATCCCCCCATTTAGACCAAGCAGACTTAATATATTAGAGGGAATATCGAACTTCCAAAATGAAACAGAATGGAAAAATGAAATAATAAAAAATATAATACATCATGCATGTAAATTAAACAGAGCAATTCTTGTAATAAGTCTTACAATAGAAGAATCAGATTTTTTATATGATGAATTATTTAAAGATAACAATACTAAAAATTTAGGATTAAGTCTCTATAAATACCAAAGAAATGATACCAATGAAAATCAATTAAAATCGAAATATGGACCTAGGGAAATAATATTTGCTACTAATTTGGCAGGAAGAGGAACTGATATTGGACTATTAGAGACCGTAGCTATGAATGGGGGAATGCATGTAATTATAACATTTATACCTGAGAATTCGAGAATTGAAGAACAAGCCTTAGGAAGAACAGCCCGTTCTGGAGCAAAAGGAACAGCAATTATTATTCCTAATAAAAAAGAAAATATTTCAAGTCTAAAAAAAATTAGAGATGAAAATGAAAATAAAAGAATAGAGGATATTCAAAATAGAAAGATAAATGAAATAAAACTAAAAGATGACCTTTTCCAAAAATTTACAGCACAATATAAAAAATTAAAAGAAAATAAATATTATACAAAAGTTAACTTATTTTTTGGTAATTTAATGTTGGGTGAGACATTAGTAGAAGATCAAAGATTTTCTGAAGCAGTTTCAAAAGATGCAGAAGAAACGTGGGGATTATGGTTAAAAGAAAATATTGAAGGAAAATTTATAGAAAAAGAAAATGATATTATAAATTCTTTTAATAAATTAAATAAACAATTAGATAATGAATATATAAAATTCAATAAAGATTTAGTTGAATTTCAAAATCCTTATAATTATTTTACATCTGAGATATTTGAAAAAGCTTATCAAAAAAATAAAGATATTTGCTTCTATGGAAATTATATTAAAAATATGAATGATATTTATGGATGTAATTCTGACGACACAAAGAGGAAAGCAATTTTGATAATCCAAGAGACAATAAATTCCATAAAAAATAATATTATTTCTCAATTAGGCTCAACAAGCCTTATAGCAGAGCATGTAAAGAATTATATATTTAATCTAAATAAAAAAGAATTATCTATCGATATTGAGCAAAAAGTCAATTCATTACAATCACTATTAAATATTTTAGAGACAAATAAAGCTAAAATTGAAAATGTATTAGATAATGATAAAGCAAAAATATTTACTTATACAAGAAATTTATCAAAAGTATCAAAATTTCAAAACGCAATGTCTTATTTAAATAGTATAGGAATTAACTATTATTTTGATATTGATATTGAAGTAGAAAAAGATTGGTTCGGAATATTTTTCGTTTTCTTTTTAGGAGCTTGTGAAATAGTAGCTGGTTGTTTTTTATATGGAATAGGATTAGGTAATATAGGTACTAAATTAATAAGTGAAGGAATAGAAGATATTAAATATGGATTTGAATGTTTATTGGGAGAAAAGCAATTTAGTTGGAAAGAATTAGGAAGAAGAAAAATGGTCTTTATTATTAAAATAATTACTTCTGAAACTTTAAAATGGGTTTTTAGTGGATTTAAGAATCCTTTTAATAAAATTAATTTAAATGCTGCACCAAAAGATGCTAAAAAATATTTTAATGTAGTTAAAGATCATATTATTGAAGTAGGAAAACAAAAAATTATTGGTTATACAGTGAATAAAGTTTTAGGCCCTAACTTTTTTGAAACTATTGTCAAAAAATTAAAGGAATTTGTGAAAACAATCACAAAACCTTTTATGAAAAAATTAAGAGATATTTTGAATAAAAAATATTCTGCTCAAATAAAACAAATGATAGCATTTGATACCATTGAAGAAAATGATTTTTGGCAAAAATTGCTAAGTCGTGAATTAAGAATAGCTCTGAGATGCTTATCAAGAATTCTTAAATTATTTGTGACAACAATTCTAAATTTGTTGAAATCATTAATTAAAAGTGATTCTTGGGAAAATAAACTTACAAATATATTCATTGATTTATCTCAAGGAGGTTTAGATATATTAAAACAAAGTTTAGAAGATTCTTTAGAAAATGCTCAGTTGACTTTTTTAGAAATTTTCAAAAAATTTGTTCAGAAAGATATTAAAGATATTTCAGATAAAATATATACTTTAGATGGTTATTTAAATAAAGCTTTTAATTTACCTGAAAAATCAAAAGAATTAATGAATACCTTAGTAGAAAATAATATTATTAATTGGGATGGGGAAATCAATGGCAAATTAATTAATAATAATCCCTTTTATAATCCCAAATTTAACTTTAAATTTCCAATGGAAAAAATAAGAAATGTAGTAAATAATGCTAAAAATTATCATGATAAAATTATGGATATATCTCAAGTTAATTTGAAACAATTTCAAAATAAAAAAAATGAAATTATTAAAAAAATAAGAGAAATAAACCAAAAAATTGAGCAAATTGATTTTGATAAAAAACAAAATATTATAATTGATGAATTAGAAATTTGTTTAGGTAATGAAGTTTTAGATATTTTTTTTGAAGCTATAAATAATTTAGAAATTACTAAATTTTTAAAGGATAATATTAAAAATGCTCAAGAAATAATTACAAAAGCTTATAATAGTGTTTCTGGAAATTAATTATTATTTCAAACAATAAATCATATTAAGAAAAGAATTATATTTAATTTTAAAAAATAATTAATTAAAATTAAGAAAAATTTAAAGTTATTATTTATTTTTATAATTAAACTTTTAAATTCAAAATAATACTATGGGGATTGG
>Ga0256405_10013027_pt1 | contig 10097 bp, 8 predicted proteins | sample RumenRJG_02DNA_FD_189096 | JGI IMG/M metagenome (GOLD analysis project Ga0256405, IMG submission 189096) | Bovine rumen microbial communities from Lethbridge, Alberta, Canada - RJG_02 | ecosystem: Host-associated > Mammals > Digestive system > Stomach > Rumen | place: Canada: Alberta | collected... | reverse complement strand
TAACGATATACCTATATAACAATCATATCATAAAAGCATAAAAAAAGCAAGGGTTTTCCTTGCAAAATCAATATTTCTCGATATTTTTTTAATCAGAAATGCTTATGTAAGTGGCAAACTCGGGAGGATATTGATAACACTCATAGCGGTTTTCTCCTGTTGGTTCGATACCCCTATTATATCGGATTGCGGTTGAATTTTCCACACCTTTTATGCTATTATAAACTGATATTATATGGATCTTTTTTTCGTCCGGAGAGGAATTTTTATGGCTTACATCAGAAAAACGATCGACGAAAAGGAAATCGAGCGCCAGCAGGCGATCTGCGCGCGGATCTTCGAGCGCGTCACGTCAGACGGCGCCCGTCCGCTCGCGATGGTGGACACCTACGGCTGCCAGCAGAACGAGGCCGACAGCGAAAAGCTGCGCGGCTATCTCGCCGAGATGGGCTACGGCTTTACCCAGGACGAGTTTCAGGCCGACGTGATCGTCGTGAACACCTGCGCCGTGCGCGAGCACGCCGAGATGCGCGTGCTGGGCAACGTCGGCGCGCTGACCCACTCGAAAAAGGCGCGGCCGGGGCAGATCATCGCAGTCTGCGGCTGCATGGTCCAGCAGGAGCACATGGCGCAGAAGATCAAGATGTCCTATCCGGTGGTCGATCTGGTCTTCGGCCCGCACGAGCTGTGGCGTTTCCCGGAGCTGCTCGAGCAGGTCATGGAAAAGCACAGGCGCGTCTTCGCCGCCGAAAAGAACGACGGCACCGTGGCCGAGGGCATCCCGGTGCGCCGCGACGGCAAGGTCAAGGCCTGGCTTTCGATCATGTACGGCTGCAACAACTTCTGCACTTACTGCATCGTCCCTTATGTCCGCGGACGCGAGCGCTCGCGTCTGCCGGAGGACGTCGTAGCCGAGGCGCGCGAGCTTGTCGCCGCCGGGTATAAGGACATCACGCTGCTGGGGCAGAACGTCAATTCCTACGGCAAGGACCTCGAAGAGAACGTGGATTTTGCCGACCTCATCCGCATGATCAACGCCATCCCCGGCGATTTTCTGATCCGCTTTATGACGAGCCACCCGCGCGACGCGACGGAGAAGCTCTTTTGCACGATGGCGGAGTGCGAAAAGTGCGCCCACCACATCCACCTGCCGGTCCAGTCCGGCAGCGACCGGATCTTAAAGCAGATGAACCGCCATTACGACCGCGCAAAGTACCTATCGGAGATCGAGACGGCGCGGCGCTATATGCCGGACATCGTCATCACGACGGACATCATCGTGGGCTTCCCCGGCGAGACGGAGGAGGACTTTGCCGACACGCTCTCGCTGTGCGAGGAGGTGCGCTTTGATGCGATGTTCACCTTTATCTACTCCAAGCGCGTCGGCACGCCCGCCGCGGCGATGCCGGATCCCTATACGCGCGAGGACAAGCAGAAACACTTCGACGCGCTCACGGAGCTGTCTAACCGCATCTCCGGCGAGAAGCACAAGGAATACGAGGGGAAAACGCTGCGCGTTCTCATTGACGGCGAGACGGGCAAGGAGGAGTACAACCTCTCGAGCCGCACGAACGGCGGCAGACTTGTGCACCTGCGCGGCGACAAGGGCCTGATCGGGCAGTTCGCCGAGGTGAAGATCACCGCCTCCAACACCTGGGCGCTTTACGGAGAGCTTGCATAAAATAGCCTTCCCCGCGCACGGGGAAGGTGCCCCAGTGCGCACACTGGGGCGGATGAGGTCTCCCAAAGGCTGTCTAAGGACACGAGAAAAGGGACCTCATCCACCGCTGACGCGGTCCCCCTTCCCCGTGCGCGGGGAAGGTCAGACGCTTTCGGAAAGTGGGAAAAGGTCCGGACGGCCGGAGGAAAGCAAATGGAATACTATGCGCCGCGTCTGCGGCAGTATGCCCGTGAACTTCGGAAAAACATGACAAAGGAAGAACGAAAGCTTTGGTTCGGCTTCCTCAGGACACTCCCCGTAACAGTCAAGCGGCAGGCAAGGATCGGCTGTTACATAGCGGATTTTTACATCCCATCCTGCCGGCTTGCCATCGAACTGGACGGCTCGCAGCATGATGAAGAAGCCGGGCTGGAATACGATCAAAGAAGAGAAAAAGCTTTTGCGGAAAAAGGGATCGCGGTTGTCCGTTATCCGAACAACGCGGTCGCACAAAACTTTTCCGGCGTGTGCGAGGATATCCTGAGACGGATCCCCGCAGCGAAAAAAACAGAAACGGAGAATTGACCATGGCCGAACTTACGCCAATGAAGCGGCAGTACAACGAGATCAAGGAGCAGCACAAGGACTGTCTGCTCTTCTTCCGGCTCGGCGATTTTTATGAGATGTTCGACGACGACGCCAAGGTCGCCTCGCGTGAGCTGGATCTCGCGCTGACGACGCGCGACCGCAACGTCGCCGATCCCGAGGAGCGCACGCCGATGTGCGGCGTGCCCTACCACAGCGCCGAGGCCTATATCGCCCGCCTGATCGCCCGCGGCTACAAGGTCGCCATCTGCGAGCAGACCGAGGACCCCGCGCTGGCCAAGGGGCTCGTCTCCCGCGACGTCATCCGCATCATCACCCCCGGCACGGTCACGGAGAGCTCGATGCTCGAGGAGGGGAAAAGCAATTACCTCTGCGCGGTCTACCTCGAGGGCGGCCGCGGCGGCGCGGCCTTCTGCGACATCTCCACGGGCGAGTTCTGCTGCGCCAGCTATGAGACCGACGCCTCTGGCCACATCGTCAACGAGCTGGGCCGCTTCGCTCCCCGCGAGGCGATCCTCTCCTTCGGCGCCGAGAGCGACGGCACGATCGTCTCGTTCCTGACGAAAAAGCTCGACGCGATGATCGAAAGCGGCGGCGACGGCTTTGAATACCTCGGCGCCTCGGTGCGCCTGTGCCGCCAGTTCGGCTTTGCCGACGTGGACGAGAGCGGGCTGGGCGAAGCGCCGGCCGCCGTCTGCGCCGCTGGCGCGCTGCTGGGCTATATCGCCGAAACGCAGAAATGCGACATGGCGCACATCGGCCGGCTCGACGTCTTTTCCGGCGGGCGGTTCATGGAGCTCGACTGGACGACGCGCCGCAACCTGGAGCTGACCGAGTCGCTGCGCAGCGGCGAAAAGCGCGGCTCGCTCCTCTGGGTGCTCGACAAGACCCGCACGCCCATGGGCGGGCGGCTGCTGCGCGCGTGGGTCGAGCGGCCGCTGCTCAGTGCCGTGGCCATCGGCCGCCGTCTCACGGCGGTGGACGAGCTGTACCGCGACAACGTCGCGCGCGGCGAGATCATGCTGACCTTAAAGGAGATCGGCGACATGCAGCGCCTCATCGGCCGCACGGTCTACGGCACGGCGGGCGGACGTGATCTGCGCTCGCTCTGCAACTGCTGCGCGGTGCTGCCGCGCCTCGCCGGGCAGCTCGCCCCGTTCCGCTCGCTCGAGCTGCGCGAGATCGGCGCGATGGACGTTCTCGAGGACGTCCGCCGCCGGATCGACGAGGCGATCTGCGAAGAGCCGCCCTTTTCCGTGCGCGAGGGCGGGGTGCTGCGCCCCGGCTATTCCGAGGAGGTCGACCATCTGCGCGACGTGCGCGACAACGGCGCGCGGCTCGTCTCCGAGCTGGAGGCGCGCGAGCGCGAGCGCACCGGCATCAAAAAGCTGAAGGTCGGCTATAACAAGGTCTTCGGCTATTTCATCGACGTGCCCAAATCCGCCGGGGAGGAGACGATCCCCGACGACTACATCCGCAAGCAGACGCTCGTGTCCAACGAGCGCTACTTCACCCAGGAGCTCAAGGAGCTGGAAAACACGCTGCTGACCGCGCGCGACCGGATCAACGAGCTTGAATACCGCTATTTCTGCGAGGTGCGCGACGCCGTCGCCGCCGAGGTCGAGCGCGTCCAGGCCACCGCCGCCGCGGTCGCGCGGCTCGACGCGCTCTGCTCGCTCGCCGAGGTGGCCGTGCGCAACGGCTATACGAAGCCGGAGGTGGACACCTCGCGCACGCTGCGCATCGTCGAGGGACGCCATCCTGTCGTCGAGCAGACGATGAAGGATATCCTCTTTGTCCCGAACGACACGACCTTAAACGACACCGATGACCGCGTCGCAATCGTCACGGGCCCCAACATGGCCGGTAAATCCACCTATATGCGCCAGACGGCGCTGATCGTGCTCATGGCGCAGATGGGCTCCTTCGTCCCGGCCAAGAGCGCGCTCATCGGCATCGTCGACCGCGTGTTCACGCGCATCGGCGCCTCGGACGACCTCGCCTCCGGCCAGTCCACCTTCATGGTGGAGATGAACGAGATGGCGAACATCCTGGCCCACGCGACGCCTCTCTCGCTGCTGATCCTCGACGAGATCGGCCGCGGCACCTCGACCTTTGACGGCATGGCCATCGCCCGCGCGGTGCTCGAATACTGTGCCGACAAGCGCCGTCTCGGCGCAAAGACCATGTTCGCCACGCACTACCACGAGCTCTCCGCCCTGGAGGGCGAGATCGCGGGCGTGCGCAACTATAACATCACGGCCAAAAAGCAGGGCGGCACGCTGGTGTTCCTGCGCAAGATCGTGCGCGGCGCGGCCGACGACAGCTACGGCATCGAGGTCGCCAAGCTCGCCGGTCTGCCCGACAGCATCATCGGCAAGGCCAAGGGTTATCTCAAGGAGCTGACCGCGGGCGGCACGGCCGCGCTCGGCGGCGGCGTGAAAAAGGCGGAGGACGGGCAGATCAGCCTCTCCGACGTCGGCGGCGACGAGGTGCGCGACATCCTGAATGCGACCGATCTGAACACGCTCACGCCCATTGAGGCGATGAACCTGCTCTTTGAGCTGCAGCGAAAGGCCAGGGGCTGAGCGGACATGGAGGAGAGAAAACCGCGCGGCTTTACCAGCCGCATGACGACGCTCGAGCGCGCCGCGGCGCTGGGCTATATCCCGGTGCACGTCTACCTGCTGCCCAAAGCTCTCGGCGCGCTTCCCTTCCTGCGCGCGCTCGACACCGTGACGATCAACGTAATCTACTATGCCATCGGCACGGCGTTCATGCTCTGCTTCCTGTGGCGCTTTCTGCGGCGGGAGTTCGACGCGCTGTGCGACTACGGCCCCGCAGCGCTGCTGGAGATCGCCAAGGCCTACGGCACGCTGCTGCTGTGCAATCTTGTGATCAATCTGGCGCTGCTCGCGATCGAGCGGACCGACAACCCCAACAACGCCGCGATCGTTTCCATGGCGGGGAATGATATAAGCCGCACGGCGGCGGTCGCGGTCTTCCTCGCGCCGCTGGTCGAGGAGCCGATGTTCCGCGGCGGCGTGTTCGGCCTTGTGCGGAAATACAGCCGCATCGCGGCCTACGGCGCGAGCATGCTGCTCTTCGCCGTCTATCACGTGTGGAGCTTCGCCGCGAAAGACCCGACGGCCTGGCTGTATGTGCTGCAATATCTGCCCGCGAGTTTTCTGCTTGCGCGGGTGTATGAAAAAACCGATTCGATCTGGACCGGGATCTTTCTGCATATGACCGTCAACGGCGTGTCGATGCTGATCGTCTCGACCCTGGGGGCGTATCTATGAACGAGGTCACGATCCGGCCGATCGCGCATATCGAGAGCGACTTTCCCGAAAAATTCGGCATCCCGCGCCAGGCGGGCATCGTCGGGGAGCTGCGCGCACGCGTCGTGTTCGACGGCGAATACCGCAATGACGAGGCGCTGCGCGGCATCGAGGGCTTTTCGCATCTCTGGCTGATCTGGCAGTTTTCCGAAAACGTGCGCGACGACTTCTCGCCCACAGTGCGGCCGCCGCGGCTCGGCGGCAATACGCGCCTGGGGGTGTTCGCCACGCGTTCGCCCTTCCGCCCCAACGCGCTGGGGCTCAGCTGCGTGCGGCTGCTCGGCGTGGAAAAGACGCCGGACAAGGGCGCGGTGCTGCTCGTCGCGGGGGCCGACCTCATGGACGGCACGCCGATTTTCGACGTCAAGCCCTATCTGCCCTATGCCGACTGCCGCCCCGACGCCGTCGGCGGCTTCGCGCCCGACCCGGGGGAAAGGCTGACGGTCGTCATCCCGGACGAGGCGCTCGAAAAGATCCCGCCGGACAAGCGCGAGGCGCTGCGCGGCGTGCTCGAAAACGACCCGCGCCCGCGCTACCACAGCGATCCGGAGCGTCTCTACGCCATGAGCTTTGCCTCGCTCACCGTGCGCTTTCGCGTGGCGGGCGGCACCCTCACGGTCGAGAGCGCAGAATAACAAAAAAAGGAGCTGCAAAGCAGCTCCTTCTTGTTCTTTAGAGGATGTTCCGGTTTTCCTCTTCGTGCAGCGCCAGCAGATCGTCCAGCTCCTTGCGCAGCGCGGCCAGCTCCATCCCCACGGGGTCGGATACGCTGACCTGGTCGACGTCGCCGACATAGTTGACCTTTTTCCCGTCGATGCGGATGATGCGCGCCGGCACGCCGACGGCGGTGCTGTTGGGCGGGATCTCGCTGAGGACGACCGAGTTTGCCGCCACGCGGCTGTTGTCGCCGACCTTGAAGGGCCCCAGCACCTTGGCGCCCGTGCCGATGAGCACATTGTTGCCGATCGTCGGGTGGCGCTTGCCCACGTCCTTGCCCGTGCCGCCCAGCGTCACGCCGTGGAAGATCAGGCAGTCGTCGCCGATCTCGGCGGTCTCGCCGATGACGATGCCCATGCCGTGGTCGATGACGAGACGGCGGCCGATCTTCGCGCCGGGGTGGATCTCGATGCCGGTGCGGCGGCGGCTGCGCTGGGAGATGAGCCGCGCGAGGAAAAACAGCTTGTGATTATAGCACCAGTGGGCCAGGCGGTGACTTCTCACCGCGCGGACGCCGGGGTAGAGCAGCAAAATCTCCAGCGTGCTGCGCGCCGCGGGATCGCGCGCCTTGTAGGCGGCGACCAGTTCTTTCATATCTTCAAACATAATTTCGATCCCTTCCCGTTTGTATTGTATGCCTCAAGCGGGAGGAGGGACATCGAAGGGCTTTCGTGATCATGGTATGCTCCTGCAATTCCTACTGTTTTCATAGGCGGAATGATTATACACGGCGCGCCCGCGCCTGTCAACCGCCGCACAGGCGGACAGACGAGAAAAACGAAAAACAACGCATAAAAAGATTGATTTTCGCCGCGAATAGAAGGATAATAAAAAGGTAAGGCTTTGCCGCACCGGGAGGGAAGAGCATGAGAGATTACGAAAGCGAATTTCAAAAGCGCGTCGCCTGGATCCGCGCGCTCGTCGAGAGCGCCCACGCCAAAGGCGTCGTCTTCGGCAACTCCGGCGGCAAGGACAGCGCGCTTGTCGGCATCCTGTGCAGGGCGGCCTGTGACAGGACGGTGGGGCTGATCCTGCCCTGCGGCTCAAGGCGCAATTACGGCGCCGACGCCGCGGACGCCGAAACGCTTGCCGACGTCTATGGAATCGAAACGCGCACGCTTGACCTCTCCCCGACGCGGGAGGCGCTGATGGCCGCGCTCGGCGGTGAAGAGACGCTGAGCGATGCGGCGAAGATCAACCTTGCCCCGCGTCTGCGCATGACGGCGCTCTACGCCGTCGCGGCAAACGAGGGGCTGCTCGTCGCCGGCACTTCCAACTGCAGCGAACGCTATATGGGCTATTACACCAAGTGGGGCGACGGCGCGAGCGACTTTAACCCCATCGCCGACCTCACGGCGGGCGAGGTGTTTGCCTTTCTCGAATTTCTCGGCGCGCCGCGCCGGATCATCGACAAGGCGCCCTCGGCCGGGCTCTTTGACGGCCAGACCGACGAGCAGGAGATGGGCGTGAGCTACGCGGCGATCGACGAATATATCCTCGCCGGCACGGCGAGTGAAAAGGACCGCGCGATCATCGAGCGCTACCACCGCCAGAGCGGGCACAAACGCACCGGCACCGCTGTTTATACGGAAGGAGAATGACCTTGCACGAATTTTACGAGAATCCGCTCTGCGGCCGCTATGCCGACGAGGAGATGAAGAGGCTTTTCTCCGACGACTGGAAATTCTCCACCTGGCGCAGGCTCTGGGTCGCGCTGGCGGAGAGCGAGCAGGCGCTGGGGCTGCCGATCACGGACGAGCAGCTGGGTGAGCTGCGCGCGCATATCGGCGACATCGACTATGATGCCGCCGCCCGCCACGAGCACGAGGTGCGCCACGACGTGATGGCGCACGTGCTGACCTACGGCGAGGCCTGCCCGAAGGCGCGGGGTATCATCCATCTCGGCGCGACGAGCTGCTATGTCGGGGACAACACCGACATCCTCCGCATGCGCGAGGGGCTGCGCCTCATCCGCCGCCTGCTGCTCGACGCCGTCGCGGCGCTGGCGGACTTTGCGGAAAAAAACGCCGCGCTGCCGACGCTGGCCTACACCCACTTCCAGGCCGCCCAGCCCACGACCGTGGGCAAGCGGGCGTGCCTGTGGATAGGCGACCTGCTCTTTGACCTCGATCAGCTCGATTTTCAGCTCTCGCAGCTGAAGCTCCTCGGCTGCAAGGGCACGACCGGCACGGCGGCGAGCTTTCTCGCCCTGTTCGACGGCGACGCGGAAAAGGCCGAACGGCTCGAGGCGATGATCGCGGAGAAGCTGGGCTTTTCCGCCTGCCAGGCCGTTTCCGGCCAGACCTATACCCGCAAGGCGGACTTCGCCGTGCTGCAGGTGCTCTCCGGCATCGCGCAGAGCGCGTCGAAATTCGCCACCGATATCCGACTTTTGAGCCATCTCAAGGAGATCGACGAGCCCTTTGAGTCGCATCAGATCGGCTCCTCGGCCATGGCCTACAAGCGCAACCCGATGCGCTCCGAGCGGATCTGCTCGCTTGCGCGCTATCTCATCTGCGACGTGCAGAACACCGCCGTCACCGCCGCGACCCAGTGGCTGGAGCGTACGCTGGATGACTCGGCCAACCGCCGCATCAGCATCCCGGAGGCCTTCCTCTGCGCCGATGCGGTTTTGAACCTCGTCATCAACGTCGCCCGCGGCATGAGGGTCTACCCCGCTGTCGTGGAAAAGCACCTGCGCGACGAGCTCCCCTTCATGGCCACGGAGAACATCCTGATGTACTGTGTGCGCGAAAAGGGCGGCGACCGCCAGACCTTGCACGAGGCGATCCGGCAGCACTCCGTCGCCGCCGCGGCCGAGGTCAAGGAGTATGGACGCGAAAACGATCTTATGGAGCGCATCGCGGCCGACCCGCTGTTCTCCCTGACACGGGAGGAGCTGGATAAAATCGCCGACCCGGCGGCCTTTACCGGCCTCGCCGAGCGGCAGTGCCGCCGTTTCCTTGCCGGGACGGTACGGCCGATTTTGGAAGAGAACAAAAACGAGCTCGGCGCGAAGGCCGAGATCAACGTATAAAAAGGAGAAAGAGACATGCTGACAGCGATCGTAGGAACCAACTGGGGCGACGAGGGAAAGGGCCGCATGGTCGACCTTCTGAGCGAGAAATATGACGTGGTCGTCCGCTATCAGGGCGGGAACAACGCCGGCCACACGGTCATCAACGAAAAGGGAAAGTTCATCATGAACCTGATGCCCTCCGGCATCCTGCGCGATGAGACCGCGAACGTCCTCGGTCCCGGCATCGTCATCGACCTTGAGCATCTCTACGGCGAGGCCGAGCGTCTGCGCGAGGGCGGCATCGAGATCACGCCGAAGCACCTGAAGATCTCCGACCGCGCGACGATCTGCATGCCGTACCACAAGCTGCTCGACGGCCTCGAGGAGGACCGTCTGGGCGACAAGAAGTTCGGCTCGACGCGCCGCGGCATCTCGCCGGTCTATGCCGACAAATACATGAAAAAGACCATCCGCATGGGCGACCTCCTGCACTGGGAGACGCTGCGCGAGCGGCTCGAGGGCATCCTGGAGTGGAAGAATCTGACGGTCGAGCGCGGCTATGGCCACAGCCCCGTCGAGATCGACGAGATCATGGCCTGGCTCGAGAAATACGGCAAGCCCTTCACGCCCTATGTCTGCAACACGACCGAGTTTTTGAGCGGCGCGATCGCGGAGGGAAAATCCGTCATCTTCGAGGCCCAGCTCGGCGCGCTGCGCGACATCGACTTCGGCATCTATCCCTATACCTCCGCCT
>Ga0256405_10013025_pt1 | contig 10099 bp, 8 predicted proteins | sample RumenRJG_02DNA_FD_189096 | JGI IMG/M metagenome (GOLD analysis project Ga0256405, IMG submission 189096) | Bovine rumen microbial communities from Lethbridge, Alberta, Canada - RJG_02 | ecosystem: Host-associated > Mammals > Digestive system > Stomach > Rumen | place: Canada: Alberta | collected... | reverse complement strand
TAAAAGTAAAACCTTTTTAGACGAAGCAGTATTTGAAAAAAACTTATCCAACTTCTGAAGAACATTCACATTGTGAGTTTTGCTGGGACAAATTTGGTAGTGATGAAGAAGATTTAAAATCTGGTTACTATGAATGCAAAACCAAAAGCTGGGTATGCGACAGTTGCTTTAAGATATACAAAGATCATTTTCATTGGAAAGTGATAGAATAGAGATTACACGCTGGAAGGCAGCAAGGTCCTTATTGAGAAGACCGGAAGCGACTACGTCTGGTACTACTATGACGCAGCAGGAGCGCCGGTTGCCATGGCTACGGGAAGCGGCCCGAGCCTGTACATCTACCGCAAGAACCTGCAGGGCGACGTCACCGGCATCTACAGCGGAAGCACGGGAACGCTCCTTGTCAGCTATGTCTAATGGAAGATTACACCTGAAAGTCTATTGGAAAGAGGTCTATCATGAGTTATTCTGGCATCGAACATAAACTGAGAGTTTTTATCAGTTCTAAATGTGGCGGGAAATACACTATTGCAAGGAAGTCGCTTCAGAAGTTGTTAGAAGTTACAGGATTGGTAGAAACATATGTTTTTGAGAATGAACTAGCCAGCAGTGAAGATACGCAGAGTGCATATCTGGAGTATGTTGACGGTTCAAATCTCTGTATTTTTCTTATAGACAATGAGGATGGAGTGCCTCCTGCTGTCTTAAGTGAGGAGAAAAGGGCAAAAGATAAGCACCTAAGATTACTCTATCTTTTTTGCGATGAGAATAAGAAAGAGCCAACTCCAACACAGGAAGGAATCAAAGCATCACTATCACAAAAATATTATGTCGTCCATGAGTTTTCTGATATAGTTTCAAAAGCATATGAAAGTGTGATGCAAGATGTAATCGCGGTATACAAAAGGAAAGACGAACAGTTTTCGAGTGATAATATTGAAAGTGAACCCATGGGTGATACGTCTCTCAATACTGAGACATATTTACTGCCGTCGACTTTGTTTACAAAATACCCACATATTGTAAGTACGCTCACAAAAAACATTCTTCCGCCGGATCCACTAAGGAAAGAAGTGGAGGAAACACAGCTCGAAAGATTGCTATCAGAACATCTTCAAACTGTGATTTTTCAAAAACCCTTTGATGAGAATATTGTCGAAAGCATTTGTAACGCAGTATTAAACGAGAATAAAGGTGATATTTGTGAAGTATTGCGGTTGCGGTATCAGGCTCAAAAATACTACTATCTCACTAAGTATGCAGAATGCCTAGCATTACTGCAACAAGCCGTTTCTATTGCAGTGGAGAAACAGAGCGTTCAAACGTGGATTGCTAATGACATCGCGATCGATATCCGACACGTCCAGGGCCGCATTGACGAGAGAAACAATGCAATCACGATTGATAATCCTGGTCAAAAGCTGATTGATTCTAGCAGAGAGCCAGTTTATTTCCCATACTTAGACAGGCAAGTTGAAAACATGCATGAGGAAATAGCAAAAAAGTATTATTCGCAATTGAGCATGTCTCCATACACGACCAATATTGGCGGGCTTGATCAGCTTTTTACTCCTCTCGCAAATGCTTTTTGTGTTGCAGAAACTTGCGGCTCTATTGTTCAAACTGAGATTACTCGCGACAGACTCATTTCAATCTACTCGATGCTTTGTATTCTTTACGAAGATCATGATTTGCTAGTTGAATACATTAAATACCTTATTACCAACCGAGACGGAAAGAAACTTGATGCAGTAATAAGGACATATAATCAATCAATTGACATTTTAAACGGGCAGGATATTGATGTCATTATGGATAGTATCAATAAGATGTTTGATCCTGTTCATCAAATGATGTCCAAGTACCTTCTTGCGAGTCGCCTCGGTTATTATATGAATGATGCGTCGTATTATGTCCTTTATAAAGAATTGGTAGAATACGCCATCAGTTGGGTTCGTGATGATATGCGAATCTTTAATATCAATACATATATATTCGATTTTTATAGACTAAATACTCATCGCGTTGAGAGCGAAGATATTGTGACCTTCATATGTGAGGTGTTTCATCATGGACTGAAACGCTTTTATATGGATTGTTTTAAAGTTCTTCGTAACATGAGCCTTGAAACTATTAATCGAGAAAACCAAATAAAGCTAAAACAAATACTATTGAATGTGACATTAACAGAAAACGAGCAACTTTTTGATCAGTACTATTCTTCAGCAGTTATTCGTTTTTGCAAAACTGCGGAGGTGCCCTACGAAGACCTTGAGGTAGCAATAGCTGAAAAGTTTCCCGGATTTTATGAGCACACGTTCAAGTTAGAAATGTCAGCATATCGAGACAAGGGCCTATCTGATCACATTGAAGCATATTTAGAGGAAGCAAGAATGCGTAATAAAACGCAGGGAGCGAATGGAGCGTATTCTGGATATGCCTATGAGAGTCTTGATGTGGTTTATAATATTCTAAAAACAGATGATATCAGTCTCGATTCGGTATTGATAAGGAGTATTATAGATGTAGTGATTGAAACGCTTTCTTCTGAAAAGCAAACGGTGGAAGCCAAAAGAGCAGCTGTTAACCTGTTGCAATTTATATATTATAGAAACCATGAACAAGATGAACTCTGGAGTGATATTGGAAAACAAATGACATCTAATGCCATAGCATTTTCTATGGGGAACGAAATAGGCTTCTTCTCAAAGGAAACAAACCACATACTCTCATTCCAATATCGCCTTTTTTTGCACAGTTCTTTTGAACCAGAACGTGAAATATTACTTGATCAGTTATATTCAACAGCTATATCGGATGCTTATACCATTGTACAGCATTTGAAAATAATAAATAATTATCTGGGATGCGCAAAAGGTCAATTGGAAGATGAGGCTCTTATCTCTGCATTTCTGTACTATAGTGTTTTTATGTCACAGCATAGAGAACGGGATGTAAAGTATAATGCTGCCATATGCTTAATATCGCTAACATATTATACAAGTTCAAGACACCTTGCATTGATTCATCTTTCACGAATTATGGATTCCGGATCAGAGGCAGCTAAGATAGCAATTTTAACTCGTCTGGGTCAAATACAAATTGGCGAGGACGACTCGTATCTGAAGCAAATAATTAATAAAGGTAAATCAGACAGCAATTATCTTGTGCGATTCGTTGCAGCACGTGAAGATGGCAAAACAGATGACATGGTTCGGAAAACAGAATGAGGATCCCCGCACATTATGCTGTCATCCATCGCCCTGGGATGCAATGGGTATGAAGCACATATGTAGCAAATCCTCACTCCATACGGGGTTTGAGTTATACCGGGGATCACGATTTTCGCTAACAGAAACCGCCAGAATCAAGCAAAACCGAGCGGAAAACGCAAAACCATCTCAGCTTTCTCGGGTGTTTATGGAAGTGCCTGGCGATCTCCGAAGAGATTAAGAAATTCAGCAAGCGATAAACTCCGTATTTCCAGAGCATTTTCAAATAGATGAGGGCCACATTGTTGCGGCTCACCCGCTTTTTGTTCAAGGTTGCAAGATTGCAAGAATACATGGTGTCCCCCTTGGCCTGTAGTTTTAAAACACAACGATTCCAACGCGTTGGAATCGTTGTATGCGTTGAAAAAGTGGCACAAAAGTGTTCCAAGGAGGCGGACGATGCACGAAACCTCCTTATTTTTACTGGATTTTTTGAAGGTCGGACCCGGAGTTCAAATCCCTCCTTCTCCGCTCACGAAAAGCAGTCAGACGGCTGCTTTTTTCGTTCGAGAGAGTCGGGATTTGAAGCAGCGCTTGGTGGTCGAAATATCTCAACATCATACCCGTTTTTGCCCCAAAACCTTGCATTTCCTTCTTGCATTTTGACGAGTATACGTTATAATTTAGTCGAACTGATGTTCGAAATAATGTTTTGATTAGAGTATCATGTGGTCCCTGTGTGAGCAGGTGCCGGAGAGGAAGATGAGAAGTGAAGGAAGCACCCATTTCGCAAAGCCCGTATGTAATTGATCCGGAAATCTTCCGGGATGAAAAGGAAGCTGAAAAGCTCTATAAGCTGCGGATCGATGAGACCTACCGTTCATACACGGTGTTTGACGTTCTAACCAAGGTCTTTCGGCGCAGCTACTCGGATGATCTGTTGTCTTCTATCGGAGAGCATCCGGAAGAATTCAAGAGTTTCGAAGCTGGCTGGAAGCTGAGCCGGGCCTGGGTCAATGAGCTTTGCGTTCTTCGTTCTGAAGCCGGGTTCTTTCAGGCCCATAATGATTTTCTAGTCGACATCGTTGTTGAAGCAAGGATCAAGCTGGAAGAAACCAGGAAAGACGGTGGGATATTCTCAAGACGGGAAAGTCTAAAGGGAACCTACTGCCTGCGGTATTCCTTTGATTTCACTCCCTGCAGACTCCTGTGCAGATTTGTAAAGGTCGTTACGAGAAAAGAAGAGTTTCCGGAAACGGTATTGGCAGATAGCCTGCGGCTTGACAAATATCTTCTGCCGGTTATGCAAAGCAAGGATTACACGCATCTGGCAGAATTGATACACAAGGACTGTTATCCCGATGCGATACGGGAAGATGTTAAAATCGATCCCCTGATATGGATCGATCAGATGGAAAGGACCGTCCGGTGCGGAGTATTTCCGGAGAACGGCGCTTTGGGAGAGTACTTTTTCGGCTTTGGAACTGCCGATATCATGGATCATAGGACAGGCGAGATCAGAAACGAAAAAATAGCTCCGGGAACGATTATACTGAATTGGGAACTGACGAAATCCGCCGGTATCATGAACTCAACGCTGGCACATGAAGCTACGCATGCGTTTCTTGGAAAATGGTTCTTTCGTCTGCAAATGACACACGGTCATGACTATTGTTCCTACATGTGTAAGAAAAGCGGAGCGGGGGAAGCATATGACTATCATTCTCCGTTGGAACGGATGGAAATCCAGGCAAACACCCTGCCCCGCTATCTGCTGATCCCCGATGCCAATGGCAAGAAGCATGTGGAAAAACTCTTGAGTTCCTATGGCGGTGAACGCTCACTAGAAAACATGCAACGTTTGGTCGATGATATGGCTGCCTATTATGAGACAACCAAGACGATGGCGCGGACAAGGCTGATGGATTTCGGATACAACGAGGCGCGGGGGATCCTGCGGTCGGCAAACGGAAGACTGGTGCCGGCCTACTATTCGACGCTTCAGAAAAACGAGACGCATTCGATCAGCGAGAAAGAGGCAATTGAAGAATATGTCCGCAATCTGGAATTCAGAGATGTACTGCGCTCCGGCAGGTATCTGTATATTCGCGAAAACGCCTGTTTTTGCCTGAATGACAGCAAGTATCTTTATCTGGATCATGTCGGAAGACCTCATCTTCGGCGCTATGCCCGGGAAAACATGGGCGAATGCTGCCTGATTTTCAGAACAGACTATGAAAATGTTGTTGTTCGTCTGGTAAACGGCGTTCTGCAGAAGGATGTATCCTGGGGAAAGGGCAGGAAAAAGATTCGCTATGTTGGAGTAAACGGCGAAAGCCCCGTCACGGAAGAAGGCCGCGAACTCCGCAGGCAGATCGAAAAGCAAATGGCGGATAAGGCTGTGATCGATATGAACTTCAATGATATGACGGTAAAACTTATGGAGAAGAAAAGATTATCTGTCAATAAACTGGCTGAGTTGACGGGGCTGTCTGATGATACAATCAAGAAAATGCGCAACAGGCTGGACATAGAATTCCCGATCCGTGAAGTGGTCGCGGTCTGTATTGCCATGCATTTGCCTCCGCCGAGTAGTGAACCGTATATTAATAAATGTCCGAGTAAATTCCTGGACTCTATTGAAATGAGATTGTATGAATATGCCTTGAACCAATGGTATATGGATCCTGTTCCGGAAGTGAATCGCAGGCTTGTAGAGGCAGGCGTTCTGCCGCTTACTCCGCTTGTTGAAGGTTTTGACGAAAATGGATTGAGGATTGCCAACTAAAATCGAAAATGCTCCCACCGCCCGGCGCTCTGCGTCGGGCTTATTTTTTTCCTTAGGGGGGTGCTGAATCAGCACCCCCTAAGAATCTAGTAACAGCAACGGTTTCAGCGTTTTTCGGCTGCAAAACGCCTGGATTTTGCTCGAAAACGGTCGAAATGAGTGCTGATGCAGCACTCCTCAGTGGGCATCTTCTTCGATAGACTTGAGCCATCGGACGGGAAAACCTCCGAAATCAATATCGAAAGCCTGACATGCATTAAGGGCTGAGGATACATATGCGGGGTGCTTTAGAGCTCATTCTGCGCCGCCGCATCGGTACCTCTTCTTTAGTGCGTTTCGGGCTAAAGACAGATGATTTGGTAACGTATCCTCTGCACCTTCCGTAGCAGGCGGAAAGGAAGAAACACAATGTTTATCAACGGAGCAGAAAAGAGAAAAATGGAACGGCAGCAACAAGAGGAAAAGGAGGTGTGTTTGCGGGAAAAAACTTCAGAGGAGGCAACAGAAGTAATCACCGGATCACTGAAAGATATCTACAAGAGCAACAAGAAATATGCGGAAAACAATGTTTCTCTATCAGCAGTTGACGAAAATAGAGGGGACTCCAGGTACGATCCTTATCGTATGATCGACGATCTTCCTGACGATATTCCGCAGAACATTGATGAATCTCTATGGTTTTCGAAATTCAAATGCGCGGAATTAAGGGAATGCCTTCAGCAGATGGATTCTCTTGAATTGAGAGTCACGGAACTTATAGGAATAGATAGGATAACACAAACTGAAGTCGCAGAGATATTGGGACTGACACAGGGGAGGGTTTCACAAATCTGGAAAAATGTGAAAAGCAAGATGGAAAGTTGCTTACCGGGTGCAGTTCGTAGACGATATAGAACCTGAGGCGTCACAGATCGAGGATGGGAGAACATAATATGGAAAACAACAATATCGAGATTAGTACGATGGAAAAACGCTGCTATACCGTTGATGAGCTTCAGTTGATTCTGATGTGCGGTAAAACAACGATCTATGATTTGATCAAAAAGAAGGCATTCAGATCCGTTAAGCTTGGTGGGAGCGGATACCGTATTTCTAAAAAGAGCTTTGACGAGTGGTTGGACCGGCAGCCAAACACCTCTCCCTTTGAGGAATAAACATACGAATACTGTGAAAACAGGCTAATCGCACATTTCCATTTTTTGCCCGGATTCCATATTCTGCGGGTGGGATGATTCCCGAGTTTGGAAATCGGAGGGATAGATATGGACTATCAAGGGCGGAAGACATTGTCTGTTGTAGAAATGGGTAAGTGGCTTGGCATTAAGAAGGTGGATGCTTATTGGCTTGTCCATAAGAACTATTTCGATATTGTTCAAGTGGCAGGGCGAATGCGGGTTGTAATGGAGAGCTTTGAGTATTGGTATGCGGGACAAATTAAATACAAAAAGATCACAGGAGAACCGCCTGGCGAACGACTTAAACAGGAGAGTTATTCTCCTCGGGAGATTGCAGAGATTTTGGGGGTTAGCGAAGATGTGTCATACTCCCTGATCAGCCGATACAGCATACCAACAATAACCGTTGATTGTTGGATGCGAGTGCGCAAAGAAGATTTCGAGCATTGGTATGCGGGGCAGACCAAATATCGCAACAGAGAAGATCGGCAGCGAGATGCGGACAAGGAAAAAAGATCAATGACCATGCCGGAGATGGCAAGACTGCTGGATGTAACACGTAGCTGTGTTTACTACATTCTTAAAAGTGAGATGGGACGGAAATATCTGAATGTCATCGTGATAGCTGGCAGAAAACGTATCACAAAGGATAGTTTTGAAGAGTGGTATCGTTCGCAGAGAGACTATCTGATGCCAAAGGACCGAGAGGAGAAACTGGAGGGAAAGAAACGGAGAAGCTATATGGAAGGCCTTACAGGGAAAGCAACGCCGAAAGGACGTTACAAAAAGACAAAACAGAATAAAAAGAAGGTTGAACGCAGCACTAATCCGGAATATTTGACCGTTCAGGAAGCGGCTACTATTGCCAACGCTACGCCTAAGAAGATTCTATATTGGGTAAGCCGGAACAAGTTCCCGTATGTCCGAGCCTCATCGGTTATCCGAATCAACAAAACAGAATTTGAAAAATATCTGAATGAGAAAAAGGGAGGAATGTAAGATGGCATCCATCATAAAAAGAAATAATCGTTTCTGCGTAGTCTATCATTACCTGGAAACGGATGGACAGAGGAAGCAGAAATGGGAAACGTTTAAGAACATGACGGAGGCAAAACTCCGTCTGAAGGAGGTGGAATACAAGGAACAACTCGGGACATTCATTGTTCCCAGGTGCAAGACTGTTAATGAGCTGATGGACGAATACATTGCATTGTACGGCCGAAATAAATGGGCACTTTCAACATACAACGCAAACACGGCAGTCATTCGAAATTATATTCGTCCTATTATTGGAGATCGTAAGCTGACAGAAATCACGCCTCGTTTTTTAGAGAGATTTTACCAACAGCTTCTGAAAACGAGACCGGTCATTAATCCAAAAATCGGAAGACCACATGCGGAGTTTGTGACTACAGGGACAATCAAGGAGATCCATAAGATTCTGAGAGGCAGCTTCAACGAGGCGGTCAAATGGGAACTGATTGAGAAAAATCCCGCACTAAAAGTGAATGTTCCGAAACATGAGTATGCTGTGAGGGACATTTGGGATGCAGAAACATTGTTTAAGGCAATCGACCTATGTGAGGATGAAACACTTAAACTTTGCATGCACTTAGCATTTGCGTGTTCTTTGCGTTTGGGGGAATTGCTAGGCCTTAGCTGGGACTGTGTTGACATCTCAGAAGAAGCTATTCAAGACGGGCATGCAAGTGTTCTGATCAACAAGGAATTACAGCGGGTCTCGCGGGATGTGCTTGCAGTGCTGGATAAAAAAGATGTAATTTACGCTTTCAACATGCAAAAAGTTGAGACGAAAACAGTCTTGGTTCTGAAAACACCAAAGACAAAAAGCAGCATCCGAAGAGTGTATTTGCCTTCATCGGTCGCGGAAATGCTTGTCGAGCATAAAAAGAAGCAGGATTTTTCCAGGGAAGCATTTGGCCCGGAATATAAAAATCATAATTTGGTGATTTGCGGACCTTTAGGCATGCCTTGTGAACACGGGACAATTCAGGAGAAACTGAACAGCCTCATAAAGAAACATAATCTGCCTAAAGTCGTGTTCCACAGTCTTCGGCATTCCAGTATCACATATAAACTGAAATTGAACGGAGGAGATGTGAAGGCAGTTCAGGGCGATTCCGGTCATTCCCAGTCATCAATGGTAACGGATGTGTATTCGCATATTCTTGACGAAGGGAGAATACGAAATGCTCAGCTGTTCGAGAAAGAATTTTACTCAAAGAATAGGCCAAAGCCGGACGAAATGGCTGAAGAAAATGTGGTTCCTGAACAATCGGAGGATTTGGCAAAGCTAATCAAGCTGCTCAGCAACCCGGAAACGGTTGCAATTATAAAGACCTTGTTAGGAAAAAATGAGAGGTGAGACGAGGATGAAGGTATGCTTGTTGAAGTATTTGTCGCTATTACCTATCATTCCAATAGAGAAACATAGAAGAACATAGAGAATCTTAATAAACAGGATCTTTTAAGGAGTTATTAACGAACACGAGGCGCCAGGATTTAACCCTGGCGCCTTTTTATTGGGTATCCAAACTTTTTTAGGGTTTTACAAAGTTCTTTAGGGTCTGAGATTCGGGTCTGGACCGAAAATAAGCCGAGTTTTTTAGGGTCTGACTTTAGGGTCCGGTTTTAGGGTCTGACCGGCAGGGGCTTGACGGAAGCGTCAAGCCCCTGCTCTTCTTTATGAGGGCTCGTTTTCGAAGTACTGGACCAGGACAGAATCTGCCATTCCGTTAAGTACGGGATTGCTTCTGGTGGCGTATAAAAAGCGGTTGCGAAAGTGTTCGAAACTGCGGAAACTCCGGCTCATTCTCTTCAGGTCTTTTACTTTCCGGTTAAGTGATTCGATCGGGCCGTTGGAGAGCCGGCTGTCATACAGGCCTCCGGGACCGCATTTCTCC
>Ga0256405_10013024_pt1 | contig 10099 bp, 7 predicted proteins | sample RumenRJG_02DNA_FD_189096 | JGI IMG/M metagenome (GOLD analysis project Ga0256405, IMG submission 189096) | Bovine rumen microbial communities from Lethbridge, Alberta, Canada - RJG_02 | ecosystem: Host-associated > Mammals > Digestive system > Stomach > Rumen | place: Canada: Alberta | collected... | reverse complement strand
TGCCGCTGATGATACAAGTGAAAGCGCCGCGCAGTGCTGCCCGATCATGCCTCCGGGAACGCGGAGAACTCCTCGGTCAGCCCCAGATCCCAGAGCAGTCGGCCGAGGACGTACTTGTCCCGGATGTCCTTTGCCATGAGGAAGGCTTCCCGCGCGTCCTCCTCCGATACGCCGATCTCCCCGAAGGTCACGGGATGGCCGATGGACCGCATGAAGGCCTCAAGCTCCGCCGAGGGAGGAAGCTGTCCGATGATGGCCCGGATGCGGTCCCAGTTTTGGATGATCCGCTCCAGCCGGAGGGCATGCTTTGCGGGATCGTACTTCCCTTCCCGCTCCTCGCCCCGGATCATGGACTCCGCTCCCGCGCCGAGGCGTTCCCGCAGATGGGCGTTCCAGGCGTCCCGGTCGAACCGGTGGACAAAAGCGAGAGCCCGTTCCCGGTCGGGTTCGATCCCGGCCAGCCGCTCGTACGCCCGGATCACCGTCAGAGTCGCGATGCCGCACTGGATGCCGTGGAGATCGGAGGGCGTTCCGAAGGCCAGGGCCCGCATGTCGAGGATGTGGGAAATGTAATGCTCCATGCCGGAGGCCGGACGGGAGATGCCCGCGTAGTTCATGGCCAGGCCGGACACCACCAGTCCCTCCGTCAGCCGCGCCGCCGCGTCCCCGTCACCGTTCACGGCCCCGGGAGCCGCCTCCACACAGACCGACAGCGCGTGCCGGACGATGTCCGCCGTGGTTTCGCACCAGAAATCCCCCACCAGCAGGGCGGCGATCTGCCATTCCACAATGCTGACATACTTGGCCAGCATGTCCCCCATGCCGGAGCGGATCATATGGACCGGAGCAGCAGCCAGCACGTCGGGCTCGGCGATCACCGCGTCCGGGCATTTCGAGGGCAGGGACACCTTCAGCCCTCCCCGCTCCATGGAGGAGGTCCCGGAGGCGAAGCCGTCCATGGAGGGCGCCGTGCCGACGATGATGTCCGGAATCCCCCGGGCTGAGGCCAGGAGCTTGCCGGTGTCGTTCAGCACACCGCTTCCCACGGCGACCACCGCGTCGGTATCCGGAGGACAGTACATGACCGCTTCTCCCACGATGCGCTCGTCCGGGGCCGGCTTTGTCCGCTCCACGATGTGCAGGGAGTACGGCACGCCGCTCTTCTCCAGGATCGACGCGGCTCTCTCCCCGGCGGCGCGGTATGTATCCCGGTCGCAGAGGAGGAAGGGCTTTTTCGCGCCGTACTTGTCCAGCAGTCCCGGAAGAGCGTCGAGGGCTCCCCGGCGGATCACGCAGTCCCGGAGTCCTCCGAAATGCCTCCTGCCGCAGGACGGGCAGAGGAAGCCGTCGTTCCGCATCAGGTCCGAAAGATCGTATGTCATTCCGCACACCTCCTGAGCTTATCGATGTTGGCGGCGGTATCCGGCCCGGCGAACACGGAGGAGGATCCCGCCACGAAGGTATCCGCCCCGGCGGCGCGCATTTTCACCGCGTTCCCGAAGCTCACGTTGCCGTCCACCTCGATCCGGATGTCGGGCCGTCCCCGCTCGTCCAGATACCGCCGGCAGTCCGCGATCTTCCGGACGCACGCGGGGATCAGCTTCTGTCCGGCGAACCCCGGATTTACGGTCATGAGCAGGACCGCGCCCACGTCGTCCAGCACGTAATCCAGAACGGAGAGAGGCGTCGCCGGATTCAGGGCGCAGACCGGAACGCCTCCCGCGGAACGCACCGCCGCCAGAGCCCTCTGCAGATGGTCCGTGGCCTCGGCGTGGACGGACACCCATTCGCCGGGCTGAACGTCGAACCAGCCGATCTTCCACTCCGGCTCCGTGATCATCAGGTGCAGGTCCAGCGGAATGGGGCACATGCGCCGCAGGTTCCGGCAGAAATCCGTGCCCAGGGTGTAGTTTTTCACAAAGACGCCGTCCATGACGTCCACGTGGAGCAGCTCGACGCCGCAGTCCGCGAAGGTCCGGAGCGTCTCGGAAAACCGCCCGTAATCCACGCACATCATGGAGGGGGACAGCATGGTTGATAGCATACGCGCCTCCTCGCTTTTTTATTTCTTAACACCTATTATAGCAGAGATTCCCGGGATTGGCAAGGCAATGGGAAAAATCCGGGACGCTTTTTCAAAGGTCCCGGACGGATCGATGCGGTATCACAGCCTCCCGCGGCTCAGAAGCACTTCTCCTTCCGCTCCCGGCGGCATTCCTCGATGCGGCCGCAGCGGTAGCACAGCTCGTTGGGGCAGGTTCCCTCCCGGAAGAAGGAGGTCAGATTCTTCACGGTGGCGGCGGCGATGTTGTCCAGGGCCTCCTCCGTCAGAAACGCCTGATGGGAGGTGACCAGCACGTTGGGCATGGTCATGAGCCGGGCCAGGGTATCGTCCTCCATGATGTGGCCGGAGAAATCCCGGAAGAACACGTCGGACTCCTCCTCGTACACGTCCAGGCAGGCCGCTCCGATCTTCCGCTCCTTGATGCCGTCCAGAAGGGCCTCCGAATCGATGAGCCCGCCCCGGGAGGTGTTGACGATCACCACGCCCTTCTTCATCTTCGCTACGGAGTCCCGGTTTACAAGATGCCGGGTCTCCTCGGTCAGAGGGCAGTGGAGGGAGATGATGTCGGCCCCGGCGAACAGCTCGTCCAGGGTCACGTAGTCGAGGCCCTCCCCGGGAAATTTGTCGTAAGCGATGACCTTCATGCCGAAGCCCCGGCAGATGTCCGCGAAGACCCGCCCGATGCGCCCGGTGCCCACGATGCCCACGGTCTTGCCGTGGAGATCGAAGCCGGTGAGCCCGTTCAGGCTGAAGTTGAAGTCCTTGGTGCGGATGTAGGCCTTGTGGATCCGCCGGATGGAGGTCAGCAGCAGGGCCATGGCGTGCTCGGCCACCGCGTAGGGAGAATAGGCCGGGACCCGCATGACGTGGATCTTCCCGAAGGCGTGCTCCACGTCCACGTTGTTGTACCCGGCGCAGCGGAGTGCCACGGCCTTCACGCCGTACTCCTCCAGCCGGTCGATGACCTCCGCGTTCACCGTGTCGTTGACGAACACGCACACCGCGTCGGACCCCTGCGCCAGGGACACCGTATCCGCATTCAGCTTGGTCTCGTAGTATTTGAAGACGATGCCCTCCTCCCGGCCGTACTTGTCGAATCCGGGGATGTCGTAGGGCTTGGCGTCAAACAGCGCGACTTTCATATCATGCTCCTTTCAGCGGCTCAGTCCCGGACGTACAGACTGACCGTCTCTCCGCAGATTTCCTCAAACTCCAGGGCCCGGGCCAGGGCGGCGGATTCCGGGGAAAGGGCGTAGCCGTAATAGGGCCGCCTCCCCTCTCCCAGAGCCTCCTCCGCGTACCGGGCGGCCAGAGCCTTTCCGATCCCGCGTCCCCGCATGTCCGGGGAGACGAACACGTTGACGATGTCGCGCCATCCGCGTCCGGCCTCCGCGCTCCAGAGGTATCCGGCCGCACCTCCGTCCTCCCGCAGAGCCAGCAGGATCCGGTCTCCCTCCCCCCGGCTTTCCAGTCCCGCGTCCAGCCTGCGCCACGATTCCGTATCCGGGAACAGAAGCCTGTCCTCCTCCCGCATGGCGCGGATCCGGATCCCGTCCGGGACCTTTGACGCAGGACGGCGCTGCGGACAGCCGAAGAGACCGTAACGCTCCAGGGTCCGGATGTCCTCCCGCACGGTGAGATGATGACCTCCGGCCCGCTCCGGGATTTTTCCCTCCGGAAGACCGCCGCAGAAGCAGAACCGCGTCCCCGGCCCCACCGCGGGATCCGACGCCGCTTCTTCCAGAAGAAGGGGATCCGCTCCGTACAGCCGCACCGTCGTCTCCTCGTCATAATCGCTGACCACGGCCATGCCTCCCGCCGTCCGGTAAAAGGCAAGACCTCCCCGCCGCACGGGATCCGCCAGATCCAGCAGGGTGTAGAGCCATTTTTCCGGCTCCGTCCTCATCCGCGCGTACGCCTCGTCCCTGCTGATCCGCATCGTCACTCCCCCATTCTTCGTCCGCTCCGTTCTCACGTCAGGATCGGCCGATTCCGGTTTCATTATACAGAAATCCCCGGAGAAAGTCAACCGGCGGCGTGAAAAAGGGGCGGAGCGCGCGTCCCCGTCCCTTTTCTCCGATCCGGTCCTGCCGTCCGCGGCGGAAAATCCGGTTTATTTCTTCCGTTCGTTCCGCTCCACGGGCGGCTCCTCCTCATCCGGCTGATCCGGGACCGCGCCCAGATACCCGGAAATCGTCAGGGTCACGGTGCCGGGCTCGGTGGTCCAGACGCCGGTCTCCTCGTTCTGGGTGTAGACCGCGCCGGGAACGGTGATCACGCCCTCCGCGGTGGCGAATTCGCCGGTAGTCCCGTCGTAGGTGTAGCCGGTCCCCTCCGCCAGCACCTGTCCGTTCAGGGTGACGGTCAGATCGGTGAGAACGGGGGAGAAGGTGTCGGAGAGGACCACGTTGTCCTCTTCCCCGGTCTCACGGCCGGTGTTGGCGATAACGAAGGTGTAGGTGACGCGGGTGTTCTCCGTCACGGTGCCGGGGCAGACGCTCTTCGCCACGGTCAGATCGGGCGTCACGTCCGCTTCGACCGTCGCGGAAGCGGTGACCGCGCGGGCGATCCCGGCTCCGGTGACGGCGGCGGTGTTGACGATGGTCTCCGCGTTCCCTTCTTCATCCTCGCCCAGCGGCGCGTACTCGTTGACCCGGGCGGCGTAGATCAGCGTCACCGATCCGCCTGCGGGCACGTCGATCCCTTCCGCGGTGAGTCCGGGATCCGCCGTCACCGCGGGCGCGGGCATTTCCGCCCCGTCGGCGAAGACCTTGAGGCTGCCGTCCACATAGGTCAGCGGGGTATAGGACGCCTGCCCCATGTCGTACTGACCGAGATCGTCGGTGAAGGTGACGTTGGACAGGGGAGTCTCCCCGTCGTTGGTCACGTTGACGATATAGGTCATCACGGAGCCCGCGTCGTAGGTGCCGATCAGCGCCGTCTTGGTCATGCGCACGGTCTCCACGATCTCCCCGCAGGCGATGTTGGACTGCCGCACGACGCCGCCGTAGCTGATGGTGGCCTGGTTGCAGAATACTGCCATTTGTCATCCTCCTTCGCAGCGGCATCAGCCGCCGCACAGGCAGGATATGCGGAAGCGGGCTCCTCCGTGACAGACGATCTCAGCTCTGACCCAGCCGCATGCTTTCGGTCTTCTCCTGGAGCCGGTACAGCTCGGAGTACCGTCCGCCCGCCGCCAGAAGCTCCGCGTGGGTGCCCTCCTCCACGATCTCGCCCCGGGAAATGACCAGAATGCGGTCCGCGCCCCGGATGGTGGAGAGGCGGTGGGCCACGATCAGCATGGTGCCGATGTTCATCATCTTCTCCATGGAATCCTGGATCAGCACCTCGGTCTCCGTGTCGATGTTGGCGGTGGCCTCGTCCAGGATCATGACGGAGGGCTCGGCCAGGATGGTTCTGGCGAAGGACAGAAGCTGCCTCTGCCCGGCGGAGAAGTTGTTGCCCCGCTCCCGGACCTCCTCGTCCAGCCCTCCCGCCAGCTTCGAGATAAAGGAGTCGGCGTTGACGTACCGGCAGGCCTCGAGGATCCGCTCGTCGGGGATGTCCTCTCTCAGCGTCAGGTTGGATCGGATGGTCCCGGCGAAAAGGAATACGTCCTGAAGCATCTGTCCGAAATGGCGGCGGAGGGAGGACAGGGTAATCTTTCTCACGTCGACGCCGTCCACCAGGATCTCGCCCCGCTGGATGTCGTAGTTGCGGCAGATCAGGGAGAGGATGGTGGTCTTGCCGGAGCCGGTCGCCCCCACGAAGGCCACGGTCTCCCCGGCGTTCACTTTGAAGGACACGTCCCGGAGCACCCAGTCCTCGCCCTCGTAGGCGAACCACACGTGCCGGAACTCGATGTCCCCGCGGCAGGTCTCCAGCTCCACGGCGTCCGGCGCGTCCACGATCCCGGGCTCCATGTCGAACACCGTGAAGATCTTCTCCGCCGAAGCCATGGCGGACTGAAGCCAGTTGAACTGCTCCGCCAGGGACTGGATGGGGTTGTAGAACTTGGAGATATACATGTAGAAGGACACCAGCACGCCGGAGGTGATGGTCTGCCCCATGAAGGAGGTGCCCCGGATGTATCCGCGCCCGCCCAGATAGAGCAGGCAGAGGATGGAGGCGATGTACAGCATGTACACCGTGGGGCGGAACACGGCGAAGGTCAGGATCTGGCTCCGCCGGGCCCGTCCGAGATTCCGGTTCTTCTCGTCGAACTCCCGCTTCTTCACGTCCTCCCGGTTGAAGATCTGGATGATCTTCATGCCGGAGAGATGCTCGGAGAGGAAGGTGTTGATGTCCGTGGTGCCGTCCTTCACCCGCCGGTAGGCCTTCCGGGAGAACTTCCGGAAGATCACCGTGAACAGGACGATGAAGGGCACGAAGCAAAGGATCATCAGGGTCAGCTCGTAGTTGAGGGCCAGCATGGCCGCCAGCACGCCCACCACCACGAAGGCGTTCTTCACCAGGGTCACGAAGATGTTCGTGAACATCATGGAGATGGCGCCGGTGTCGTTGGTCACGCGGGTCACCAGCTTGCCCACCGGAATGGCGTTGAGCTGGGCGTGGGACAGATGCTCGATGTGGTCGAAGAGCTCCAGCCGGATGGCGGACAGGATTTTCTGCCCGGTCCTCTGCAGAACGATGGCCTGCACGTAGGAGCAGATCAGGGACACGGCGAGGATCCCGGCGTACAGGGCCACCCATCGGCCCAGCACCGGCATGGCGAAGTCCTCCCGCAGCATCTCCTCGATCCGTCCCACGATCAGCGGGGACACCACGTCGTAGGCGATGGAGAACAGCATGGTCAGGCCCACGAAGAGGAAGGCCCGCACGTGGGGCTTCGCGTACTTCATGAGGCGGCGGACGATCTCCCCGTCCTTCATGTTCCGGTCGAAGCCGATGGCCTCCTTCTGCTTCCGGATCACGCAGTACGCGGCGGTGAACACGGCGGTCAGGACGCCGAGAATGGCTCCGACGATGAGCAGAGGCAGATATTCTCTCATGTCAGTCCTCCTTCCGGCTCTCGTCCGTCATGCTCTGCAGCTTCTGCAGCTCCACCATGTTCCGGTATTCCGGACAGGTCTCGATCAGCTCCCTGTGAGGTCCGGCCGCCACCACGCGCCCCTCGTCCAGAAGCACCACCCGGTCCATGCCCTCCACGGTGGAGATGCGGTGGGCGATGAGGATGGTGGTCCTGCCCTTCCTCGTGCGGCGCAGGTTCTCGAGGATGATCTTCTCCGTTCCGGTATCCACGGCGGACACGGAGTCGTCCAGAATCAGCACCGGCGCCTCCTTCATCAGGGCCCGGGCGATGGAGATGCGCTGCTTCTGACCGCCGGACACCGTGACGCCCCGCTCGCCCAGGACGGTTTCGTACTTCTCGGGGAATTCGGCGATGTTGTCATGGACGTCCGAGAGCCTCGCCGCCTCCTCCACCGCCGCGGGATCGTCCGTGTCCGACGCGAAGGCGATGTTGCGGGCGATGGTGTCGGAGAAGAGGAAGTTGTCCTGGGGCACGTAGGCGGCGTACTTCCGGACCGTGCGGATCGGAATGTCGTTGACGTCGTGCCCATCCAGGAAGAGGCAGCCGTCCGGCACGTTGTAGGTGCGCAGGATCAGGTCAGCCAGCGTGGTCTTGCCCGATCCGGTCCGGCCGATGACGCCGATGTTCTCCCCGGCATGGATGGTGAGATTCACGTCGGACAGGGCGTCGTACTCCGCTCCGGGATACCGGAAGGTCAGGTGCCGGAACTCGATCTCACCGGTCAGGGCCGGCGCGTTCTCCTCCGTGACGCCCTCCCGGTCCCGCACCTCGGGCTCCGTATCCAGAAGTTCGGAGATCCGCTTGAGGGACGCCTTGCCCCGGGACTGCATCTCGATGAGCTGGGACACCGCCATGACGGGCCATACCACCGCCGTGAAGTAGCCGATGAACTCCACCAGCTGTCCGGCGTCGAAGATCTTTTCATGGACCAGCCAGCCGCCGTAGCCCAGGATCACGCAGATGATGGACTCCACGAACAGAGTCACGGAGATCTGGAACAGGGTGGAGATCTTCGTGTAGTCCACGTTGGCGTCCTCGTTCTTCCGGTTCAGCTCCCGGAAGGCCAGAAGCTCCTTCGCCTCCCGCACGAAGGCCTTGATGACCGCGATGCCGGAGAAGGACTCCTGGGAGAAGTCGGATAGATCGGAGAAGGCCTCCTGCCGGACCTGCCACTTCTGCCGCATGGACTTCCCCACCAGCCAGCCCATGAAGAACAAAAGGATCATGGGCAGCATGGAGAACAGCGTCAGGGACAGGCTCATGCGGGCCATCTTGAAGAGGGACAGGGATCCCAGAAGGACCGCGTCCGCCAGGGTCAGGATTCCGCCGCCGAAGCAGTCCTGCACGGTCTCCAGATCGTTGGTGAACAGGGACATGAGGTTTCCCACCTTCTCCCGCTCGTAGAAGGGGCGGGACAGGTCCTTGCAGCGGTCGAACATCCGGCCCCTCAGATCGGTCTCGACGGCCACGGCGGTGCCGAAGAAGCAGACCCGCCACAGAAACCGGCCGATCACCATGGCCACGAGCACCTGGATCATGGGCATGCAGATCTGGTTCAGGAGAACGTCCATACTGAAGGGCCGGACGGCGCCGTCTATGACTACCGCGCCTTCGTTCAGGCCGTTGACCGTCAGGCGGTACAGTTCGGGCATTTTCAGCTGGAAGAAATCCACCAGCACAAGGGACGCCACGCCCAGAAGCAGCGCCCATCCGTACCTCAGATAGTACCGGTTGACATGTTTTCCGAAAAGCAAAAGAATGACACTTCCTTCCGTCGGGACTGCGGTCCGTTGACACAAGCCTGTTCATTCTATCATATTCCACAGGGGAAATCAAGGATTTTCAAACAATTCAATTATTTTTTAGAAATTGACGGAAACCGGGGCCGCGGGCTCCGTTTTTTCTCCGGTTTCCGCGCGGATTTATTTTTTTAATTCTTGACAAATTTGTAGAAATCCGATATAATGGAGAAGATCGAACACACGAAACGGAGACTCCCCATGCTGAAACGATTCATCGCCTACTACCGCCCCCACCGGGTCATGTTCGCCCTGGACATGGGCGCTTCCCTGCTGGTGGCCCTGATCGGCGTGGTCTACCCCATGATCACCCGGTCCATGCTGAACGACCTGATTCCAAACCGGAAGTACAGCCTCATCATCTGGTCCGGCCTGCTTCTGCTGGGGCTCTACGCCATGAAGATGCTGCTCAACTTCTTCATCCAGTATCAGGGGCACATGGTGGGCGTCCACATGCAGGCCCAGATGCGCCGGGACATGTTCAGCCATCTGGAGAAGCTGCCCTACAGCTACTACGACAACCACGAGACCGGCCGGATCATGTCCCGCATGACCAACGACCTGATGGACATCTCGGAGCTGGCGCACCACGGTCCGGAGAACATCATCATCTCCACCATCTCCATCGTCATCGCCTTCGTCTATCTCTCCACCATCAACATCTGGCTGACCCTCATCGTCTTCGCGGCGGTGCCGTTTCTGGTGCTCATCGCCGGGATCCTGAGAAAGCGGATGCGCGCGGCCTTCACGGAGACCCGCAAGTCCATGGCGGTCATCAACGCGGCCCTGGAGTCCTCCATCGCCGGGATCCGGGTCACCAAGGCCTACACCAACGCGGACAAGGAGGCGGAGAAGTTCGAGGAGGGCAACAAAAAGTTCATCGCCGCCCGCCGGGACTCCTACAAGGCCATGGGCCAGTTCCATTCCGGCACCGCCTTTGTCACCGACATCTTCAACGTGGTGATCCTCATCGCCGGCGGCATCTTCCTCTACAACGGCAAGATCCAGTTCGGCGACTACTCCGCCTTCATCGTCTCCGTGAACATGTTCATCGGGCCGGTCATGACCCTCATCAACTTCATGGAGCAGTACCAGAACGGCGTCACGGGCTTCGAGCGGTTCATCGAGATCATCGACGAGGAGCCGGAGAAGGACGCGCCCGGGGCGAGGGACATCGGCCAC
>Ga0256405_10013022_pt1 | contig 10099 bp, 1 predicted proteins | sample RumenRJG_02DNA_FD_189096 | JGI IMG/M metagenome (GOLD analysis project Ga0256405, IMG submission 189096) | Bovine rumen microbial communities from Lethbridge, Alberta, Canada - RJG_02 | ecosystem: Host-associated > Mammals > Digestive system > Stomach > Rumen | place: Canada: Alberta | collected... | reverse complement strand
AATCACCAATCCACAAATCCCCATTTTATATTATATTTTTAAATAATAAAAATTTTATTAGAATAATTATCTTATATAATAAAATATAACATAAAAAAATGGTTAGTATATTTAACTGGGCAATAGATAAATATCTAAGTAAATATCTCGAAATAAACAAAGATGAAACAAAAGCGTCATTATTTACAGGGGATATAGAAATGTCCAACGTTAAAATAAAGCCAGAAATATTTACTACAATGAATATACCATATTTCCAATTAGTAAACGGATACATCGGCAAAATTAAATTAAAAGTGCAATTTCCTCGATTTTATTTATATCCAATTAAAATGGTCATTGAAAAAGTTTTTTTTCATGCGAAACAAAAAAAATTAGATACAATAGACAAAAAAGTCGAGATAGAAAATATGGAAACATACAAAAATGATCAATTATTAAGTATGGAAGAATTAACTAATGAAGTTAAAAATTTACAAAATGAAGGAGGTCCTGGATATCTTGATAGAATAATAAATAATTTGGAAATTGAGATAAAAGATATTTGTGTAAGATTCGATGATGATTTATCTTATAATTTAATTCCGTTTACTTTTGGTCTTTTATTAAAAAATTTAAAAATAAAAACAGTCGATGAAAACTTCAAAGAACCAGAAGAAGGTAAAACTATACCTATAGGAGATATTAATAGAAAAATATTAAAAATGGAAAATTTTTCTTTATATTTAGACACATATGAAAACCAAAAAAAATTAGTCGAATTTAATAAAAAAATTGTAGAAAATGAAGCTACCGAAGTCAAAGATGAAAAGTTAAAAACATTTTTAGGTCCTATGTTAGAATATTATAGATATTGTTTATCAGAAACGCAAATACATATAAATGAAAGAAATTCACATCAATATTTAAATTATAATTCCGGCTTTTTGATAAAATTCGCAATGAATCCAAAATTGAAAAATAATGAGCCGCAATATTTAGCCGATTGTAAATTTGATAAAATATTAATGTCAATGAGTTTAGTCCAAATTAAAGCAGCAATGAAATTATTAGCATATCAAGATTTAAATTCAAAATATCAAATAGGACTTGCGAAAGAATATTATAATAAAGTACTAAATGAAAATGATAAAATTTCTTATATTGAAAATTATATAGAATATTATAAAGCGAAATATGGAGCAAAGAAAAATGAAAAAGAAGCCAAAAAATATGAGGAAAAAATTAAGCAAGTTGAAAAAGGTCTAAAATATGAAGATATTTGGATTATGAGAGAAGCAGCTGAATATAAACTATTTCATAATAGTGAAATTGATAAAATTGATCAACAAATAAAAAAATTGGAAGGGGGGAGTGGATTTTTTAGTTTTTTTTCTTCTGGTCCAAATGAGGAACAAAAAAAAGAAATTGAGAAATTAAAAGAACAAAAGAAAAAATTAATGAAAGAAGATGTTAACGAAAACGTCAAAGAAAAATTAAAACTATCAACATCATCATCATCCGGTGAAATAGATAAATTAAAGGATATTCCTGATGATTATGTTCTTTATAAAATATCTTTAGAACTTCCTATGTTTTCTTTAGATATAAATAAATCAATAAAGGAAAAAATGTTATCAATGGAATTTGATAATTTATCAATAAATGGAAAAATGAAGAAAAAAGGTCAATTATTTAATTTATCTATAGATGATATTTCAGCAAAACAATATCAGTTAAAAAATAATAACATGTATGAAACAATATTAGCCACCATAGAACAAAAAGATGATAAACCTAAAAATAAAGAAGATATCAAAAATGGTGGTACATGCGATATAGAATTCGAAAATAATCCAAATTTAGAAAAATCAAATTTCAGATTCAAATTCAGAAATACTAAACGTCTTATAATAACAGTGAATTTATATAGTATTCAATATATAATGAACAAGGTTTTGGATAGTTTAGCCACTACTATAAGTAAATTTGGTTCTGAAAGATATATAGGATCTGGTGAAATACAAACATTAATTAAATCAGGATTTGAATCTAATTATATTTCAGGTGGTTTTCAGCATTTTAATATAGATTTAGATATTGAAATGAAAAGTCCTATTATTTTATATCCACAAGATATATTAGATCCTTATAATAAAAAATGCCTTTTTATTAAATGCGGAGATTTCGAAATGAAATCGGATTTACCTCCAAGACAAATTTTGGAAAAAAATTATGAAGTTAGTAATGATAGAAAAGAATTATTTGATATTTATAAAATGAAGATAGAAAATTTTTGTATGTTTACTTATGATAAGTTTGAAGGAGATTTTAATAATTTAGTAAATATAAAAGGATTAAATTTAGTTGAAAATATTACTGTTAATTTTCAATTTGAACAAAATTTTGAATCGAAAAATAAAAATTTCGAAAAAACCAAGATTTTATTAGATTTAGGTAAAATCAAGTTCAATTTAAGAGATACTCAAATCATATTCTTTATTGATTTATTAGCTAAAATGCAACTATGTAATAAACAAGTTGCAATAGAGGTAGAGAAAAAGACATCATTATATGAAATAGAGGAAGATAAACAGAATAAGGAAGATTTAGCTAAAGAAGAAAAAGAGAAAGAAGAAAAGCAAAAAGAAAAGAAAGAAAAAGAAGAAAAAAAATTGAAAGAAAAAGAAGAAAAATTATTAAAAGAAAAAGAAGAAAAAAACAAGAAAAAAGAAGAACTTCTGAATAGATTAGCACAAAATGAGGATCCAAATAGTTTATTATTTGAATTTAAAATGGAAAGTATAGAATTAAGTTTAATGAAATCAATATCATTAAACGAGCGTAAAATATTATCAGAATTAGATCGTAATATATTAGAAAATATAGATATAGAATATCGAGATTTTATTGTTTTATCATTAAATAATTTTTTAATAAATGTAATTACAACAGAAAAAGGGAATATGTCAGTAGATATTTCAATGGAATCAACCGGTATTAAAGATATGGAATCTATAATAATATCAAAAGACAATCCAAAAGGTGAAATATTAATAAACGAAGAATTTCAAGATTTAATTAAAATGAATTTCCATGAAAAAAAAGAAAGACGAAAGCAGCATTTAAATCGATATATGAAAAAGAGTTCTAAAATATTCAAAATTTATATTGTTCATGAAGATGAGAAAAGAGAAGAAAATAAAAACGAAAAATTTATGAAAATATCATATAAAAGTAATAATATAGCAAAAACCCAAGAAGTTAATATCGTTTTAGAAGAAATAAGAATTTGTTTTTCAATGAGTTCAATGGCTCGATTATATCAATTTTATTCTTATTATTTTAATATGTATTCAAAAAGTATCGATGATGTTACATATATTTTAGCAGAAATGGAAGAAAAAAGCAAGAAAGAATTATATAAAAAAAATTTGTTAGAAGAAAGAAGATTATCTAAGGAAATTTTATTAGAAAAAGAATTAATTGAATTAAGTATTCAATCAAGTAAATCTTCTGATCAAAGAAATAAAGATCAAGAAATTATTGATAAAATATTCGAAGAAAGAAAAGAAAAGAAGAAAATTTTCGGGGATAAATTTGTCCAACATTTAGCTCAAGATTTAAAAGTTTTTGGTAATGGATTCCAAGAAAAAATTATTAATACAAGCAACCAAAAAGTAGAGGAAGAAGTAGAAGAAGAAATAAAAATAAAAGAGAAAGAAGAAACAAAGAAAATAAGAGAGAAAAGCAAAATGAAAATAACATTTCAAATGAAAAAAGCAAGTTTAGATTTTCCTTTGGAAGATACAAAAAGTAAAACAAAAGTTCTTAAATTTAATTTTAATTTCCTTTGTACAATATTAATGAATAATGAATATGATAATATACAAAATATGTATGGAAGACAAGTCGGAATAGAATATATTACGAAAAATATGAATTTATCAGCAAAATGTGTTAATGTTAAATTTAAAATATCTCAATTTAAAGATAAAGCTTATTCCACAAAAGATTGCGATTATATGCTTCAAGGTTTTAGATTTAATTCAAATATTAATTCATTTTTATTATTACCACATAGAGAAAAATCAGTAATGGCAATTAATGTATTTTTTGAACCACTTATTTTTAATATAGGATTTAGACAAACAAAAACATTGATGGGATTTATGCCTAAATTAACCCAATTTTTAACAGATATGAATAAAGAGTATGATGATCCTTTAAAAGAACTTAATGTTATAGAAGAACCAAAAAATGAAATAATTATCGAAGATGAAAATAATATAATAAATGATAATAATGATAATATTATTATAGAACAAAATGAAGAAAATTTAACAGAAGAAGAAAAGAAAGAAAGAGATAGAAAAAAAAAGAAAATAATAGAAGGATATAAAATAAGGAAAAGACAAGAATTAGAAGCAAAGAAATTAAAAAAACAAAAAGAAAGAGAAAATCAAAAAAAATTGAAAATAAAAACAAATATTGATGAAATAAATAATATGATTGATGTCAAAGTCACTTTTGAAAAATTATCTTTTAAATATTTTGATGATTCTGGTGCTTATTTAATTCCCTTATTAAAAATAGAAAGTCATGATATATTAACACATTTTATACAAAATAGTAATCCTGATTCTGTTGAAAATATTAGTAATTTAATATTAGAAAGTATTTCAAGAAGAGAAATTCCTTTAAAAGATTATGATATTAATGGATTATATATGTATGTTCAATTTGATTTTAATACTTCAATTAATTTTTATAATGATAGAATAAATAATTGGGAACCTATTATAGAAAGATATAGTGGAATATTAAAAGTTGACCAAGTTACTTCATTTTCGAGAATGAGAGTTTCATTTAATAGTGATGATATATTTAATATAAATGTATCAATATCATCTATGAATGTATTAAATAGAGTTTTAAAGAAATTTGGCGAATCTGAAGAAAAATGGGATAAGGAATTAAATAATATAGATGATGTCTCAAGTAATACAAATTCAAGAAAAGCTATTGAGTTTGTTAATTTATCTGGTATTGAAATTAGGTGTTGGTTAGATGCTAAAAAAGAAGCTCTTTTAAAAGATAATAAAAATGATAAAAATATTAAATATCAATTTTCTTTAGCATCAAATAAAGAAAATAATAAAAAAATAATATCAAGTAATGAATTAAAATCATATTATAGTGAATTATCCGAAGCTCAATTAAGAATAAATAAAGATAAATTTTCTTTCCAAATCAGAGGATATGTGCCTGTTTATAGTAATGACTTTTCCACAAATTATACATCAAATTTCAGAATGAAGAAAGATAAAATAGCGAAAGATGAAATACGTTATATATATACAGGAATAAAAAATAAAAGAAATCAAGCAAATGCAAAGAAGGACCCAAATGCTCAAAATGATAATGAAATTATAATAAGATCAAATAGTTTAGCTTTATCAGATTTATTAAGAGAAGATGAACAACAAGATTTAATAAGTGAATCAAATGATAATGATGGTAATTATTCAGAAAGTAATACTGATGATATTAATGAAGGAATGAAAGAAAAACTTATAGAAAAAGATATTATTCCTAAGCAACAAATTAATTTATTCGAAGATGAGGTCGAAATTTTGGTCAAAGTTAGACAAAGTGGAACGACTAAAACAATAATATTTCAAAGTAATGTATTCATTTTTAATAATTTACAAATCCCAATAAAATTATTATTTATATCCCCTGATGATTATTTAAATAAATATGGAGGAAAAGATTCAAATATAAATCATCTCGAGAATGACAATAATACAATATTATTAAATTCTTGTCAAAAATATTCAATACCTATATATTATATAACAAATAAATATCGAGTATATGTAAGTTTTCATAATAGAATAAACCCACAAGAAAATAATTTCGTTTTATTATATGAAAATTTTTCTATATTAAAAAGGAATTTACCCGAATTTATTAAATATAACAACGAAAATTCACCAGAGTTTGAAGGGGATAAAAGAACAATATTAGAAGATCAATATTCAAAGATATTAAAAATAGAACGAAATAAAGATACATTTTATATAAGTTGTAATTTATTAGTACAAAAAGGAGGAAGTGATAAAATTAATGAAATGCCTAATATATTAGAAGAAGCAAATAAGTATATAAATGCCGACCAAAATAATAAAGAATTAAGAACAAAAAATATCGATTTATTAATTGATTCTATAAAGCATGATTTTTATGGTAAAACTTTTTCTTATTTATTTATTTTAGATGAATCTTTAATGATCGAAAATAAAATGCCATTTAATATTCAATGTAAAATGAATGAAAAAAATATGACTATAAGACCTTTGCAACAAAAAGAGTTTTTAGATATTGACCAATCGAAAACATCTTTGCAATTCTATTTTAATTATGATAATAAGAAATTCATATCGGATATTTTAAATATAAATGAATTAGATAAAAAGAACATAGATAAAAATAAAGAATACATAGATGAAACAAGTCAAATTAAATTATATAATGAAGAAAAAAAAGACGAATTCATCGAATGTAATATCTCATTTCAAGATAATTTTAATGCTTCGAATTTAATTGGTGCATATGAAAAAGAATATGAACAGTCATTAAGATCATTCCAAAATAAGAAAAGGATAATAATATATTCTAAATGTATCTTTGTTAATAAAACGGATAATTTATTATATTTATTAAGTGAGGACGAAAAAAATTTAGAAAAAGAACCCATAAATAAATTCGATAATTATAGTTATAAAATCTTACCTAATTCAATAAGTTTAATAAATTCAAAAGATATAAAAAATAAATTTAAATTAAAAACAGAAGGTAGTGATTGGTCTAAAAAATTTAATATAAACACTGTAGGAAATACTGGCGTAATTTCATTAGATATTCCTGATAAAAATAATAAAGATAAAATAACAATGTTGGATGTTGGTATAAGTATACCAACATCGTGGTATTTTACTGAATCTTTATTAATTACTATTGTTCCAAGATTTTCGTTTATTAATAAATTAGGATTAGATATTGTATATAATCAATATAATAATAAAATAAACAAAGAAAAAAATGATAAAAATGAATTATTCGAAAAAAAAGAACTAAAAAATAATGAAAGTGTTAATTTAAATTTATTAAAAGCGAATAAAAATATGAAAAAAATGATACGAATTAAATTCGAAAATTCTAAAGAATTTTCGACACCTTTTGATTTGGAAGAAATGGGTGATATTGATTTGAAAATAGAAATAGATAAAGATATGAAAAAAGAAATAGAAAAAAGAAATGAAAAAATAGATAAAGAAATAAAAAAATTGAAAAAATTAGAAAAGATAAAGATGAAAGAAATGAAAAAGGAAGAAAAAGAAGAATTAATAGAAAATATAGATAATGATAATATAAGTGACGAAGAAGAAAAAGAAGAAGAAATAATTTTGATTAAAAAAGATAAAGAACAAAAAGAAAAAAAAATAGAAATAAAACAAAAAGAAAAAGAGAAAGAGAAAGAATTAACACCGGAAGAATATATAAAAAAAGAATTAGAAGAAGAAAAGGAATTATTAGAGAAATATAAATTAAGACCAAGGAAATATATAATATTTCAACAAAATCAAAAAGATTATTTATTAGTGCGTATTTCCAAATCAACAATAAATGGATTAATTAATATTATAATATTTCCTCCAGAATATCCTCAATATGAAATATCCAACGAATCAAATCATCGTTTAACCTTCAAACAAAAAAAAGATGAATATAGTAATGAACTATTTTATTTAGAAAGGAACGCTTCAATTCCATATGTATGGGGTGATTCTTTAAGAAACGAAAAAATATTAATAATAAAATCAGATAAAAATGAGATGGAAATAAATTTAAATGATATAAAAATATTAAATAAAAAATTTGAAATAAATGAGAATGGGATTAATAAATCATATATGTTTTATTTCCAGACATTAATAGAGAATAATAAAACAAGAAAATTAATAATAAAAAATGAAACAAAAGAAAATAAAAATAGTGGTTATTTCTTAGAAGTATTAAAAGGTAAAAAGAAATCAATAAATTTAAAATTTAAAATAGTCACAAAAGGTTTAGGTATATCTGTAATAGATAATGAACCAAAAGAAATATTTTATATATCTGCATATGGTAGTACAATAGAAGGAAATAAATTTTCGTATAAAAAAGATGATTGTGAACATTCAATAATAAATGTAATGTTCACTTTAAGAAATTTCCAAATTGATTATTGTTTAGAAGATAATTTCAAAAGTATGTTTATTCCTGTAAAACAAATAACACCTCAAATAGATGAAGAAAATAATAATGCTAAAAATAAAGAAGAATTAATTCCTTTAATTCAAAGCATAGTTAGTTTCCATACAATAACAAATCCATTGACTTTAATATCATCAGATGAAATACCTCAAATAGATTTAACTATACAACCATTTAAACTTAATTTTAGTCAATTCCAAATAATTAGTTTAATGTCTCTATATCAAGAAATAAAACCAGAATTAGATTTCTTCTTAACAAAACCAGAACCATTTGAAGAATATAATAATATTGATGAATTAATTCAATCATTATTTGGCGAAGCCCAAAATGAAAGAAATGAATTAATATATCCTCCGCAATATTATGATAAAATGTTAAATTTATCTTTAGGTTCAAATCCTCAACAATTAATATACGAATCAGAAAATCATAGAATGTTCTTTGCCAAAAATATTCATATAGGTTCTTTAGAAATAGGTGTTACTACAAGAATAGATTTAAGTGCTTTTAAGGATATGTTGCCATCATTTTTACTTGGAATTATTAGTGCTTTAGGAAATGTATTTCTGCATATAACTGATTACAAATTAAAATTTACTACCTCTTTATATTCAGATGTTTTCGCAGATGTTTATAGTCTTTCTGATACATTATATAATACATATTATGAACAATTACTTCGTGGTTTATTCAGAATTGTTGGAAATTTAGATATTATAGGAAATCCAACAGGATATGTATCATCTATAGCTGATGGATTTATGCAAATAATTGAAGCACCAAGAAAAGGATTAATAAATGGTCCTTTAGGCTTTGGAGAAGGAATTGCTAAAGGTTTTGGGACATTTATTACAACTGTGTTATCAAGTACATTTGATGTTGTTGGAAAAATATCAGGAACATTATTAGCTTCTTGTGAAGTATTACAAGGAGAAAAAGTATTTGAACAATTAGAAGAAAGAGAACCTGAGCATATATTTGAAGGATTATATATAGGACTTAAAGAAGGTGTAATAGATTTAGGTAAAGGCTTAGGTGGAATATTTTATAAACCATATATGGGAGCAAAAAAAGAAGGAGTTAAAGGATTTTTCAAAGGTTTAGGAAGTGGATTCTTAGGAGCTGTCGTATCTCCTTTTACTGCTATATTTAGAGTGACTAATAATATATTTGTAGGTTTAAAAAATACTGTTAATTTACTTAATCCTAAATTAAAAACGGAAAGATTTAGATATCCAAGAACTATAGAAAAAGTAAGTGGATTAAAATCTTATGATGAAGATAAAGCCACAATCCAAGCAATGCTTGATTATTTAAAAGATTATCAAGGAGAAGAAATTTTATATTTTAAGCAATTTAAATATTTGGAGCCAATATATGAAAATTCAAAATCATATTTAATATTAACAAATAAATGTATTCTTGTAGTTTATCAAGCCGAAGAAGTTGTTTTCCAAGTTATGGTAAATTATATAGAGAATATAGAAGTACATAAAGAACAAAATGGAAATAATTATGATATTGTTTTTAATTTAAAAGATAATTCAAGGAAATACATAAGAACCAAAGATGCTAAATTATGCACTGATTTTTATCTAATGTTCGAAAATTCAAAAGAATAAAATATAGTATTAAATATTTAGTATTTTTAATCAATTATTATATTCATTAGGTTTAAATAAGGAAAATATTTATCAAAAATAAAATATATTATTTAAATGAATTTATATATATGGTTTATTTATTTATAATAAAACTAATGGGGATTGGGGATTGGGGATGGGGATTGGGGATT
>Ga0256405_10013021_pt1 | contig 10100 bp, 3 predicted proteins | sample RumenRJG_02DNA_FD_189096 | JGI IMG/M metagenome (GOLD analysis project Ga0256405, IMG submission 189096) | Bovine rumen microbial communities from Lethbridge, Alberta, Canada - RJG_02 | ecosystem: Host-associated > Mammals > Digestive system > Stomach > Rumen | place: Canada: Alberta | collected... | reverse complement strand
GGTGTCGTCGCGGATGCTGGTGATCATCTCGTCGAACAGATCCGCGCCCTGGATGCGGTACTCGGAGATGGGGTTCCTCTGGGCGTACGCCTGCAGGCCGATCATCTCCATGAGGTCGTCCATGGCCTCCAGATGGTCCATCCACTTCCGGTCCACGTTCTGAAGCAGAACCACACGCTCCAGCTCGCGCATCCGTTCCGTGCCGAAGAGCTCCTCCTTCTGGGCGTACAGGGCGGCGGCGCGGTCCTGCAGGGTCGTCCGGATGGATTCGCGCAGCTCGGCGGGGTCCCCGCTCAGGTCCGTGAAGTCCTCCGGCGTGCAGAGCAGGCCGTTGTACCGCTGCTTCAGGCCGTCCAGATCCCAGAGGGTCAGGTCGTCCTCATGCAGATAGCTGGTCACGGCGTCGTCCAGGGTCTCCCGGATCATGGAGGAGATCTTCTCCTTCAGGTCGGCGTTGTCCAGCACCTCGGACCGCTGTTCGTAGATCACGGTGCGCTGCTGGTTCATGACGTCGTCGTAGGCGAGCACGTTCTTGCGTCGGTTGAAGTTCTGGTCCTCCAGCCGCTTCTGGGCGGATTCGATGGAGCCGGAGAGGATCTTCGCGTCGATGGGCGTATCCTCGTCCAGTCCCAGCCGGTCCACCACGCCGGTGATCCGGTCGGATCCGAACAGGCGCATCAGGTCGTCCTCGAAGGACAGGAAGAACCGGCTTTCACCGGGGTCGCCCTGACGTCCGGAACGGCCGCGCAGCTGGTTGTCGATCCGGCGGGATTCGTGCCGCTCGGTGCCGATGACGAAGAGTCCGCCCGCCTCGCGCACCTTGTCGGCCTCGGGCTGGATGGTCTCCTGATACTTTTTATACAGCTCCTTGAAGTACTTCCGGGCCTCGATGACCTCCTCCGGCACGTTCTCGGCGGAGCCGGTGGCGGACTGGATGATCTCCTCCGGGTACTCTTCCTTTCTCATCTGGGCCTTGGCCAGGTATTCCGCGTTGCCGCCCAGCATGATGTCGGTGCCTCGTCCGGCCATGTTGGTGGAAATGGTGACGGCGCCGTACTTGCCGGCCTGAGCCACGATGTCCGCCTCGATGTCGTGGAACTTGGCGTTCAGCACCGTATGGGGAATGCCGGTGGCCTTGAGCTTCTTGGACAGGGCCTCGGACTTCTCGATGGACACGGTGCCCACCAGAACCGGCTGTCCCTTGGCGTGGCACTCCTCGATCTGCCGGATGATGGCTCTGTCCTTGCCGGCCTTGGTCTTGTACACCACGTCGGGATGGTCCACGCGGATCATGGGACGGTTGGTGGGGACCTCCACCACGTCCAGATTGTAAATCTCGCGGAACTCGTTCTCCTCGGAGAGGGCCGTGCCCGTCATGCCGGAGAGCTTGTGGTACATGCGGAAGAAGTTCTGGAAGGTGATGGTGGCGATGGTGCGGTTTTCCCGCTGGATCTTCACGCCCTCCTTGGCCTCGATGGCCTGATGCAGACCGTCGGAGTAGCGGCGGCCGGGCATGATGCGCCCCGTGAAGGCGTCCACGATGATGACCTCGTTGTCCTTCACGATGTAGTCCGTATCCAGGTGCATGATGCCGTGGGCGCGGATGGCCTGGTAAATGTGGTGGGTGATGTCTGCGTTCTCGGGATCGGAGAAGTTCTGGATGCCGAAGAACTTCTCCGCCTTGGCGATGCCGGACGCGGTGAGGGTCGTGGATTTCGCCTTTTCATCCACGATGTAGTCCGCGTCGATGTCGTCGTTGTCCTCCTTGGTGTCCAGCTCCTTGATGACGTATTTTCTGAGGGTCCGGGCGAACCGGTCCGCCATATCGTAGAGCATGTCCACCTCGGCGCCCTGGCCGGAGATGATGAGCGGCGTCCTGGCCTCGTCGATGAGGATGGAGTCCACCTCGTCCACGATGGCGAAGTTGTGGCCGCGCTGGGTCCGGTCCTCCTTGTAGATGACCATGTTGTCACGCAGATAGTCGAAGCCGAACTCGTTGTTGGTGCCGTAGGTAATGTCGCAGTTGTAGGCGTGCTGCTTCTCGGCTCTCTTCTGGCCGTGGACGATCAGACCCGTCTCCAGCCCCAGAAACTCGTGGATGCGGCCCATTTCCTCGCAGCCCAGACGGGCCAGGTATTCGTTGACCGTCACCACGTGGACGCCCTTCCCCTCCAGCGCGTTCAGATAGGAGGGCAGAACCGCCACGATGGTCTTGCCTTCACCGGTCTTCATCTCGGTGATCCGCCCCTGATGGAGCAGGATGCCGCCCAGGATCTGCACGTCGAAGGGCCGCTTGCCCAGGATCCGGTCGGACGCCTCTCTCGCGCAGGCGTAGGCGTCGGGCAGGATGTCGTCCAGCGTCTCTCCCCCGGCCAGTCTTCCCTTCAGGATGTCGGTCTGGGAGCGCATGTCCGCGTCGCTCATGGCCTTGTATTTGTCCCCCAGAGCGTTGACATGCTTCAGAACGGGGGTGATTTTCTTGATCTGTCGGTCGCTGTAAGTGCCGAATACCTTGGTGATGATGCTCATCGTATGAAAAGCGGAACCGGAGCTTCCGGACTCCGCGCTGTCCCTTCCTCAGAATTTGCGCATGGGTATACGAAGTATATTATATGCCATCTATGATAAGATTTTAAGCGTAAAATGTAAACTTAATGAAAAGCGGGGGATTTTTTCTTTTTCGGTCCCTCTCTCTTGCGCCGTCCGTCTCACGGGAGTATAATGGTACCGGTCCGCGGAAAGCCGCGGTCAGAAAGGGACAACCCATGAAAGACATCAACATCGTCCTGCACGAGCCCGAAATCCCCCAGAACACCGGCAACATCGCCCGGACCTGCGCCGCCACGGGAGCCTCCCTGCACCTGATCCGGCCCATGGGCTTCACGCCGGACGACCGGAAGCTGAAGCGGGCCGGACTGGACTACTGGCACCTTCTCGACATCACCTACTACGACGGGCTGGAGGACTTCTTCCGGAAAAATCCCGCGGTCCCCTTCTGGTGCTTCACCACCAAGGCGCCCCGGTGCTATACGGAGGTGCGCTACGAGGATCCCGTGTTCCTGTTTTTCGGCAAGGAGACAAAGGGCCTTCCGGAGGATTTCCTGAAAGCCCATCTGGACCGATGCGTCCGGATCCCCATGCGGGAGAACCTCCGGAGCCTGAACCTGTCCAACGCCGCCGCCGTGGGAGTCTACGAGGTCCTGCGCCAGAGAGGCTTCCGCGGAGAACAGCCGGAGAGCGCGTATTTCACGGAGAACGCCTGACTTCTCACAGAAGCGGCGCGATCAGGTTGAACAGGGCGCGGAAGAACCGCCGGAGAGCCGAGACCTTGTCCGGGACCTCCAGAAGACGCGAATCGGCGAACACCCGCTCGAAATCCCGCCGGATGTCCGGGATGCAGTCGGTTCCGTACATCCACGCGCCGCACTCGAAATGCAGATACAGACTGCGGTAGTCCAGATTCACGCTCCCCACCGCCGCGTACCGGTCATCCGAGAGGAATCCCTTGGCGTGGACGAAGCCGGGGGTGTACTCATAGATCTTCACGCCTCCCTCCAGCAGACGGGGATAGAAGTTTTTGGTGGTCTCGTTGATCAGATGCTTGTCCGGGATCCCGGGGGTCACGATCCGCACGTCCACACCGCACCGGACCGCGTTCAGCAGACTGCGCTCCATGATCTCGTCGATGATCAGATAGGGTGTGGTGATCCAGACGTACCGCTCCGCCTGCTGGATCAGGTTCAGATAGACGTTCTCCCCCACGGCCTCCCCGTCCATGGGCGCGTCCGTATAGGGCTGGACCACGCCGGAGCCGCAGATGTCCCGGAATGCGGAGGGAGGCGGGAGAAAGGCGGCATACTCCTCCTCCGTGTCGCTGTCCGATCCGCAGAGGTAGTCCCACATGGTGAGAAACATGCACGTGAAGCTCCAGGAGGCCCGCCCCCGGATCATGACGGCCGTGTCCTTCCAGTATCCGAAGCGGCGCACCGTGTTGATATACTCGTCCGCCAGATTGACGCCCCCCGTGAAGGAGGTTACGCCGTCTATGACGCAGATCTTCCGGTGGTCCCGGTTGTTCTGCCGGGCGGTCAGAAACGGGACGAACCGCTGGAAAATGCGGCAGTCGATCCCCTCGGACCGGAGCTGCTCGTCGAAATGCCGGTCCACCGAGACGGCGCATCCCACGTCGTCGTAGATGACCCGCACGTCCAGCCCCTGCCGTACCTTGTCCAAGAGGATCCGGTGGACCGCCTCCCACATCTCCCCCTCGCCGATGATGAAGTACTCCAGAAAGATATACCGCTCCGCCTTTTCCAGCTCCTCCAGCAGGACCGGGAACATGGCCTCGCCGCTTTCGAAATACCGGGTCTCGCACATGTCCGAGGCCGGCGTGAAGGAGGCGGACCGGATATAGCGGGACTGGCGTGCTGCTCCCGGACACTCCTCATCCAGACGCGCAAGGATCCGGGCGGAGATGGATTCCCCCTCCTCGTCCCGGTCTGCCAGGGCGGCGGATTCTTCCAGGGCGTCCTCCATGAACCGCATCTTTTTTTTGCGCCGTCCGGAGATGCGGTTTCCTCCGAAAATCAGATACAGCGCCATGCCGAACACGGGAAAGGCAAAGGCCACCGCCATCCACGCGATCTTGTAGGGGCCGTTGTGGCTGGACCGCATCAGATAGAGCAGGAACGCCAGGGACAGAACGGCGACGGCGGCGTTGTACACATAATAATAGCTGGCCAGAACGATGGCGGACCAGAAAATCAGGAACAGCTGGACGGCGATCAGCAGGAACACGATCACCACCCGGCTTGTCATGAACCGTTTCAGCTTCTTCTTCATTCTCACACCCGACGGCTTGAATTGATCCGTCCCTATTATACCGGATGCGGCCCGGTCTGTCAAGACGGCGCGGGATCGGAAACGGTTCTTTCCGGGAACACAGGAAAAGACCGGACGGCTTCCTTCTGCGGGAGATACCGTCCGGTTTTCCGTTTACAGGATGATGCAGATGAGGCCCTGACTCCCCTCGTTGATGATCTTCGAGAGGGTCTCGCCGAACTTTCGCCGGGCGTCCGGAGGCATGTGCTCCAGCTTGGCGTGCAGGCCGTCGTTCAGCAGATCGTACAGGGTCCGGCCGAACATGTTGGACTCCCACAGACCGGAGGGATCCCGCTCGAAGTCCTCCATCAGCTGCTTCACCGTCTCCTCGGACTGCTGCTCCGTCCCGACGATGGGGGAGATCTCCGCGTCGATGTCCGCCCGGATCATGTGGATGGAGGGAGCCGTGGCCCGGAGCCGGACGCCCCATCCTCCGCCCTGCCGGATGATCTCCGGTTCGTGCAGCTCCAGGCTGTCCGCTTCCGGCATGACGATGCCGTAGCCGTCCCGGTTCACCGCGTCGATGGCCTCCCGGTACCGGCTGAGCTCCCCGGATTCCGCGGCCAGTCGGGTCAGCGCGCCGAGCAGCTCCTCCTCCCCGGTCATGGGAATGCCGGTCAGCTCGGATACCGTGTCGTAGTACAGTCTGTCGGGGAGGGTCAGCTTCAGCTCCGCCAGCCCGACGCCCGCGTCCGCCGACAGCACCGCTGCCTCCGCGCCTCCTCCCTCCCCCGCCGGAAGCAGAAGCCGGTCCGCCTCCGCCGCCAGAGTCCGGGCGAAGGATCCCCGGGCGTCCGCCAGCTTTTTCAGTTTCCCCGCCGCCGTCCTCACAGCGTCGCGGAGCGCGGTCCGGACCCGGTGATCCTCCGGAAGGGCGGCTGTCCACTCCGGCAGGACCACCACGGCCTCCCGCGCCGGGAATTCGTCCGCCAGCATGCCGAGGATGTGCCGGAAATCCTCCGCGTCCAGCTCCGCGCAGGATACCAGAGCCACGGGCGCGCCGTATTTCTCCTCCAGCCTCTCCGCCAGAGCCGCCGACTCCGGAGCGTCCGGCCTTGAGGAATTGAGGATCACGGCGAAGGGCTTTCCCAGCTCCGTCAGCTCGGCCGCCACCCGTTCCTCCGCCGCCGTATAGCTTTCCCGGGGCAGATCCCCCACGGTGCCGTCCGTGGTGACCAGCATCCCCACGGTGGCGTGCTCCGCGATGACGCGGTGGGTCCCGATGGCGGCGGCCTCCTCGAAGGGAACCGGCTCCTCGTGCCACGGCGTCCGGACCATGCGGACCTCTCCCTCCTCGGTGCCGCCCATGGCGCCCGGGATCATGTATCCCACGCAGTCCGCAAGCCGCACCCGCATCTCCGCTCCGTCCACCCGGATGTTCACGCCGCCGTCGGGAATGAACTTCGGCTCCGTGGTCATAACGGTCCTGCCTCCCGCCGACTGGGGCATCTCGTCCCGCGCCCGGATCCGGTCCCCCTCGTCCGGGATGTTGGGGAGCACCACTTCCTCCATGAACCGCTTGATGAAGGTGCTCTTCCCCGTCCTCACCGGTCCCACCACGCCGATGTACACGTCCCCGTGGGTGCGCTCCGCAATATCCCTGTAAATCGATGTATCCGCCACTGTTCCCGATCCTCCCGCGTCATTCTCACACAACTCCGCACCGATCCCACGGACAAACCGGGGTCCTCTGCGGAACCTGTCTGCGTCAGCATATGCGGGGAAGAGGGTCTGTATGCCGACCGGATTCCGTGAAAAAACGCGGAGCGCCCATAGCGGGAACTCCGCGTCGTTGTCCGGGAGACGGTCCCCGGACGGTCAGAACATGGTGAGCTGGTTGGACTGGGACATGCCTTTCAGGGCTCCGTTCTTCTCCAGCAGCTCCAGAATGCTCTTTGACACCTTGGCCTTGACCCTGAGGTCCTCCACGGACAAAATCGTCCCGGACCGCATGGCGTTCATGATGTTCTCCGCCGCCGCGCTGCCCAGTCCCGGGAGACTGGTGAAGGGCAGGCGGATCTTCCCGTTCTCCGGCAGGAATTTCGTGGCGTGGGACTTGCCTATGTCCACGGGAAGGAAGTCGTACCCGCGCTCGAAGCACTCGTTGACCAGCATCAGCGCGTCCTCCAGGGCTCCCTCGGTGGCGGATTTGTCCTTGCCCCGCCTTTTCAGCTCCTGATAGGTCTCCTTGCAGTGCCGCCTCCCCTTCATGACCACCTCGCCGTCGAAGCCGTCCGGAGCCGCCGTGAAGTAGGCCGCGTAAAACTCCACCGGGTAGTTGATCTTGTACCACATGAGCCGCACCGCGTCGATGGCGTAGGCGGCGGCGTGGGCCTTCGGGAACATATACCGGATCTTCTGCAGGGAGTCGATGTACCACTCCGGCACGCCGTTCTCCCGCATGGCGGACTGCATCTCGTCGGGGATGATCAGTCCCTTCTTGTTCTTCCGCACGAACTCCATGATCTTGAAGGACAGGGATTTCTCCATGCCGTACTTGTGGATCAGAGTCATCATGATGTCGTCGCGGCACCCGATGACCTCGGAGATCGTGCAGATCTTCTGGTTGATGAGCTCCTCCGCGTTGCCCAGCCAGCATCCGGTGCCATGGGTCAGCCCCTGGATCTGGAGGATGTCCGCGAAGTTCTTCGGCTGAGCCTTCATCAGGACGCCCCGGATGAACTGGGTGCCCAGCTCCGGCAGTCCCACCGTGGAGGTCTGGCTGTCGATCTGCTCCGGCGTGACGCCGATGGGAGCGGTGGAGGTCAGTCCCTCGTAGCAGGCGGGATCGGACAGGGGGACGTCGGTGACCTTGATCCCCGTGTACTCCTCCAGCCTCTTGTACTTGGTGGGAATATCGTGTCCCAGGATGTCCAGCTTCAGGATGGTGTCGTGCAGGTAGGTGAAGGCGAAGTGGGTGGTGATGATCTCCGCCCCGGCCTTGTTGTCGGAGGGGTGCTGGACCGGGGAGAAATCGTAGATCTCGTACTCCGCCGGCACCACGATGACGCCGCCCGGATGCTGGCCGGTGTTCTTCTTGACGCCCATGCAGCCGTTCACCAGCCGGTCCATCTCCGCCCGGTTGACGGATATGCCCCGGTCCTCCAGAAAGTGAGCCGCGTAGCCGTAGGCCGTCTTGTCCGCCAGAGTGCCGATGGTGCCGGCCTTGAAGGCGTGGCCCTTGCCGAACAGGACCTCCGTGAACTTGTGGGCCGCGCCCTGCACGTCGCCGGAGAAGTTCAGGTCGATGTCCGGGGTCTTGTCGCCCTTGAAGCCCAGGAAGGTCTCGAAGGGAATGTCGTGGCCGTCCCGGTCGCAGTCCTCCCCGCAGACCGGACATTTCTTCGGAGGCAGGTCGAAGCCGGAGCCCACCTCGCCGTTCTCAAAGAACTGACTCCACCGGCACTTGGGGCACCGGTAATGGGGAGGCAGAGGATTCACCCGGGTGATGCCGCCCATGGTGGCCGCGAAGGAGGATCCCACGGACCCGCGAGAGCCCACCTGATAGCCCTTCTCCTCGCTGTTCTCCACCAGCTTCCGGGCGATGATGTACATAATGGCGAAGCCGTTGGAGATGATGGAATCAAGCTCCCGCTTCAGCCGGGCAGACACCACCTCGGGCAGGGGATCCCCGTACATCTCCCGGGCAAGGGACCAGCATTTGGTGGTCAATTCCTCCTCCGCTCCGTCGATGTGGGGCGGATAGTTGCCCTTGGGGATGGGGCGGACCTCCTCGATCATGTCGGCGATCTTGTTTGGATTGGTGATGACCACCTCCCGGGCGGTCTCCTCCCCCAGATAGGAGAACTCCTCCAGCATCTCCTCCGTGGTGCGGAAGTAGAGCTTCGTTTCCCGGTCCGCGTCCTTGAAGCCCTGTCCGGAGAGGATGATGCGCCGGTAGATCTCGTCCTCGGGGTTTTTATAGTGGGCGTCGCAGGTGGCGCAGACGGGACGTCCCGCTTTTCTGCCCAGCTCCACGATCCTCCGGTTGTAGTCCCGCAGGGCTTCCTCGTCCTTCGCCGCGCCCTCCCGGATCAGGTATTCGTTGTTGCAGATGGGCTGGATCTCCAGATAATCGTAGAACTGCGCCATTTCGATCAGATCCGCCTCGGGCTTGCCCTCCATGATGGCCCGGAACAGCTCGCCCTCGGAGCAGGCGGAGCCCAGGATCAGCCCCTCCCTCAGCTCCTCCAGCCGGGTCTTGGGGATCCGGGGATGGCGGTAATAATACTTGAGGTAGGAGTCCGACACCAGCTTGTAGAGGTTCTTCAGCCCCACCTGATTCTTCACCAGGATGATCTGATGGAAGGTCTTGAGCTTCAAGGGATCCGCCTTTTCCGCCATCATATAATTGAGGCGCGCCACGTCCTCGATGCCGTCCTCCCGGAGCCGCTCCACCATGCACCCGAAGATCAGGGCCAGCATTTCCGCGTCGTCGGAGGCCCGGTGGTGGTTGAAATCCCCCAGGTCGTAGTGCTTTGCCAGCGTGTCCAGCTTGTGGTTTTTCAGGGACGGATTCAGATACCGGGACATGGCCAGGGTGTCGAGGTAGGGATTCTCGAAGGGCATGCCGCACCGCTCGGACGCCTGCCGGATGAAGCCGGTGTCGAAGGCCGCGTTGTGGGCCACCAGCATCCGGTCTCCCACGAAGGCGAAGAAGGCCTCAAGGGCATCCTTTTCCTTCGGCGCGCCCTTCACCATGTCGTCCGTGATGCCCGTCAGCTCCGTGATGTTTTCCGGAATGGGACACTCGGGGTCCACAAAGGTGTTGAACCGCTCGGAGACCTTCCCGTCCCGGAACAGGACCGCGCCGATTTCGGTGATCCGGTTGGCGGTGGCGGAGAGGCCGGTGGTTTCGATGTCGAACACCGCGAACTCGCCGTCAAAGCGGATGTCCTCTCCCCGATAGGCAGCCCGCGCCGTGTCGTCCACGTAGTAGGCCTCCATGCCGTAGAGGATCTTGATGGGCTTCTCCAGCTTCTCGTTTGCCAGCATGGCGATGGGAAAGCTCTGCAGATTGCCGTGGTCGGTGATGGCGATGGCACGGTGTCCCCATTTCGCGGCGGTGTTCACGATGTCGTCCGCCTTGATCAGGGCGTCCATGGCGGACATGTTGGTGTGCAGATGGAGCTCCACCCGCTTCTCCTCCGCCCGGTCCCGGCGCGCCTCCTCCTTCACCTGCATGATGTCGGTGAACTGCATGTAGAGGTCGTTGTCGA
>Ga0256405_10013020_pt1 | contig 10100 bp, 8 predicted proteins | sample RumenRJG_02DNA_FD_189096 | JGI IMG/M metagenome (GOLD analysis project Ga0256405, IMG submission 189096) | Bovine rumen microbial communities from Lethbridge, Alberta, Canada - RJG_02 | ecosystem: Host-associated > Mammals > Digestive system > Stomach > Rumen | place: Canada: Alberta | collected... | reverse complement strand
GATGAGAAGACCTGTCGAAGCGGTTTGGGGTTTCAGAGAGGGGCAGTTTATGTGGGATCCCCTCGCTCTGATGTTTTGTTTAGGAATGAAAGCTTGCCAGTCAGAAAAATATATAATGTGCCTTCTAATGCCAAAGTTCTATTGTATGCTCCAACTTTTAGATTATATTCTAAAGGTTGGGAAAATCTGGAGGTTTTTATTGATTTAAATTTTGAACAGACAAAGAAGGTATTGGAACAGAAATTTGGCGGAACATGGTTTATTTTCTTACGTTTACATCCAGTGCTTAAGAGGAGGGCAATAAGCTTACTTTTGCCGCCGTATGTAATAAATGTTAGTGATTATTCTGATAGTGAGGAGTTAGTTGCAATATCTGATGCAATGATTACAGACTATTCCAGCATTATGTTTGAGCCTGCATATGTTAAGAAACCTGTATTTTTGCTGGCTACTGATAAAGAGAAATATTTGGCTGAAGAAAGAGAGTTTTTGATAAATTATTATTCGCTTCCATTTTCAGTGGCTAATAGTAACGAAGAGCTTGTTGAAAATATAAAAAATTTTAACCTACAAAGGTATAAGAGAGAATTGGATCATTTTATGGATAAACATGGCGTAAAAGAGGATGGGTATGCCGGTTTGCGTGCAGGAAAGTTTATATTGGATTTGATGAGTGGGAATGTACAAGGAAGCGACACTGTAAACACGTTTGACTATATGATAAGTGGTTGTTGAAATATTTGATATGCGCATAAGAGGTGTATTTGAATGCCTATGATATCTATAATTGTACCCGTATATAATGTCGAAAAGTATTTGTGTCGTTGTTTGGACAGTATTCAGGCTCAAATATATAAAAATTTTGAAGTAATACTGCTGGATGATGGTTCAACTGATAGAAGTTATAATATTATGTCCAAGTACGCTGAGGAAGATAAGAGGATTAAGATATATAAGTATGAACATCAGGGAGTAGCTTTTGTACGAAAAAAAGGAATAGAACTAGCAGAAGGTGAATACATAGGGTTTGTGGACAGTGATGATTGGATTGAGCCTGATATGTATGCGCGTTTATATGAGACTATGAGAAATAATAAGTGTGATTTAGTCTCTGTTGATGTTTATGGCCATTATGAAAATGGACACGATGCAATTTTATATGATAATTATGATAAACAGTTATACACCAATCTTATAAATGATATATATCCATCTATGCTGCATGACTTTTCCAGAAATACTAAAGGGTTGTTATGTTTTTTAGTATCAAAACTTTTTCGCGCTGATATTTTGAAGTCAGTTATTGGTGATATTGAAACCCGTGTCTTTTATGGCGAAGATGCAATGATTTTTTATAGGTATTGTTTGGCCTGTCAAAGTATTTATATAATGCGCGAACCGTTCTATCATTACGACATCCATTCTGGCTCTGCAGAAACTAAGCCAAATCCCAAGGAGCCAGAAAACATGTATGGGTTATTTTGTAATTTAAAGGAAGCCTTTGAGACATCCTCTTACCGGGATGTTTTGATGCCACAACTGTACCAATATGCTATTTTGTTAAATAATAGGGTGCTGCGTGGATTATACGGTATCGATTTAGGGGGAAAAAACGCATGGTTTTTTCCTGAAATTGAAAAGCTATATGGAAATAAAATTGTTATATACGGAGCGGGAGCATGTGGTCAGGCAATGCAGAAAGAGTTATGGTTGCATGGACACGCTGGTGATGTAGTTGCAATAGTGGACAAGAATCATGACAAAGTTAAAATGCATGTGGGGGAAACAGCAAGTGAATTTGTTGATGGCTTAAAATGCAAAGTGCAACCTGTTTCTTTTATAAAGGAAATAAATTATGATTACCTGATTGTAGCAATTTATAATAAATTTGTTGCAGAAGAGGCTATAGAGGAGCTTCAAGAAAATTGGGAAATTTCAAAAGAAAAGATAATATGGTTAAAAGCATATAAAAAAAATATTGCTTCGATATTGTCATCAGCGTATTTATAAAATTTGTTTGACAAACTCAAAGTATATATTGAAACTGACAAGATGTTGTTATTATGGCGTAGGTGGTAATAGCAAGGATATACCAAGTTTTCATGACCATGTGAAGATTAGGACATACCTAATGATAAAACAAAGAAGTCAACATACAAGGATAACTCGAGAGAAGTTTAACAGGATTTGGAAATATTACATCATTAGTCCACGGATTGTAGTGGATATTTGGAGCCAAAGATTATTTGAAGAGCTGAATGCGGTAAAACCGCACTTTCAGTTCAGTGAGGGGCGAATGTGAAAGCATATCATCTACTCGACATATGACAGATATTGCTTTTATGTTATAATGAATGCATAGATTTATGGAGAATATTACTAAAAATATGAATTTTATGGGTAAATTCCATGTATAAATTCAGAAAGTGCCATCAGATCGTATTTAATGTTTTTAACTGGTCTTGCGATTTGCAGCTAGATATGAACACTCAGTGGGTTTGCTTGGCTGATTCTACACCTTGGGATCAGTTTGAAGAAAAATTTTTATGATGACCATGGTAAGTTAAGGCGGTACATTTGTTTAGGATTGAAATAGCCATCAAATGGGGAAATAGGATTCACACATCTTTAAAAAAATATTGTCGTGCTAAAACAATAATCTGGGGAAAATAAGGAAAGAGTTATATGGAGTATATAAAGTATTTCTGTCGCTATGAAGCTTTGTTTGGTTTCGCTGGAAGTGCAGTAATTTCATTTTTCTTTTGGATAATTCCTGGTGGTACACAGGTAGATGTTAAATGGATTTTTTTGATATGTTTAATAGGTTTTTTGATAATATGGGGATTGTTGATAGCACTAAGTAAAACATGTGAGGTACATCCAATAATTAAAGTTGTTCAAGTTGATGAAAGAGAAAATAGGTTATTATTTAAAACAAATTTTATGTCTATGATGGTTATTGGTGGCAGTTTGTCTGTTTATGTGGTGGAAAATGGTTTTGAACGATTGTGTGGGTTTATTACTATTAGTAATATTCAAGATAAATATGTGCAGGGAGACCTAATCATTAATAATTCAACCAATATAGAAACGCTAAAGAGAGAAAACATTAAAATAAAACCGATGATAAATTTATATGCTATAGAATCATTGCAAAATAGGGGGACTGATGATAATGCCTAAAGTAGCTAGTGTTTATCCAGATGATGATAATAAATTGGTTATTACTGTTGGAAAGGAAAACCAAGTTAAAAAAGGTGATAAATATTTAGTATATGAGTTGGGAGATCATGTGTATGATCCAGATACTAAGGCTGATTTGGGACAATTAGAGATTATTAAAGGAATTGGGAAAGTTATTCATGTTCAAGATAAAATGTCAGTAATCGAGAGTATTAAGGTAAAAAAAGCTAATGAGAAAAGAATTGTTTACTCGAAGCCTCCATATTCTGGTATTTTTACAGGTCTGATATCACATTTTGCAACTGAAGAAGTGATAAAAGAAGGAGAAGATGAAATCCTACCGTTTGATGCTCCCAAAGTGGGCGATTTAGCAAAATATATTCCATAATATATAGTTGTCTATATTGGTATTAATATTTGACAGTTATGTTGTAATTATTAAGCTTTGATAATTACGGATATATTGTGGAATTATTTAATTATTTTGATTGATGTTTGGGTTGGTTCGTTTTTTGTTAATATGTGGATTAGACGGAAAATCCGCTTTGTTATAGTGGTACTTGGGAGTTTTGAATCAATTAATATTGACATGACATTGAGTGTGCATTCAGTTAAGCCAATTTGGAGTTGATTGCTTCAAACGTATAATCAACAAATTATAACCACCAGAATATTCTTTTGAAAGGCAAACTTATATAATATGAAAGCGATAAAATTAATTGAGGCTTGGTACAGAATTTAGTCGAATGGATGATATATTGTGAAAATAGACAGTATTACAATTAAGAATTTCAAAAAAATTAATAATATCAGTTTAGATTTAAGTGGGCAGTTTAACTTAATTGTCGGTGAAAATGGTACAGGTAAAACTTCTGTGCTGGAAGCCCTGTGTGTTGCAATGGGGGCGTTTTTGTCTGGGATAGATGGTATTCCATCTGTGAATTTCACCAAAGATGAAATTCGGCGTGAGACGTTGTTATATGGAGAAGCGTCACTGGAATATCAGTATAAATTACCTGTCGAAATAACCTGTGATATGCTAATTGATGGGGAGCATTTCGAAGTAACAAGACATAAGCGTAAGTTAAATAGCTCTAGGACTACTGTTGAGCCTCGCAATATTACAAATATTGCAAGGAATATGCTGGAAGATTTAAATAAGGTGTTGCCTGTATTGTGCTATCAGGGAATATCCAGATTATCAGATCAGAAACGAAAAAAATGGGGCGGATCAGTTAGGACTGCGGAATCACGTCGAAATGGATATATGGATTGTATGGATGCATCATCGAGTATGAAAATGATTAATTCATGGTTTAAAAGAATGGACCATATATCTTTACAAAAACATAAGGTCGTAGCAGAGTATGCTGCCGTTACAAATGCAGCAGAGAATTTCATGAAGCATATGCTTGATTATGCAAAAGAAATTCATATATATTACGATGCAACTGAAGGAGAAATAGTTTATGAGAGAGGTAAGCAGGTTTTGCCGTTAAGATTGCTTAGCTCAGGCTTCAGAACGTTGGTAGGAATGGTTATGGACATTGCTTACCGTATGGCGGTGTTAAATCCTTTTTTGGGTGAAAAAATTACTCAGGAAACAGATGGAATGGTTCTAATTGATGAATTGGATATGCACTTACACCCCACTTGGCAGTGGAGGGTTATTTCAGCTTTAAAAAATACATTTCCAAAAGTTCAATTTGTTGCGACGACCCATTCACCACTTATTATTTCTTCAGTAGAGGATAATGATAAAGTGGTTTCAATGTCAGACTTATGTGGTGGATTACCTGAATATCTGTTGCCATCCAAGGGATGGTTGGTTGGAGATGTCCTGACGGAACGTATGGGAACAATGGATCGGAGTCCGCAGATTATTGAAAAATTGGCACGTTTGAAAGTATTGGGCAAAAAAAGAATGACAGGTGTATTTAGTGATAAAGAATTGGCAGAATATAATGGTTTGATTTCTGAATTAAAAGATATGTTACCTGAGAATGATACGGTAATAGAGGAAGTTGCACTCTTTAATTTACGGGAAATGGTGGCATTTGAGAATGATAAAAGTAAAAAGGTGTGAAGAACCACAAAGCCTAAAAAAGTATTCTGCGAAGTGGACAAGAGAATTATTAGATGAAATACGCTTACATGAAGGGTATAAGAATGTAGAGGAAAAGTATAAGATAAAATACAAGAAAGCTGATATAAGAAAAACATTGGAAATTATGTACAATAGCTGTTGTTGTTATTGTGAGGGCAAGGTTGGCACCCAATCATATGGTCAAATAGAACACTTACGCCCTAGAGTAAAATTTCCTGAACTGACTTATGATTGGACTAATTTACATTTATCTTGTGAAATATGTAACGGCAAAAAGAATGATAAATGGGATGATGATTTTCCTGTTATAGATCCGACTGTTGATGATGTAAATAATATGATTCGTTATAATTCAATAACAGGAGAATATGAAGCAGTTGAGAATAATGGGAGAGGATCATTTACAATTTCTGTGGTTGATTTAAACAGGGCTTCGTTGTGCCGTAGAAGGCGGAGGATACGTGCGATGCTTGTTAAAACGTTTTCAATGATGAAAGTCAATGATGTAACGCTTACATGGGAAAAGTTTTGCAAGTTATACGAAGATTATCGCCTTATTGATGAGTATTTTTCAGTATATGAGGCAATATTTAATGAGAAGATTTGACTTTTTTAGTTAATTGTTTGGTTTGATAGATTTTTTAGTATGAAAGCTGGACTTGTTGCGCGCAGTGACTTGCCATGTCACGCCTTGTACAAAGAGTTATGGTTACACGAACAGGCTGGTGGTGTAGTTGCAATGATAGATAAGAATTATGATAAGATTAAGCAAAGTGATGTTACAGTAGCAAGTACATATATTGATGGTTTAAAATACGAAGTACAACCTGTATCTTTTATAAATAATATTAATTATGACTATCTTATTGTAGCAATATATAACAAATCTGTTGCAGACGAGGCTATAGAGGAGCTTCAAAAAATGGAGTATTCCAAAAGATAAAATAATATGGTTAAAACCATATAAAAGAGATATTGCTTCAATATTGTCAGTAGCATATTTGTGACGGGGGATATATAATGCCTAAGGTATCAGTAGTTGTTCCGGTTTATAATGTTGAAAAATATCTTTCACAATGTTTGGAGAGCTTGATTGCCCAGACACTGGAAGACATTGAGATTATATGCGTTAACGATGGATCTACAGACAATTCTCTGGATATTATAAATGAATATGCTGATAGAGATTCTCGCATTAGAGTCATCAGTACGGAAAATTTCGGATATGGACATGCTATGAATACTGGCTTTTATGCAGCCGAGGGAGACTATATTGGTATTCTGGAAAGCGATGATTTTACTGCCGGCAATATGTTTGGAGAGTTATATCAGGTTGCTGTAGCGAGTGATGCAGATATAGTAAAGTCAAATTATTGGAATTACAGAAATGGTAACAAGGAATTCTCCGATGCCTTAAAGAATGGGCCTTTCGATAAGGTTTTTAAACCTCGGCATACTGCCTTGGAAGTTTTTTCCTATAACCCGTCCATATGGTCCGCTATTTATAAAAGAGAGTTCATTGTAAAAAATAATATAAAGTTTAATGAGACTCCCGGGGCATCATATCAGGACACTTCATTTAATTTTATTGCTTTTGCTTGTGCAGAGCGAGTGGTTTTGAAGGAGGATGCGTATATTTGCTATCGCCGGGATAATGAGGCTTCTTCTGTAAATTCTGGAAAAAAAGTTTATTGTGTTTTTGACGAATACCATTTCATTGAAGAATATTTATCATCAAAGCCCCAACTTCATTCGGAAGTGGAGTCTTTGCTGCCAGCTATGGCTTGGAGTACCTATAGATGGAACTATGGCCGCATAGCAATGGAGTTCAAATATGAATTTTTGGTGAAGATGATAGAGTATTTTTATAAAGCATGGAATGAGGGGAAAATAAATCCTGCCTATTGGGTGAATAAAGACCATCTTAGGGAAGCTATGCACATATTGGCTGATAAAAATAATTTTTTGTACAAAGTATATGCGGAAATACAAAAAAGAGAGGCATTATTGAGCTTTTTGAAATGTAAGGTGCAAAACAGTGATAAAGTATTCCTTTATGGAGCTGGCAAGGTTGGCTGTGAGATAGCAACAATGTTGAGTAACCAAAACTTGAACTTTGACGGATTTGTTGTTACAAGTGGTGGTAGTAATTTTGATGAGGTAATGGGCAAGAAGGTTATGCTGTTGTCCGACATTGAAAACAATGGCGTAGAAGAAAAATCTTTATTTTTATTGTCGGTGAAAGAAGCTGGTCAGCCAGAAATAATGTCAATGTTGCGTGAGAAAGGTTATATAAATGTTATCCCTATGACCAATGATTTGCGTAAATATCTGGTGAATTTTGAGCATTATGATATAGGGACATTAGTGAGAGAGTTAATTCTTTAAGAGTTAAAGCAGGGGGAGAGACTTTGGATAGCGGGAACAAAACTGAGCAACAGATACGAAAAATGGCAACTGGGCTGTTAGCTTGGTATGATTTTTCACCAAATTCAAGAGCCTTGTTCATTGGTGATGCTGGTCATGCTCTGTTAGATATGCTTAAGGAACGACAGCTTGAGATAGTTCAGTGCTGTCTTGAAGATTTGGATAATGCTGCTTGGCGTGATTCAAATAGGGGAAGCTTTGATTATATAATTTCTATAAAGGAACTGGAAAAAACATCGTGCCCAGTTGAGGTGTTGAAAACATTATTCTGTGTACTTAATGATAAAGGAAAAATCTTGCTGGGCATGAATAATCGGTTGGGCATCCGTTATTTTTGCGGTGATAGGGACTGTTATACAGGGCGTAATTTTGACGGTGTTGAAGACTATCGGGGTAAGGTGGAAGAACAATTTACTGGGCGGATGTATAGCCATCAAGAAATGGTATCTATGTTGAAGGAAGCTGGTTTTATTAAAAATCAGTTTTTTTCTGTGTGGCCAGATTTATCTATCCCATCCCATTTATTTGAAGAGCATATAATCCCTAGGGAAGATATGTCTACTCGCTTGTTTCCGTTTTATTATTATCCAGAAACGGTTTTTTTGGAAGAAAATGGACTTTACAGCAGTATGGTAGATAATGGTTTGTGGTTTTCCATGGCCAATGGTTACTTGATTGAGTGTGTCAAACATGGTGTGTTATCTGATGTCAATAGCGTGACATGTTCCTTGGATCGTGACGATGTTGATGCTTTTATGACTATAATTCATGCAAATGATAGGGTGGAGAAAAGAGCTGCATATCCAGTAGGACAGCAACGTTTGGAAAAATTGCGGGAGCATAGTGAGGATTTGGCAGCTCATGGTGTTTCCAATATTATGGGGGAGGTGAAGGGGAATTCCTATTGGATGCCTTTTGTGGATGCCCCCCTGGGGCAGGTTTACCTTCGTCAGTTGTTAGCCAGTGATGTGGATGGCTTTTTACAGGCCCTGGACAAATTCCGTGATATAATATTGCAATCTTCTGAGCATGTGTCGGAGGATAGCGGCGATGGACGGGGAGTTGTCCTTAAAAGAGGCTATTATGATATGATACCTCTAAATAGCTTTTATATAGATGGCACCTTTAAGTTTTTTGATCAGGAGTTTTGTATAGAGAATTATCCTGCCAATGTTATAATAATGCGCATGATTGTATCATTTTATACAGGTAATATTGAGTTGGAAAGACTGTATCCATCTGAAAAGCTTATGGCACGGTATAATCTGCTGAAATATCGTAATGAGTGGCAAAAAAAAGCAAAAGATTTTTTGGACAACCTGCTTAATAGAGTTGCTTTGCAGGAATTTTATTCAAAACATCGCCGGAATGCGGAGGTGGTTAGTTCCAATCGTCATCGGATGAATTATTCAGCAGATAAATACCAAAAACTTTTTGTGGACGTTTTTCATAATGCTGATTCCCGCAAACTGCTTTTGTTTGGTTCGGGAAAGTTTGCCGAGAAATTTATGGCTTATTATGGTGTTGACTATCCTGTATATAAGATAATTGATAATAACGACAGGCGTTGGGGCGAAAAGATAAATGATGTTGAAATTGTATCACCTGAGATATTGAAAGAGTTGGGACAGGGTGAGTACAAGGTGATTATTTGTATAAAAAACTATGCCCCAGTTATGAAGCAGCTGGAGGAAATGGGGGTTACAGAATATAGCATTTATGAGGCAAATCGTATGTATCCGCATAGGATGAAGCCTGTTATACAATCCGCAACAGATAATAAGGGCAAGCCTAAAAAATACCATGTAGGCTACATCGCAGGTGTTTTTGATTTGTTTCACTATGGTCATTTGAATGTTCTTCGCAGGGCAAAGGAGCAGTGCGATTATCTTATCGTGGGGGTCGTTTCTGACAGACAAGTGCGTGAAGGCAAAAAGGTAGAACCTTTTGTGCCATTCGAGGAGCGTTTGGAGATAGTACGATCCTGCCGATATGTGGATGAGGCGCATATAATTCCTATAGAAAACCCTGGTACGGAAATGGCTTGGAAGCTGTATCATTTTGATGTGCAATTTTCTGGCAGTGATTATGAGCACGACCCAGTATGGCTGAGAAAAAAAGAATGGCTGGAGGAGCGGGGCAGTACCATGGTATTTTTCCCGTATACCCAGAGTACGTCATCCACTAAATTGAAGAAGCTTATAACAGAGCGGCTGATATAGGGTTTAGAACTTAGATTTTTCTGGGGGCACTGGAAATGAAATTTAACATATTGGGTAGTTGTGTATCGCGGGTCTCCATGCTAAATGGTAACAGGGAAATGCACGGCGTATATGGTGAAGGGATGGAGCTGGGATATTTTCTTGATAAGGAAAATATTGTT
>Ga0256405_10013019_pt1 | contig 10100 bp, 8 predicted proteins | sample RumenRJG_02DNA_FD_189096 | JGI IMG/M metagenome (GOLD analysis project Ga0256405, IMG submission 189096) | Bovine rumen microbial communities from Lethbridge, Alberta, Canada - RJG_02 | ecosystem: Host-associated > Mammals > Digestive system > Stomach > Rumen | place: Canada: Alberta | collected... | reverse complement strand
TCTCATCAATACCTGCTCAGTGACAGAGAGGGCGGAGAAGAAATGCAGGAATATTATCCGCAAGATGCACCGGATATCTCCGGAAGCGAAGCTCATCGTAACCGGCTGCTATGCCGAGCTGCACAAGGAGGCTCTCCGGAAGATAGAGGGAGTGTCGCTGGTGTTCGGGGCTAAGGAGAAAACCGAAGTCGTTCCCAAGACGATGGAACTGCTGAAAAATCCGTTCCATAGCTTTCATGATGCTGAAAAAGAAGAAGCACCATCTCAACCTGCTACTCCATCCGACAGCGACAAGGCATCTGTAGCCGAACGCCTTAAAGCAATCGACATGGCCAGTTTCCTTGAGGCATATTCGACTGGCGAAAGAACCCGCTCGTTCCTTAAAGTTCAGGACGGGTGCAATAATTTCTGCGCCTACTGTACCGTACCCTATGCAAGGGGCAATTCAAGGAACATTCCGATAGCCGATGCCGTAGCGCAAGCCCGCCAGATAGCCACCTCCGGAATAAAGGAGATCGTAATCACAGGAGTGAACACTGGGGATTTCGGCAGGACTACAGGCGAAACTTTCCTGGACCTGCTTAAAGCCCTAAATGATGTGGAAGGCATAGAGCGATATAGAATATCTTCCATAGAGCCGAACCTGATTACAGAAGGAATCGTGGATTGGATAGCCTCCGGCACGAAATTCCAGCCTCATTTCCATATTCCTTTGCAATCCGGCTCCGATGCTGTTCTCAAGCGCGTCGGCCGCCATTACGACACAGAGTTTTTTGCTGAAAGAATAGAATATATTCGTAAGAAGATGAATCCGGCTCCTTCCGACAAAGAGAAGCCATTCGTCTTCTTTGGCATAGACGTGATCGCAGGCCTCCCCGGGGAGACTGAAGATTTATTCGAAGAGACATATTCATTTCTCAAAGACCGCATCAGGCCAGCCTTCATCCATGTATTTCCATATTCCCGCAGGTTAGGCACGGTGGCATATTCATGGAAAGACCAAGTTCAGGATTCGGTGAAAACAGATAGGGTCGCTCGCCTTGAAGCGCTCTGCGCCTCGCTCCATGAAGAGTTCATCGCCAGAAACAAGGGGCGTCGCTCTCAAGTGCTCTGGGAATCAGACGTGAAAGACGGCCTCATGGGCGGCTACACCGGCAATTATATTCGCCTGCAGCGCCCATTCGATTCTTCGAAAGTAAATACGTTGGAGGACGTTATCATTCAATAAGATCAGGAATCAAGACTAAGGTTGCCGGAAGGATCCGTTAAAAATCTGATCCGGAATCAATAAATTATAAAAGACATGAGAAAAAGCGTATTAATTGTCATTTCATTGCTTCTGTCTGCCGCAGCTTTTGCGCAATTGAAGCCAGCCGGGACACAAGGCTCCCTAAAAGGGATAACCTATTACGATGCCTCTGAGCTACCCCTGTTAGGAAAAATAGAAGAGGCTTCACAACCTCGATGGTCGCGAATTCCTGAGTCATTGTTCCCAAGCTTGCGCGAGCCCTTGGTCTATCTGGGCCAGAATAGCGCCGGGATGGCAGTCAGGTTCAGAAGCAATTCCACAAGGATTGCTGCCAAATGGACGGCAAAGAATAATTCATCGATGAATCACATGACCGACACCGGAGTAAAAGGTTTGGATTTATATTGCCTGGAAGATGACGGGTGGCATTTCGTGCGAAGCGGAAGACCAACCGGCAAGACTACGGACGCATTCATCATAGAGAACATGACTGCGAAAGATCGGGAATTTATCCTGTATCTCCCTATGTACGACGGACTTACGGAATTATTGATAGGGATAGACGACTCCGCCGGAATTTCTGCCCCTGCCGTCGATCTGCCGTCCAGAAAGAAACCGGTGGTTTTCTACGGCACAAGTATAATGCAAGGCGGATGTGCATCCAGGCCCGGCATGGCTTCCAGCAACATCATCGGCCGGAAATTGAACCGAGAGACCATCAACCTTGGCTTCAGCGGCAACGGCAGGCTAGACCTGGAAATCGCTAGGTTCATGGCAAAGGCCGATGCCGGAGTCTATGTGCTCGACTTCGTGCCAAATGCCTCCGTTCACGAAATCGACAGCCTGATGGTTCCGTTCTTCAACATTTTGCGCGAGGCTCACCCAAACGTGCCTGTGATATTCATTGAGGATCCTATCTACCCGTTCAGCGCATACGACGCAAAAATAGCAAAGGAGATAAGCGCAAAGAATTCAATGCTGAAAAAGAAATACGACTTGCTGAAGGGAAACAAGGTTAAGGGGATATATTACATTTCCTCTAAGAATATGATAGGCGATGATGGCGAGGCCACAGTGGACGGCATTCATTTCACCGATCTAGGCTTCGAGCGCTACGTCGATCTCGTGCTTCCTGTCATCCGTAAAGCGCTGAAATGAAAATTCTGTCGTTTCTGATGCAAGGAATCCAAATTCGTGGATTTCATAGTTGGGTTAATAAACTTAAACTTTACGCCGAGCCATAATGGCTCAATTTCAACATCAGTACGTTTCATATACAACTCGGATTGCTGTGACAGCGACCCGAGTTTTTTTGCGCCTGATTCAGCGGAATTGGCTATCTTTGCAAGAAATTTACGAATAGAAATGAGCATGAGCAATGAATATTCCGACGGCGTGCGACTGACTTTTCTTGGAACCGGAACCTCGCTGGGGGTGCCTATAATAGGGTGCCACTGCGGCACTTGTTCCTCAAAAGACCCAAGAGACAAGCGTTTCAGAGCATCCGCATTCGTTGAATATGGCGGATTGAAGATTCTCGTGGATGCCGGGCCGGATTTCAGGATGCAGATGCTTCGCGCGAACCTGAGTCATCTGGATGCAATATTGCTCACTCACAATCACAAGGACCACACTGGCGGCCTGGACGATGTAAGGGCGCTGAACTACATCGACCGCCGCGCCGCTGAAATCTATTGCGAAGAAAATGTGCTCCGCGACCTCATAAATGAATATCCTTATGTGTTTTCTTTCCCGAAATACCCCGGTTCTCCAGAATGGCATCTGCACATGATTGACGAGAAGCCTTTCCTCGTTTTCCCGAATGCGGAAGACAAGGAACTCATCTGGGTGCACGATGTGGGGTATCATTACAGGCTGGCTGACGGAACTCTCGTTCCCACTGCCAAGAAGGTCGAAGACATGTACGATGAAGCCCGGGGCGTGCCTGAAAACGTCGTCTCGGGCATATTGAAAAACGAAGATTTCGATGGCTCAGCCCTAAATGGAAATGCGCCCGTGATTCCAATCAGAGGCCTTCACGATAAATTGCCGGTGCTCGGTTTCAGGTTCGGAAAGATAGCATACATCACCGACATGAGCAGCATTCCGGAATCTGAATTCAGCAAGCTGCACGGCCTGCGGCACGTCACGCTTAATACCGTAAGTTACAACAAGCATCACTCGCACTTCAGCCTGGACGAGGCCCTCGAAATGGCCGACAGGATTGGCGCCGAGCATACATGGCTCACCCACCTGTCAATGTCATTTCCGCCATACGAGCAGTTCGCTCAGCAGCTGCGCCAACTATGCCAAGACCGCCACATCCACTCCGACGTCCTCCCAGCCTACGACGGCCTCATGATCAGCTGATATAAACAGTCAGCGAATGGCGCCGGTAGCCGAGGCATTTCCGGTAACCTCAACGAAGATCCAATTTTTATCCGTAAATTAGCTCAGGTATTTAAATGCGTAATAGAAATGAGAATATATACGAATTTGACAGAATTAATCGGGAATACTCCCCTGCTGGATGTTTCCGAACTTCTTGACGGAAGCAAGTCAAGACTGCTGCTTAAACTTGAACTGTTCAACCCTGGCGGCAGCGCAAAGGACAGGATTGCGCTGGCAATGATTGAGGATGCTGAAAAACGTGGCGTGCTGAAGCCTGGCTCAACCATTGTCGAACCGACAAGCGGGAATACAGGAATCGGACTTGCCTGGGTCGGAAAGGCCAAGGGATACAAGACCATCCTTACTATGCCAGATACCATGAGTATCGAGAGGAGGAACCTGCTGAAAGCGTTCGGCGCGGAAATAGTACTGACTCCTGGCTCGCAGGGCATGAAAGGGGCTATGGCAGAGGCAAACAAAATCTGCAGCGAGACCCCTGGAGCCGTCATCCTCGGGCAATTCACGAATATGGCCAACCCGGCCGCCCATGAGAAAACAACGGGGGAAGAAATCTGGAGAGATACCGACGGGAAAGTCGACATATTCATAGCGGGAATTGGCACTGGCGGCACAGTAAGCGGCACTGGCAAAGCATTGAAAGCACATAACCCCAAGGTTGAAATAATCGGACTTGAGCCAGCGTCGTCAGCGGTGATTACGACAGGGGTAGCAGGACCACATAAAATCCAAGGGATTGGAGCCGGCTTCGTGCCAAAGACATTCATGTCTGAATATGTCGATAAGGTGATGACGGTTAAGGACGAGGATGCCTTCAATGGAGCAAGAATCCTGGCACGCAGGCTTGGACTCCTTGTCGGAATCTCTTCAGGAGCGGCCTTCTGGCTTGCTTCATCTATTGCGAAAAAGCCTGAGAATGATGGCAAAACCATCGTGGCCCTGCTTCCGGACACTGGCGAAAGATACTTGTCCACCACTTTGTTCCAATAATGTCATGGAAGATACCCTAAGGCGGCTTATAAAATTCATGAACAGGATAGCATTCCCCGGAATATTCGGGGAAAGCAATCCTGAATCTGACAAGCTGTGCGTAGAATCCATAATCATAGGTCTGTCAGACAGGGGCAAAACAGACATCTTCATGTCAAGGATTCCTGAAATCTGCAGGCTTCTGAATACGGATGTAGATGCAGTGATGCACAATGACCCTGCCGTAACCAGCAGGGAGGAAGTCATCGTCTGCTATCCTGCAATCAAGGAGATGGTCCACTACAGGACTGCCCATGAGCTGCTTGCGCTCGGCATTCCCACCGTGCCCAGACTGCTCACGGAAATGGCTCATTCAGCAACAGGGATAGACATTCATCCCGCCGCCGAGATCGGGGAATATTTCGGCATCGACCATGGCACGGGAATCGTTGTTGGCGCGACAAGCATCATTGGAAGTCATGTAATGCTATATCAGGGCGTTACGCTAGGTGCCAAGAATTTTCGCCACGATGAGAAAGGAAACCCGATAAACGAGCCGCGTCACCCTATCCTGGAAGACAATGTCACGGTATATTCCAACACATCAATACTCGGACGAGTCCGGATAGGGCACGACACCATAATAGGTGGGAACGTCTGGCTTACCCACGATGTTCCACCTCACTCTCGCATTCTTCAGTCGCAGGCTATCGTGGAGCCGCTTTTCAACTGCGGAGCAGGAATCTGACGATGACGCTGCCTTAAATCTTAGCCAGCGATAATTATTTTTATTTTTTTTAATTTATAATTTGTAAAAATAAAATTTGTGATTATATTTGCATTCGAAAACACCAAGGAACAGGCTCTGTGCTGAATGCAATGCCGCTCCTAAGGTGAATAAAATAAATGTTAAACCCGGTGAAGTGCTAACTCCACGTAGCCATAAAAATTTAATGCAATGCAAACAATCATCAATTCGCAAGTTCCTGAATTTAAGGTTAACGCTTACCAGAACGGGTCATTCAGATCTGTTTCCAACGAAGACATCGCCGGCAAATGGGCCCTGTTCTTCTTCTATCCGGCAGATTTCACTTTCGTATGCCCTACCGAGCTGGTAGATCTGGCCGGCAAATATGAGGAGCTCAAGAAAATGGGCGTGGAGGTGTTCTCCGTCAGCTGCGACACCCACTTCGTGCACAAGGCCTGGGCAGATGCATCGGACAGCATAAAGAAAATCAACTACACAATGCTGGCAGATCCGCTAGGAGTTCTGGCAAAAGGCTTCGGAGTATTCAATGAGGAGGACGGAACAGCTTATCGCGGCACCTTCCTCGTGAATCCTGAGGGTCAGATAAAGCTGGCTGAGATCCAGGACAACAGCATCGGACGCAATGCAGACGAGCTGCTGCGCAAGGTTAAGGCCGCCCAATTCGTGGCATCGCACCCTGGCGAGGTTTGCCCTGCCAAATGGGAAGAGGGAGCCGAGACCTTGAAACCTAGCATAGATCTCGTAGGTAAAATTTAATTACGACACTAAGGCAGGCTTCAATCAAGACAAAATGGTTGAAGCCTTTTTAATCTTAACATGATATATGATTAGTCAAGATATTCTGACGCAGGTACGGCAAGTATTCGCCGACCTCTCGCAAGATTTCACATTCCTGGTGCATGCCGGCAAAGGTGACGAAAAAGGGGCGCAAATGCATGAATTCGTAAACGATGTGGTTTCAGCATCGCCTCGCCTGCTCAAAACCGATGATGAAAACGGAGAGCTCTCTTTCGAGTTGCTCAAAGGGACGGAAGCGACTGGAATAATATTCAGGGGCATTCCGAACGGACATGAGTTCTCTTCCCTCTTGCTCAGCGTGCTGAATGCCGACGGAAAGGGGAAAAACCTTCCTGACGAAAGGCTGAAAGAAAGAATAAGCCGCATCAAAGGGCCGGTCCGTCTGCAAACCTACGTGTCGCTCACATGCACCAACTGTCCGGATGTTGTTCAGGCACTCAATGCTATTACTCTGTTGCGTCCTGACTTCACCCATGAAATCACAGACGGGGCCCTCTTCCAGCAAGAGGTAGAGAATCGCGGCATCCAGGCTGTGCCGGCAGTTTATGCCAATGGAGAGCTTATCCATGTGGGTCGTGGTAATCTGGGCGATTTGCTGCAGGAGATGGAGGATAAGCTAGGAAGCGAAGAGTCTGCCGGCACAGCGCATGTGGAGCTGCCTTACGATGTGGTTGTCATAGGCGGAGGCCCAGCAGGAGTTTCTGCGGCAATATATTGTGCCAGAAAAGCTTTACGCGTGGCACTCGTTGCAGGAAGGATCGGAGGTCAGGTCAACGACACCACCGGCATAGAGAATCTGATATCCGTACCTCATACCTCTGGAAGCGAACTGGCAGCGAACCTGCGCTCCCACCTGGAAAAATACGACATTGATATTTTCGACAACCGGAAAGTGGAAGGAATCGACCATGCCGATGAGAGGCTGAAGCACGTGAATGTCAAGGGAGGAGAGACCTTCGTTGCTCCAGCAGTCATAATAGCCACAGGAGCAAGCTGGAGACGGCTTGGCGTTGAAGGCGAGAGCACTTATCTGGGACACGGAGTCCATTTCTGCCCACATTGCGACGGTCCATTCTACAAGGGTAAACGAGTAGCGGTGATAGGAGGCGGCAACTCCGGCATAGAAGCGGCGATAGACCTAGCTGCGCTGGCATCGCATGTCACGGTAGTGGAATTCGCCGACGTGCTGAGAGCCGATGACGTGCTGCTTGACAAAGTCCGCTCGCTCGGCAATGTCGATATCCTCGTCTCCAGACAGACCATGGAAGTGAAAGGGAATGGAGAGAAGCTTACGGCAATCACCTTGAAAGACCGCAAGACAGAGGAACTCTCCGACTTGGAGGTAGATGGAATCTTCGTGCAGATAGGACTTTCACCGAACAGTGATTTCGTCCGCGATTTGCTGCCTCTCAGCGCTCGCCGGGAAATAATCATAGATGACCACTGCAGGACTTCCGTAAAGGGAATATATGCGGCCGGCGATGTTTCCAGCGTGCCATTCAAGCAGATCATCATATCCATGGGCGAAGGCGCCAAGGCTGCACTGTCTGCCCACGAAGACTGGATGCGAGGACTCCTCTAAGCCCCCTTGGATCGGAGCTATTGCCTGTCAACCTTGCAAAGATTTGCAAGCCATGCAAAATCTTCCGACCTTTGTAAAGTAATCTCGCAGATTGTAATCTCATTGGGTCACAATTGAGAGGATAGCTTTATGAGAATAGAGAATAACATACTCATTGCCGAATGTACGGCATGCGATTTCAAGGGGAAACTTGAAAGGAAGAAAATACGAGACTGGCTCAAGAGCGTGAGCGCATTTGCCAATACGGAAGGTGGCACTCTTTTCTTCGGAGTGGGCGACGACACAAGTATCGTCGGCGTAGCCAATCCCCAGAGCGACCTTGAATTCATCAGCGAAAAGATAAATGCACATCTTGACCCTGTCCCCGTCTATTCGCTGAATCCTGTGGGGATATCTGAAGGCCAGATTGTCCTCGTCCTTCAGATCCATGCCGGAACGCAGACGCCTTATTACCTAAATCTGGACGGTAAGCGTATTGCCTATGTGCGCCGCGGCAACCAAAGCATACCGGCTACCCCTCGTGAACTATTCGAACTCGTCCTTCGTGGCAGCAACCGCAGCTGGGATTCCCTGGCATCCAATGAACTGCGCGAAAAGCACACGTTCAGCGGCCTTGAACGCAAATACAATAAGCGATCTGGAGCCCATTGGGAAGAAGGACTGTTGCGTTCTTTCGGTCTCGTAACCGATGATGGCCACCTTACCAATGCAGGCCTACTGTTTGCAGACAGCTGCCCCGTAGCGCAGTCCCGGGTCTACTGCACCAAATGGAACGGAACAGGGAAAACCGATGCCATCAATGACTCCGAATACCAAGGAAGTCTACTCATGCTGCTGGACATGGCCAAGAACTTCATAAAAGCTAACACGGCAGTCCGCTGGTACAAACTCCCTGACTACCGGCTCAATCTCCCAGAATATGCAGAAAGAGCTATTGAGGAGATGTGCGTAAATCACCTGATTCATCGAGATTACAGCGAACTCGGCTCTGAAGTATCCATCAACATCTATGACGACCGTATCGAGACCACCTCTCCCGGTGGCATCTCGGATGGATTCGAACCCATACGCTTAGATCCTGAAAAGATTACCTCCAGGCGCCGCAACCCCATTATTGCCGAAGTATTCTCCCAACTCCGCTATATGGAGAAACGTGGCAGCGGACTGCGAAAAATCCAAGATGCCACGGCCTTGCTTCCCAGCTATAAGCCGGACAAGAAGCCAATATTCGAATCCAGCAGGGAATTTTTCTACACCACGATTCCAAATGTCAATTACGGGATGACGGAAGCTGAATTCGAAAAACTTACCCAGAAAATTCACCCAGAAGTCGAGTTTTTCCCCCAGAAAATTCACCCAGAAGCTGCTGCAGAATCTACCCAGAAAAAAATCGGTAAAACAGCTCAGGCCATCATCGATGCCATCGTGGTAGATTCCAAGATTACACGCAAAGGGCTGGCAGACTTAATTGGGAAATCCGAAGACACCATCAAGTACCACCTCTTCACGCTGCAAGCAAGAAAAATCATCGTCCACATTGGACCTGACAACGGTGGCTTTTGGAAAGTTCTCTTCAAAAAATAAATGTAGATCATTACTATGAAAACTATAGAAGTTGTTGCAGCCATCATCCGCAAAGGAGACAAGGTATTCGCCACCCAGCGCGGCTATGGCGAATGGAAGGATTGGTGGGAATGGCCCGGTGGCAAAGTTGAGCCTGGAGAGACTCACGAGCAGGCTCTCGTCCGCGAAATCAGCGAAGAACTGGATACAGAAATCAGCATAGACAAATACCTCTACACGGTCGAATGGGATTATCCCAAATTCCGCCTCACCATGCACTGTTATATCTGTTCATTACTCAGCGAAGCCCTGCATCTCAACGAACACGAAGCCGCCCGCTGGCTCACTGCTGACACACTCGGCTCCGTCAAATGGCTTCCTGCCGACGATATTCTCCTTCCTCTCATTGAGAAGGAGCTGAAAAATGCGGCCGGCCAGCCGCCTACGACTTCGCTGAGCTAGAGAGGGCCTTTCGGTCGTGGTCATATTTCCAGATGTAAAAAATGAACAGGGAGCCGAGCATGCCTATGAGACCGATGCTCCAATTCCATTCTATCGGGAGCCTGAAGCCAATCTTGTCGATACAGATGAAGCTAAGCGTCACGCCAGTCATGAAGCAGGCTGGGAGCATGGTGAACAAGTAATATGCACCCTTCTTGCTATTGTGCAGGTAGACTGTCGCAGTCCAGAGGGCGAATACGGCCAAGGTCTGGTTCGACCAGCCGAAATAACGCCATATCCTGTTGAAACCGTCCGCATCT
>Ga0256405_10013018_pt1 | contig 10101 bp, 5 predicted proteins | sample RumenRJG_02DNA_FD_189096 | JGI IMG/M metagenome (GOLD analysis project Ga0256405, IMG submission 189096) | Bovine rumen microbial communities from Lethbridge, Alberta, Canada - RJG_02 | ecosystem: Host-associated > Mammals > Digestive system > Stomach > Rumen | place: Canada: Alberta | collected... | reverse complement strand
TCGAGCTGGTCGATTGCCGCCTTGGCGCAGGGATCTGTCACACCGGCGATGGCGAGCGCGATCAGCAGCTCGTTCAGGTGCAGAAGAGAAGTATTGTCGCTTCCGAGATGGTCGATCTTCATCTCCATGATCGGGTTGATGATCTGAGGGCTGATCAGCTTGATGCTGTCCTGAATGCCCGCAAGCTTTTTGAGGGCGTTGAGAAGCAGCGCCGAGGAGGCGCCCAGCAGTTCAGAGGTTCTTCCGGTCAAAATAGTGCCGTCCGCCATTTCCATAGCGGCTGCGGGAGCTCCGGTCTTCTCAGCGTTGAGATTGGCCGCCATAACGACGGGTCTCTCCGATACGTCGATGCCGGATTTCTTCATGAGAAGTTCGATCCTGCGGATCGGTTCCTCATCCGCGTTTCCCTTGCGGTGCTCGCACAGAGCGTCGTAATAGCGGCGGATGATCTCCTGGCGCGCGGCTTTCTTGCATACCTCGTCATCGCTGATGCACAGGCCGACCATGTTGACTCCCATGTCTGTGGGAGACTTATAAGGAGAAGTGCCGTAGATCTTTTCAAAGATCGCGTTGAGAAGAGGGAAGACTTCTACGTCGCGGTTGTAGTTGACGCAGGTCTCCTTGTAGGCCTCGAGGTGGAAAGGATCGATCATGTTGATATCGTCCAGATCCGCCGTAGCTGCCTCATAGGCGAGGTTGACCGGGTGGTTGAGGGGCAGGTTCCATACAGGGAAAGTCTCAAATTTGGCGTAGCCGGCCTTGATGCCTCTGCGGTTTTCGTGATAGAGCTGAGAGAGGCAGGTCGCCATCTTGCCGCTTCCGGGGCCGGGAGCGGTCACGACCACAAGGGGACGGCTGGTCTCGATGTAGTCGTTGCGGCCATAGCCGTCTTCGCTGACGATCAGCGGGATATCAACGGGATATCCGGGAATGGGATAGTGCCTGTATACCTTAAGCCCCAGGGACTGAAGCTTCTTTTCATAGACGATCGCCGAGGGCTGATTGGCAAATCTTGTCAGCACGACGCTCCCTACATAGAGGCCGTGACTTGTAAATGCGTCGACGAGACGCAGCAGATCCTCGTCATAAGTGATTCCGAGGTCGCCTCTGACTTTATTCTTCTCAATATCGGCAGCGTTGATCGCCACCACGATCTCAGCCTGGTCCTTTAACTCGCAGAGCATTGTGATCTTGGAATCGGGTTCAAATCCGGGAAGCACTCTGGACGCGTGATAATCGTCGAAGAGCTTGCCGCCGAACTCAAGATAAAGCTTGCCGCCGAACTGCGAGATGCGCTCTCTGATGTGTTCAGACTGGGTCTTGAAATACTTGTTGTTATCAAATCCGATCTGCATGGATAATCCCCTCTTTCTTAAGAAAAAACGTCAGGTTACACTCTTTTTGAAAAACAACTATCGTCTATTATATCGCATCAGCACCTGCATAGGAAATGTTTTTTGTCACTGTTTTGCGGACAGTTATAGTAATTGCTCAAAAACGCATTTAATGCTAGTATTGACGGGAAAAGACAATACTCGGAGATTTACAGGAGAACAAACTATGTATCGTCTCACATCCAAACTTATCATTTACAGGGGAATCGGGGAGGACAGCATACTGCGCAGCCTTGCGGAGATCTGCCGCCGGTTCGACGAGGGTGATTACAATCGGGAATCCATGATCGAAGAGATCTACGAGCAGGTCCACAGCCTTTTGGACCTGGCTACTACCTATGGATTTAACAAAAATCTGTGGCATAACTATCTGGCGTATCTGATCGCAACAACGGAGACCCCTTTTACTCTGGTATCGGAGAAGGTAGGCGCCAACAAAGGCAGTGTCAACGCGTTTGCTCTCAATGATTTCAGGATCTTCAGAGAACTGTTCAACTACGATTTCGGCAAAATAGAGAGCGCCCTGGGCATAGGCTGCTTCAGTATACTCGAGGACTACACGTCAGTGGGAAAACCCGAGAGGGTATTTAACAGAAGCGTCAGTGAGAAGGTGCAGGAACTGAGCGCCGCGATCGAATCGGTGGAAGAGAAGCGCGCGGAGAGAGAGGCGGACGGAAGCTGGAAGCCCGAACAGGAGATGTACGATATCATCACCGGATTCTACAAGGAGTACGGCGTCGGTAAATTCGGCCTTAACAAAGCGTTCCGCATCAATGACGATAATAAAGAGAAAGAGTTTCTGATCCCGATCACTGCGACCAGCGACGTTCAGCTGGAGGACCTGGTGGGGTATGAGCTGCAGAAGCAGAAGCTGATCGCCAATACGGAAGCTTTCGTCGAGGGGCGCATGGCCAACAATGTTCTTCTCTACGGCGACGCGGGAACGGGAAAATCCACAAGCATCAAGGCGATCCTGAACCGCTATTACAGCAAGGGACTGAGGATGATCGAGGTCTACAAGCACCAGTTCAAGGACCTGCAGCGCATTATCTCTGAGATCAAGAACAGAAATTACCGCTTTATAATCTATATGGACGACCTGTCCTTCGAGGAATTTGAGACAGAATATAAATATCTCAAGGCTGTTATTGAGGGAGGACTCGAGACAAAGCCCGAGAATATCCTGATATACGCGACTTCTAACAGAAGACACCTGATCAAGGAGACCTGGGGAGACAGAAACGACAGGAGCGACGACGAGATGCACAGAAGCGACACGGTGCAGGAGAAGCTGTCTCTGGTGGCTCGTTTCGGCGTCACGATCGGTTACTTCAAGCCTTCGCACCAGGAATATCTGCACATTGTCAGTGAACTGGCCAAGCGCTATCCGGAAATCACGCTTTCAGAGCAGGAACTTGCGCTTCTGGCCAATCAGTGGGAACTGCGAAGCGGCGGAGCTTCCGGAAGAACGGCGCAGCAGTTCATCAATTACCTTGTGGGCAGCGCGCAGCAGAGAGACCGGAATTCATAATGAAAAATACAAAAAGGGAGCCGTCCGGCTCCCTTTTCCTTGATTATTAATAATGATACATTTCATCAGCCTGCGAACATGGTCCCTTCAAAAGCCTGATCGAGCCGGAGCCCGTTCACTTTCTGAGGCCATTCCTCGGTGACGATAAAGCGGTAAATGACGCCGTCGGCAGTCTTGACATCGACCGTATCTTTCCCGTTAGTCCTGAAGAGACGGCACTTGGTCCCTTTGGCAAGGACCGCGTTCTGCTTCGTGACCGCGCCTGTCGCCGGATCTATGATATCGGCGGGAAGATCCGTGAGGCTGGTAAGCTCCAGATCGGAGTCGATCAGGTACTGATCAGATAAAAGAACAGGCATTCCGTCCTCACCGACTTTGTAGCGCCCGGTGGCGGAGTAGGTGCTCATCAGATCCATATGGGTGTCGAGGCAGAAGGAGTCCGGCGAGGAGATGAACTGCTCGTCCATATACCACAGGTCGGGATCGCTGCTGTCGCGGCGGAAGCGGGCGGAGAATCCGGTACCGTTGAGTTCACCCAAAAAGACGGGTTTCTCACCGCTCAGATCAAATACGCAGGTAATGCGGTAATCATTGTCGGTAATAGTCTGTACGTAGAGATAACTCTTTCCTGCGGCGGTATGGATAAGAACTCCGCGGGCGTTAAAGAAATAGGTCTCGTACAGGCACTCCTTGTCGCCTGTCGCGACCCTGAGCGCTGTGTAGGAACCGAGATCGCCGCTGCTGTCAGGGCGGGCGTTCAGGCTCACCTTCTCGGGCGTTCCGTCTCCGTTCAGGTCCGCGATCACAGGATAAACAGTGTCAATGGGCAGTGTGTAGGCACCCTTATGAGCTGAGTAAGCGTCTGTGAACAGGTCGGGATATTTTTCAAAGGGAATCTCTGCTTCTATAGCACCCTCTTCCGCGGTACCGATCGCGCCGGCATTAAAACGGAATATCACGCCGTTGTCGCTTACGACCCAGGACGGGAAGTAATTGACAGACGCTAAAGCGACGGAGACGGATTCCTCGCGGTCTCCGGCAGAATCGCCGGTACTGAGAAAACGAAGGTTCTCGTTGATGGCGGCTGTCAGCGCCTTTTTGTTGTCCGGATCTTTGATAACGTTCTCAAGGGCAACTGTTTTGCCGGTCGCGGAGTCGAGAGTGATCCCTCTGAATGTCGTAGTTCCGCCTGCGGCGCCCGGAAGAAAACTGTAGCAGGATGTGAAGAAACTCACAGCTTTGTCGTCCTGGCGCACCGGAACGATCCTGCTCTCAAAGGTTGCCGACGGCCTGTCTTCGTCTGTGACTCCGTGTTCTGTGATGTACTGCCTGGACTTATCGGAAAGCTCCTTGAAGTCTTTCCTGCAGGAAGCGCTGATCTGTGTGTTGAGCTCTGAAAGGGCGCTGCTCAGGGCAGGGAACTTCCCGGCTGATTCTTCGGAGAGAAGGACGGCCTGAAAATAGCCGTCAGCAATGCTCTCGTAATTATCCGATTCGATCAGATAGCATTTGGAGAGTATAAGCTCCGGTGCTGCGGCTTCCGCTTCTGTTCCGGCTTCAGCGGCAGTATTCGATGCGGCGCTCACGCCGACGGAAACCGCCAGGGGGCTCGCAAGTGCAGTCAGCAGTAAACTGATGCACAGAAGGGGACAAATTATTACAGATTCGCGCTTTTTCATGACTCCTCCTTTATGTGGACAAGTATGTCCTGTTATCATAGTATCACAGATCAGCGCAAAGCGTCAGAATATCTTTTGGAGGAAGATTTTACATGTGAAGATCAGGGCATACACAGGTGCGGTTTTTCCATGTATAATAAAGAAAGCTGATGATATGCTTAAATAAGTACCGTCGCAGAGTTTTTAAGCCTGCGCCGCGTACGCGAAAGGAATGGACTGACAGATGTCTAATGAGAAGCTGATCAACGAGAGGATCCGGAAGATCACCGAGAGGATACTGGAGGACTACAAGAACGGAAGAGACATCGATAAGATGGATGTTTTCAGCCAGCCGGACAGCGATGCTGTGACGGATATTGTGAATAAACTCCTCAACATTCTTTTTCCCGGCTACTACAGGGAGAAGAACTACAGAAGCTACAATGATAACAGCCGGATCAGTATCCTGATCGAGGATGTGGTCTACAACCTGGCGAAGCAGATCGCGATCGCGCTGCGTTTCCGCGATGAATACGCACAGACGCCGGAACCGGAGATCAAGGATCTTGCGGAGGAGCTGGCGATCACCTTTATCAGCAGGATCCCTGCCATCAGGGAGCTTGTCGACACCGATATGGAAGCGTTTTACCAGGGAGATCCCGCAGCTTACAACAAGGAGGAGATCGTGCTGTGCTATCCGGGGCTTTTGGCAAGCACCGTGAACAGGCTGGCTCACGAACTGTTCCTGCTAAAGGTGCCGCTGATCCCCAGAATGATGACGGAGTACGCGCATTCCCGCACCGGTATCGATATTCATCCCGGCGCGACGATCGGCAGGTATTTCTTCATGGATCACGGGACCGGCATCGTTGTTGGCGAGACATCCGTCATAGGAGAACATGTCAAAATATACCAGGGCGTCACGATCGGCGCTCTCTCCACAAGGGGAGGGCAGAGCCTGCGGGGCGCTAAGAGGCACCCCACGATCGAGGACGATGTTACGATCTACGCCGGCGCGTCCATACTCGGAGGTGAGACGGTGATCGGCAGGGGATCGGTCATCGGCTCCAACGTGTTCATCACAAGCAGCGTCAAACCCGGGACAAGGATGAGCGTCAAGACCCAGGAGCTGGTGATAAGGCACAAGGAAGAGATCGAGGGACCCAGGGATACCCAGCCGGAGGACGCTAAGCCCGAGAACTGGTATTGACATCTATTGCGGACACTATTTTGATAAGAGACCGGTTTACGGGAGAGAAAACACGAGGAGGGTATAAGATGGAGAAGATTTACGCGGCGATAAGAGATCTTACTGAATACGCGCTCGCGACAGAACTGATCGCGGAAGAAGATGTGATCTACACAGTCAATTCCCTGCTGGGGGCGCTCGGGATCGACGATTATCCCGGGGACAGGGCCGAGATCATCGGGGGAGCGGCGGCGCTCGACCGGGAGAAGGTCGCGGACGGGACTCTCCTGGAGGGAATCCTGGCGGTGATCCTTGATCACGCGTCCGAAAAGGGGATGATAGACGGCGCGTCCGTGGTCATGAGGGATCTCTTTGATACGAAGATCATGGGCATTCTGACACCCAGACCGAGTGAAGTCATCGCGAAGTTCCGCGGGATTTACAATGAAGATCCCGTCAGGGCGACTGACTGGTATTATGATTTCTCCCGGAATACAGATTATATCAGAAGATACAGGATCGCCAAAGACAGAAGGTGGAAGACTCAGACGGAGTACGGCGAACTCGATATCACTATCAATCTCTCCAAGCCGGAGAAGGATCCCAAGGCGATCGCCGCGGCAAGAAACGCCGCCCAGAGCAGTTATCCCAAGTGCCAGCTGTGCATTGAGAACGAGGGATATTACGGCAGAGTGAATCATCCGGCCAGAGAGAACCACAGGATCATTCCGATCACTATCCAGGGCGGTCCCTGGGGCTTCCAGTATTCCCCTTATGTCTACTACAATGAGCACTGCATCGTGTTCAACTCCCGCCACATTCCCATGGCGATCAACCACGACACTTTCTGCAAGCTCTTTGACTTTATCAAGGCTTTCCCGCACTATTTCCTGGGATCGAACGCTGACCTGCCGATCGTGGGAGGATCGATCCTGAGCCACGATCATTTCCAGGGAGGGCATTATGACTTCGCTATGGCGAACGCGCCTGTGGAGCGGTCATTCACTGTCAAAGGCTTTGAAGATATCTCCAGCGGGATCGTGAAGTGGCCGATGTCCTGCATCCGCCTCTCCGGCCCGGATACGGACCGCATCATCGCTCTTGCCGACCACATTATGGACGCATGGCGCGGCTATACGGATGAGGAAGCTTTCATCTACGCCTTTACAGAAGATACGCCGCACAACACGATCACGCCGATCGCCCGCAAGCGGGGAGGACTTTTCGAACTGGATCTGGTCCTTCGCAACAATATCACTACTGAGGAGAATCCGCTGGGCGTCTATCATCCTCACGCGGAACTTCATCATATCAAAAAAGAGAACATCGGCCTGATCGAAGTCATGGGCATGGCAATTCTTCCCGCGAGACTTCTCGGAGAGATGGCGGACCTCAAAAAGGCGATCCTTGAGGGAGAAGACTTCCGGAAAAATCCCGTGCTGGAAAAACACGCGGACTGGGCGGAAGAATTCATGGGCCGCTATGAAAAGATTGACGAGAGCAATATCGACGGGATCATACAGAAGGAGATCGGCGATGTGTTCCGCCGCGTTCTTGAGGACGCGGGCGTGTACAAGAGAACGCCGGAGGGACAGAGAGCTTTCGACAGGTTTGTGGAGAGTTTATGAGACAGGAACTAAGTGATAAGTATTCGAATCTCTGCGCCGCGCTGCGCCGGGAGAAGAAACTTGCTGTGGCTTTTTCGGCAGGCGTCGACTCGACGCTCCTGCTCAAAGCCGCGGTGAATACGCTGGGAAATGAAAATGTGCTCGCGGTCACAGCGCTGTCCGCGTCCTTCCCGGAGAGAGAGGCTGATGAAGCGGACGTCTTCACCCGAGGGATCGGCGTGAGCAGGATTACAGTCGAAGTGGACCAGCTTTCCATTCCGGGCTTTCGGGAGAATCCCGCGAACCGTTGTTATCTCTGCAAAAAAGTGCTCTTTACGCAGATGATGGAAGCTGCGCGGGAGAAGGGATTTACAGTTATGGCCGAGGGGTCGAATGTGGATGATCTGTCGGACTACAGACCCGGCCTGAAAGCGATAGAAGAGCTGGGCGTTATGAGCCCTTTGCGCGAAGCGGGGCTGACAAAAGCGGAGATCAGGGAACTCTCTTCAGAACTTGGACTGCCCACCTGGAATAAACCTTCTTTTGCCTGCCTGGCCACCAGATTTGTTTACGGGGAGACCATCTCAGACGAGAAACTCAGGAGAGTGGAACTGGGAGAAAGGCTCCTGCAGGACCTGGGATTTAAGCAGTTCAGAGTGAGGATCCATGGAGAAGAGGGACGCCTTGCCAGGATCGAGGTGCTGCCCGGAGATCTTGAGAAACTTCTTAAGAAAAGGCAGGAGATCACCTCGGAATTTCGAAAGGCCGGATTTGACTATACGGCGATGGATCTGGAAGGATACAGGACCGGAAGCATGAATGAAGTGCTGAATTGAAGATAAAAGCCGCTGCCATCAAAAGGCAGCGGCTTTTTTATGGACTGATTAATCTGAAACTTCCTGAAGACCGGATATATCGGCCCTCGCTAGAATGGAATAGTTGGTATAGTAGACTACAAAGCCAGGCTTGGCCCCTCCGGGCTTTTTTACATTGCGGCGGAGCAGGTAATCGATCTCTACCTTTCCCTGCTGGCGGCCGGCGGAATACCAGGCGGCCAGGGAAGCGGCTTCTTCAAAGGCCCTGTCCGGGATCTCGTCCATGGAGCGGCCTCCGGAGCGGAGGATCACATGGGATCCGGGCATGTCGTTGGCGTGCATCCAGATGTCGCCGGGCTCTGCGAAGTGGAAAGTGAGCTGGTCGTTCTGGGTGTTATTCTTGCCGACATAGATGTCGTAGCCGTCGCTGCTGATGTAGTGAAGGGGCTTGCCGACGGGAGTGCGGGCGCGGCCTTTTTTGCCGGATTTGTCAAAGCCGGGCCGCTTTTTCCCTCCCCCTGCGTGCCGGCGAACAAGTCCGCTGTCCTCGAGCTCCTGCCGGATCTGGGCCAGGTCGCCCTCGCCCGTGGCGAGATCCAGGGATGTGCGGATGCTCTCGAGATGGTCGATCTCCGATTTGACTTCTTCGGTCAAGGTGGTCAGAGCCTCATAGGTCCTCTTGAGCTTGGTATATCTGTCAAAATATTTCTTCGCGTTCTGGGTCGGTGTCAGCATGGGATCGAGAGGAATGCGGATCTTCTCGCCGGTGTAGTAGTTGTCCACTTCACAGGACTTCGCGCCTTCGGGAATGGAATAGGCGTAGGCGTTGAGAAGCTCTCCATAGATCCGGTATTTGTCGCGCTTTTCGGTATCGCGGATCTGCTTGCGCTGCAGGTCGTATTTGTGAATGTCGCGTTCGAGAATTGTCTGGACGACATGGCGAAGGTCCACTGATTTCTGACGGATCCTGGTGACTTCATTCTTCTGGTCATAAAAAGTCTCGAGAAGTTCGGACATGGAATCGAAGCGGACTTCCTCAAAGCGCGCGGCGAAGTCTGTGAAGATCCTCATGGAGACTGCCGCATATCCTGAGGGAGCTCCGCGGCGGCTTCCGTCTTCTTTCTTATAATAAATGGAAGGCGCAAAGGTACCTTCGGCCGTATCCCGCATAAGAGCGCTGAATTCTCTCCACAGGGATGCGCGGTCTGTATCCGTCATCGAGGAGGCGCTCCTGTCATTGGAGATAGCCGCCCTGTGGCACAGCTCCTCCGCCATCTGCGTGGAAAGACCCGTGTAAGCGGAGAGCAGAAGCTTGGCGGGGGGGATCTGCTGACTGCGCATAAGAGCGTCGAAACCCTCAGCGGTCTCTTCGAGAGGATTTTTTTTGCTCCTGGTGTCCGGGACAAAATAGGGCCTGCCCGGAAGCACTTCTCTGACGGAACTGACCAGCGAGGAGATGTGTTTGATACTGTCGACGATCTGTTCCTGATCATTTAAAAAGATGATATTGCTGTGTTTGCCCATCAGCTCAATGACAAGTGTGTGGCGGCACAGATCGCCCATCTCGTCGAGGTGTTCGACTTCAAAGCGCAGAACGCGTTCGAGGCCCGGCTGGGTGACAGAGAGGATCCTGCCGTTCTGCAGGTGCTTGCGGAGCAGCATGCAGAAGGATGGCGCCTGAAGCGGGGCCTGTCTGGATTTTGCCGTGAAATAGCAAAGAGGAAGAGAGGCGTCGGCAGAGAGGTAGAGCCTGCACTGTCCGCCCCCTCTCTCGGCAGCGGGCTTCAGCGTAAGGACCAGTTCGTCGCGGTCCGTCTGCGCTATTTTATATATTCTGGCGCCTGTCAGTCTGTCGGAAAATTCTTTGCGCAGACAGGCGGTGGTAATGCCGTCAAAAGCCATGGAAT
>Ga0256405_10013017_pt1 | contig 10102 bp, 8 predicted proteins | sample RumenRJG_02DNA_FD_189096 | JGI IMG/M metagenome (GOLD analysis project Ga0256405, IMG submission 189096) | Bovine rumen microbial communities from Lethbridge, Alberta, Canada - RJG_02 | ecosystem: Host-associated > Mammals > Digestive system > Stomach > Rumen | place: Canada: Alberta | collected... | reverse complement strand
ATCCTCTTCCTTATAGTTCCCACGGATATGCATGGGCAGAAGGAAGATGGAGGACTCGACCTGATGCTTTAAGATATCGTCGAAGAGTTTCTCACCTTCGTGCTCGTTGCGCGCCATCATGAGGCCTACCAGATAAGGATTCTCCACCAGAGACCTCTTTGTCTTACGCTTCATGGGCGCAACATTCGAGATTACATCATACTTTGCGAGCTGGGTCTTGCTCCGGAGATTCCTGAGATAGAGAATCTTGATGTCCGGATCTTCCTCATCATCCACGATGCGGTCAATCCGATCGGAAGACACACCAGCCGGCTGGTACATATAAACCTGATCCGAGGCCTTGGCACTGCCGTAGAGTTTTCCACGCACAGCAACTCTATCTCCGATTGTAAGGACCTCATCCACCAAAAGGGAATAGCGCGGGCGCTTCTTCAAAAGCTCCTCTTCTTCTAAACGTCTCTCCTTGTCGACCTCCCCATCCTTCCTGTAATACTGATGGGCAAGCCGATCCCGGTCATCCATGATGCGGGCCGCGGAGCGCAGGATGTCGATCTTCTTCTTCAGAAGCGCATTCTCCTCACGAAGCATGGCAATCTCTTCTGCATCCGAGCTTGGATCTTTCTTTCCGTCAAAGATATTAAAAATGCCGTTTTTCTTCTTATCCAATAGGCTTTCCCTCAATAGATGTATTCTAACTTATCAATCCTACATATAGAGATATGTATCCTCTATAGTTACTTATTTAATTTAGCTATAACGATATAGTTCTGCCGCTGCTCTGCCTTCCAGTCGGGATGCACCGGGATCAGCTCTACATTTTCGAAGCACTCCGAGAGGATCTGCTTCTGCAGCATGCCGGTCATGGCATATTCCCCTGTCCGAGACGTAATGAGGTTGATCATGTATCGTCCGCCAGGCCTCAGGCGTTCCTTCACGGCCTCGGCTGTATCCGGCATGAGAAGTCCCATATCCTGGGTGCTTCCGGAGAATGCGTCGTTAATGATGAGATCATACTTCTCATCGCTCTCTCTCAGGTAATCGAAACCATCACCGATGGTGATGAAGAGGCGCTTATCAATCTCCCGATCGTAGATCTCGTCAAACCAGAGGCATTCCCTGGCGATATCCACCATGGCACCCTCGATTTCGACCACCCGCATTCTGACCTGGGGACAGGCCTGGAGGACTGCCCTCGGAAATGTAAAGCCTCCGCCACCGATCAGCAGAATATCCTTTACTTCTTCCTCGGCCATAAGCGAGAACATGCTCTCCTGGTAGTAGAAAGGCGGCTTGTCACGCAGGTTCTTATCCTTATAAACTGCAGATTCCATGGCACCATCAACCGTCAGCATGCGAACCAGATGTCCGCGGAAGAATTCTTCGCGAACAAGGGCGCGACCGGTGTCTAAATCCATTTTACGAATGATTGGATGAAACATGTTTCTTTTCCTACATCCTTCCCCCGAAGGCTTACCAAACTGTATCCCGGCTTCTTCTCCCAAAGAATTACTGCACTGTATCCCGACTTCTTCTCCCGAAGGATTACTGCCTGAGACTTTGATATTTACTGGTATTTCTTACGCTTTAACTGCTGCATTCCCATATAGAGATCATACAGAGTCGAACCTGTCTTACCTTGTTCCGGATGATCATCATCTGCGAAATCCAGATAGTAGGAACTATAAGCATTGATGATCTTGGTTCCAGATGGATGATCCATCTCCTGAACGAAGTTGCTGCCGTAAGTTCTGTGGATATGGCCATGCACCATGTATTTGGGATGCCAGGTATACAGCAAGGTATTGAAAGTTTCAAATCCGCGATGTGGCAGATCCTCCTGGTCACCATATCCCTTAGCCGGTGCATGGGTAACCAGAATATCAATACCATTGCGAAGAGCGATGTAAGACTTCAGCTTTCCAACTCTCTTCTTCATCTCACTTTCCGTGTACATGTCAGATCCATCATGATAACGCATGGATCCGCCCAGCCCTAAGATTCTAAGGCCCTTATAATCATAGATCTTATCATCGATATCGATACATCCTTCAGGTGGTTCCTGGGTGTATCTTCTGTCATGGTTACCTCTTACATAGAGCAGGGGGCAACGCGCCATTGTTACAATATACTCCAGATAATGTCTGGAGAGATCTCCACAGGAGATGATAAGGTCTACGCCTTCGAGTCTCTGAGGATCAAAAAACTCATAGAGCGACTTTTCCTCTTCATCTGCCAGAAATAAAATCTTCATGTTTTCCCTTATATTTTCTAATTGAATATCTATAGTCGCATCATCAGAATCAGCTATATTCTTCCCCATATCCCGGTTCCGGAATCTTCCTGAGCCTTACTCTATATCCCGGTTCCGGAATCTGCCTGAGCCCTACTCTGCATCCCGGTCCCGGAATCTGCCTGAGCCTTACTCTATATCCCGGTTCCGGAATCTGCCTGAGCCTTACTCTGTATCATCCGGTCGGAGGATTCCGCTGACCATAACCGTCTGCTGACCCGCTTCCGTAAGATCTGCCATCTTGGGCAGTTCTCCGATCACATTGTCATTCAGCCAGTTCATGGTGATGATCTCATCAGAACGGAAGTGATGCGGGTCTGTTGGCTTACGGATCACACCCTTCTGGCTGCGAAGCTCACCGGAAAAAGGATTCATGGTGCCCTTCATAATAGCATCCTTCAGGCTCTCACACATCTTGCGGCTGTAGTAAGACAGGCGATCTGAGACGATAACGTCTACGACACCTGCAGACATGCCCCACCAGTAGTTCATGGCCTGGTCTTCCGGCTCATCTTCCCATCTGCCGTCCAGAATCGACTGCAGAATCAGCTCATAGAACCTGCCCCAGTTATACATAGGCGCTGCCAGATTGCTTACGCTTCCATCCTCATTCAGACGGAAGAGTCCGTATTCTCTGCTCGGAGAATCCGGCTTGATAAAATCCTGTCCAGACACGATATTCACGCCGTTTTCTCTCATATAGGACTTGAAGTCGGAGTCCTTAACGGAACTCCAGCTGAGATATACTTTCACATTGGGGTCAACCATCGCTGCTCCGATCGCATAGGCATTGATCTCAGCAACAGAACCGTAGATAGGATAATCTGCGACGTAGCCAATCTTATGGTTATCCGCGAGCGATGCCGCCAGGGTTCCCATCAAGGCTTTGGCCTCGAACATTCTGCTGTAATAGGTCCGCACACCTGCATGCGCCAGATTGATGGAGCAGTTTAGGAAGTGTACCTTCGGGAAATGTAGGGCCGATCGCATCGTTTCTTCGATCTGCTTGGGAGATATGGTAAATACCACATCGCATCCCTTCGATACGGCCTCATCAATGGCAGATGCCAGTTCCTCGTTCGTTCCACATTTATCGAAGCAATATGTCTCAACAAGTCCATCGAAACGGTGCTCGACGAAACTCCTGCCCAGCTCATGGCCGTAGATCCAGGAGGATGTCTCGGCGGGGCGCTCATAGCAGAAGGCTGCCTTGAGCGGATGGGCGCGGGTGTAACTCTTGCCGAAGAGGGCCTGCACCAGATTGGCGCCGCTGCCGGAATCCACGAGTGCATCTTCCGGCGTCTTCACGAGAGAGATCGGCTTGTCGCTGGTACGAAGCAGGGTCTCTGTCCAGAGCTTGTCGATACGGTTCGACAGGAGGGATCTGGAGATGCCGCGCAGGCTGTCGAGGCTGTAGAATCCAAGATATGTCAGGAAAGCATCAGACGGTGAGATGCTGACCTTGTCCTTCGCCTTCTGGGCGTAGACCGTTTCAAAGAGCTGGAAGCCGCCCTTTAACTTCTCGACGATTTCTCTGGGCCAGGGCTCTCCGAGTTCGAGTCCTAATATGTTTGCTAACTTCTCGTAAGATCCGAGAACTGTAAAGTCGATTTCATAGATGGGTGCGCTGTCGAAGAAGCGTAGGAATTCTGCATAGACCTTGTCGGCTTCGTCTTCTTCGCCTTCCTTGTTGGGCAGAATGCGAAGGACATCACCCATGATGCCGTATGCACCCACGAACTTGGATACAGATACGCGCTTATTGCCTTCCTGCACATAGAAGCGGTGCATGTATTCATAGACCTTGATGGGATCTCTTATCCCCACTTCCATCTGGGAATCGTAGAGCTTCCACCACTTGAGCGCGAACTCCGAATAGACTTCCAGGAGGGGCATGAAGTCATCTGCAAAGGCCTGCTGGCGTCCAGCGGTCTTCGTCCCCACTACCATGGACAGCGGTATCTCCATCAGTCCCACCGGTATTTCTGCCGGCAGAGTCCCCTCCGGAAGGATATCATCCAAAGCGGGGAGATAGGGATATCTTCCTGCAGAAGTAGCTCTGTGATATTCTCTCAAACCGAGCCGTCTGGCTCTTGCATAATCTTCCTGCATATCTTGCTCCTAATTACATACTTCTATTACTACTATTTCATTTCAGTGAATACATGATTAGGTTCCTTCTACCCTGCCACTGCATTGCCGGAAGCCTAATCATACTTCTTTGCATCATACATATGACTAGGGCCCCTCATGCGAGCATGACGGGCCCATCATCAAGTTATCTTCTTATATTGTCTGTCAGTCTTCGATCTTCTGAATAACCTGAAGTTCCTTCCGTCTTCTTCTATTCTGACATTGAATCAGCCTTTGATCTTCTGAATAACCTGAAGTTACTTCAGCCTTCCTTCTTCTATTCTGACACTGAATCAGTCTTCGATCTTCTTATATCTCTTGAAGATCTTGTCTTCACCGCATGCATGTACGGTTCCATCAGCCTCCCTAATGATGTAATCTCCTTCACAGAGGAAGATTCTCCCCCTTCTTGTATGAATATAAGGAGTCATCATACGACCAGCACCGTCTTCTCTGCGGATCAGGTTCTCAGTGTTGATCCAGCTCTTTGTGATGACATCTGAGTACAGTTCAAAACCATCTTCCATTCCCATACCAGGAACGTACTTCTCAACATTCGCCTCAATTACGGTACGTAGACACTTCATAGTTTTGCCCCTCTTTCTAATACCATCCTCAAAAAAATCTTATCAGGCATCCCGCCGCCTAATAACCTATATTGCAAATTACCCTATATGGATTATAACATGAAGCAACTTTTTAGTACCACTTAATCGTGGAAAATAGGGGACTTTTCGATGGTCGGTGCAGAGTGGTGGTATATGTGAAATAATCAAAGTCATGCCACCATCCCGGCACATAATCAACACTTACCATCAACAGTTTGTATCTTATTGGTGGTATATTTCAAAAAATAGATTTGTCCCACCTTTTTCGAAAGAAAAATGGTGGGACAAATCAAGAATTCTTTATATGCCACCATTAGGCACATGCAAAACAACATTATCATGCTGCTAGAACATCAATTGGTGGCAGAATCTTATTTTCTTATGTAATTACCCCCAAGTATAGTCTGATACCTTCTGCCTACGGATTCAAAAAGTCTTTCAACTATTGAAAGAAAATGCCAATAACATTGTTCACCATCTCTATATCCAACGGATGATTCAGATCTTCACATGTCAGAATCAGATTATCCCCGGGGAAGATTCCGTTTTCTATATATGTATGTATCTTCTTTGTCGTCACCTGATAGTAACTCTCACTATTTAGCATTCCTAAGTGTTCCCAATAGACTTTCTTCAACGAAATCGGATGCATTATTGTAAAATCCGGATAGAGTGTAATGTTATCTAATACCAGTTCTTCCTCGTAATGAAACGGAATATTATGTTGACTCAGCAATAGCGAGATCATCATTTCCGATTTAGAACGAACCAGATCACCATGAGTAGTATGATATATCTTATTCTCTGGATGTTCTTGGTTCTGCACAAAGGGAGCTTTCTCCCACTCTGCAGAATCAAGTTTCGTTTTCTTTTTGCAACTTCTTCCCAACCATTCCAACAAATCCTGATACGCAGGTTTCTGCATCTTCTCAAAGAATTCTTCGTAGCGATCAACTCCTGATAAATGCTTGTTATATGCATCCATTGCAATTATCTCAGCACTCACAGCATCCAACTCACATTGTAGTTGCATCTTATTCAAAAATTGTGCCGCAAGCTCTTGATCCTTACGCTTACTCAAAGCCTTTCTTTGCTTGTCGACATATACGTACCAACGATATCTGTCTCCATCTTTGTTACATTCCAGGCTACCTTTCGGAAATTCTTCTAATTCCTTGGCAAGCAACGTCTTCTTGCTTTTTAGATTGCTAATTCGATTTTCAAATATTTGCTGATACAACATCTTTCATGCACACCCCCTTCATCTTTGATTTTGTTTGCTTGTTACCGCTCTTGTCATCTGCCACTTGCGATATCCCACCAACTCACTGTCAGCAAACCATCACCTCCTATTAAGCATCTGTGTGGGAAAATCATCCTTTTTTATCTTCCTGCCACCCTTATAGCTTATCGCAGAAATCAATTCACCTCTTACAGCCCTATCAAATGGTGGTATATATCGATTTTTCAATTCATACCACCACCTTGCAATTCAAAATGGTGGCACAAAATCAGAAATCCATATATGCCACCATTTACCTTTCAATCCCACATGTTTGAAGGTGCAAAAGCAACTTAATGGTGGTACAAATTCAACTTTCTGCATATACCACCACAATACGACTGCAAAAATCCAAGAAACATCAAAATACAAGATTCCCGAAAACAAACATACCTAAAATACGACCATGGAAAGTCCCTGAAGCATTCGTATTCCTCCGTCAGATTCTATATAGTTCCCATAATACTTCCTCAAATCTCCAAATCCAATTAACAACCCATAAAGAATTTATAAACAATTCTTTTAGAATTATCCCACAGAAATCTGCTCCCCCTTTCCCTTATTCTTCCCCCGTCCTTCCTACCCTTCCATCGTCCTTCCACGCCCTTCCCTCGTCCTGCCCTCCCCTTTCCTTCCCTCATCCTCCCATCCCTATTTTCTCCCCACCGTCCTCCCGCCACGCGCGTTTTCTTATGATATAATTCCCTTATATAAGCAATCCCAAAGCATCGTAGTTGACTTCTATTAACTACCAGGCGTATTCAACCCATTGTCTTATACTAAGGGCAGGACCACATGACGAATCCAAGCAACAAAACACAAAACAATGCTAACTCCAACACCAGAGCAGAGAAGACTTCTCGCCCCAACAACTCACCCAGCGCACAGACTTCTCTCCGCCACCGCATCTTCGATATCATCCAAATCGGTATTGAGACTGACACCATAAGCCGCGTATTCGATATCCTCATCGTCGTAACAATCCTTTTGAATATCACCATTCTCTTCTTAGAAACCTTCGATGAGTTCGCAGCCCTTATGCCAGTATTCCACGCCGTTGAGATCGTCACTATCCTTATCTTCATTGCGGAATACATCCTCCGCATATGGACAGCAGACTACCTCTTCCCTTCAGAATCCCGTTGGAAGGCTGCTTGGCACTTCATCATTAGTTTTGACGGCATCATCGAGCTTCTGACCATTCTGCCCTTCTACTACCTGTCCGGTTTCGTCGCCTTCCGCATGCTCCGTGTGGTCAGAATCTTCCACCTCTTCCGCATCAACGCCCACTACGACTCCTTCAATGTCATCCGGGCTGTCCTCTACAAGAAGAAGAACCAGCTCCTGTCGTCTGTTTTCATCATCTTCGTCCTCATGATGGCATCCTCCCTCTGCATGTACTCCGCAGAGCACGAAGCCCAGCCCGAGGCCTTTCGTAATGTCTTCTCCGGCATCTGGTGGAGCGTCAGCACCCTGCTCACTGTCGGTTACGGCGACATCTACCCTGTCACCGTCCTCGGCCGCATCATGGCAATCTGCATCGCCTTCCTCGGCGTCGGCGTAGTTGCCATCCCCACAGGTATCATCTCTGCAGGTTTCGTCGAGCAGTACACCGACATGCAGTCCAGTTCCGATACCCTCGGCAATATCAACCTGCAGACCGTCGTCCTCGACATCGACAGCAGCTGGCTGAACAAGTCCCCCTCGGAAATCAAGAGCTTATCGGACTTTGTCACAGTAATGGTAAGAAGAGACGGCAGTAATTTTGTACCAACGAATTCCTATCGCGCCTCAGTCTCCGACATACTCATCGGCTTCACAGACAATACGCCACAGTAATCACAACACCCCAACCATCTTCACAGGCAAGGCTCCACAGTAATCGAAACACCCCCACCAACTTCACAGACAAGGCTCCACAGTAATCGCGACAGTCCAAACAACTTCACGGGCAAGACTCCACAGTAATCGAAAGGCCCCAACCAACTTCACAGGCAAGGCTCCACAGTAATCGAAAGACCCCAACCTACTTCACAGGCAAGGCTCCACAGTAATCGAAACAAGCCCACCTCCTTCACAGGCAAGGCTCCACAGTAATCGCAACACCCCAACCAACTTCACGGGCAAGGCTCCACAGTAATCGAAAGACCCCAACCTACTTCACGGACAAGGCTTCACAGTAAGCGCGACAAGCCCACCTCCTTCACAGGCAAGGCTCCACAGTAATCGCAACACCCCAACCAACTTCACGGGCAAGGTTCCACAGTAATCGCAACACCCCAACCAGCTTCACGGGCAAGGCTCAACAGTAATCGAAACACCCCCCACCAACTTCACAGATATCACATCACAGTAATCAGAGATATTTCCCAACATCTCCCCATGAATTCAGAAAGGATTGTGCATGATTTGGATTGTGCGAAATTCCCTTTTTCGCTAATATATTGATGTTAAAAAAACAGTAGAAAGGGCACATTATGGTTGAAAATCAATCCCGCGACCAAATCATCGTTCGCACCAGCATTATCGGTATTATCGCAAACATTCTTCTCGCATCTTTCAAGGCAATCATCGGTCTTCTCACGAATTCCATTGCCATTACCCTTGATGCCGTGAATAACTTGTCTGATGCCGCATCCAGCATCATTACTATTATTGGAACCAAACTCGCAGGCAAGGAGCCCAACAAGAAGCATCCCTACGGCTATGGCCGAATCGAGTATATGTCTGCAATGGTCATCTCTCTTATCGTTCTATACGCAGGCATTACATCTCTTAAGGAATCCATCACGAAGATCGTCCACCCCACAGCTGCGAGCTACACGAACATCGCACTTATCATTGTCGCTGTAGCCATTCTTGTGAAGTTCGTCTTAGGCCGCTTCGTAAAAGCAACCGGAGAGAAGGTCAATTCCGGTTCCCTCATCGCTTCCGGAACAGACGCAAGTCTCGATTCAGTCATCTCACTCACCACCCTGATTGCCGCACTGATCTTCATTTTCACCGGCATCTCTTTAGAGGCTTGGCTTGGTGCAATCATATCTCTCGTAATTATTAAATCAGGAATTGAGATATTGAAAGATACCATCTCCCAGCTCCTGGGCGAGCAGGCAGACCCTGCACTCGTAAGAGATATCAAGAAGACTGTCAACTCCTTCCCGGAAGTCAGCGGTGCCTATGACCTCATCCTGCATAACTATGGTCCGGACCGCTATCAGGGCTCTATTCACATCGAGATCTGCGATACCATGACCGCTAAGGAGATCGACAGCCTCATTCGCCGCATTACCAATAAGGTATATCAGGAGCACAATATCATTCTGACCGGTGTCGGCCTCTACGCTCATAATACACATGACGATTTTGCCCACGAACTCGAAGAAGCATATCGCAAGGTAGTTCTCGCAATCCCCCATGTGCTTGCTATGCACGGATTCTATTTCGAGGAAGAAACGAAGACCGTACGTTTCGATGCCGTTGTATCCTTCTCCTCTCCCAGCCGTAAGGCTAGCTATCAGGAGATTGTTGATAAAGCTAGTGCCCTCTATCCAGACTACAAGGTCTATGTTGCAATGGATATGGATTATAACGAACTGTAAGGAATATGGATAATTCCAAAGAAGAAGACATCACTATCTATATAAAGCGGAGTCGTAGAAGAAGCCTGGAGATCGAGATTTCAAAATCAAAGGAAGTCATCGTAAGAGCTCCTCTACGCACTCCACATTCTGAGATCAGAGCCTTCATCCAGGAACATAAGGAATGGATACAGGACAGTCTGAAGAGAGC
>Ga0256405_10013016_pt1 | contig 10102 bp, 8 predicted proteins | sample RumenRJG_02DNA_FD_189096 | JGI IMG/M metagenome (GOLD analysis project Ga0256405, IMG submission 189096) | Bovine rumen microbial communities from Lethbridge, Alberta, Canada - RJG_02 | ecosystem: Host-associated > Mammals > Digestive system > Stomach > Rumen | place: Canada: Alberta | collected... | reverse complement strand
ATAATTGACGTCTGGAATCGAAAAACCATGCATCTATTTTACCAGATATAGACTTAGAACTCAGTAGATTTCCCATATTTATGGGCTTTTTATGAATGGATATCATCCGTTCAGCAAACACTAATTAATTTACGTTCTACTAGGGACTTCACCGTAGAGAAGTGACCCCGCCCCGTCTCATTTTCTCAATTGCTTTAAAAAATCATAATTGCATATTCCAGTCTTATCTTTATTTTCAAAGCCGTTTTTATTAGATATAATAAGTACTATAAGGAGGCATTATATGAAAACACTGTTCTTATCCTTTTGTAGTAAAGATAAGCCCATCACTGATCTTGTTGAGAACAGCTTAAAAAGTGTCCTCGGAAATCAGATTAGGATTTCTCGTTATGAACGAGATGTGAAATACCGTGATAGCTTCAAAGAGTTCATGAATAAACTATCAGAGCATGATCTTGTCTTAACAATAGTGTCCGATTCTTTTCTCAAATCTTCGGCTTGCTTATATGAGGTAGGTGAAGTACTTAAGGATCATCATTTTAAAGATAAACTACACTTCATTGTGCTTTCTGATAAAGATGAAAAGTATTACACCTTCGAGCCTGGAACGAAACACTTTCCAATTGGCGCTGATATCTACTCATTGGACGGTCGTCTCAAATATTATGATTATTGGACAAATCAGAATGCCCAAACAGAAGCGAAATTAAATTCCAGGCCTGTTTCTGTCCGTTATCGTGAAGAATCTGAATACATAGTTCAGAAAAAAGCAAGTAATTATGATCTCCCAATCTTTCTAGACTACTTACGTGATGCCCGTTCAATTCCTTTATCGGATCTAGTTAAAACCAATTTTATGACCTTTATAAAGCAAATGTTTCCGGATCTAGATCTTGAAAAATATCAGTTTAAAACTTTAGATGATGCTTTGACATTCTATATTGAGGAAATTGCAAAGGCAACAAAAACTGATTACAATCAAATCATTTTAAGAGGGCAAGACAGCACTCACAGCGATGCTAAACTTGTCGTTGCTGATAAGATTTCTTCCCATAAACAGCACTATTTTCAAGTAGCTACAAACTCTGAAATATCTCATTCTATTGACTATGGGATAATAACTAATCTCTTGGATGTTAGAAAGTCATCGAAATACTTACAAGCAGTACTTGAGACCAAATCCGAGTTAATAGTTCCTATTAAAATAAAAGACGTATGTGTCGGTGCCATTAACTCTGAAGCTGAAATTAATAATTATTACACTGATGAGATTGTTCAAAAACTTAAAAACATATCAGAGTTACTCGCCATATCTTTATCTCGTTTGGATTACTATGTTGATATGAAAAAAAGTGTTCTACCTTATATTTCATTGCCAGTAGATACCTAGTTCTTCTATCTCTTATAAAATGGTATAATATTAAAAATATATAACTACCAAAGGAGTATATTATGGGATTTAGTGTTTCATCTATATATCATGTAACCTCAAACCTAACGGGATATTATATTTATCTCGTAAACCAGGACCGATTAACCGGCGTTGCGCAAAGTCTCTTAACTGATCATGGAGATATCGGCGATAGAACAGGGAAAGACTCAGCATATGTTCGAGCCAACTCCACTGCCATTGCTGAATTCGAGTACAGTCTCATTATGTTGCTGGAATCAAACGACTGGCTTAAAGAAACCATCGGAGATTGGTTCCACCTTCCCGCTGGAATTATTATTACAAAACCTTCCCTTGAGAAGTTTGATACCAAAGAAGGCAATTTATTCATTTACGCTTCAGGCGATGTAATAAATAAAGCATACTCAAACCCCGTTGCACTCTCTCAAGATATAATTGATTTATGTAGGTATAAGATAAGTCCTACTAATGCACAGTTTATTAAAAGCATCATTAAATACTCCAATAGTACTCTCGTTGACCCCACAAAAAATAAAAATCATCCCGTATTAAAAGCTATATATGATTCTTTAATGCTTGAGCCAAATTTCTATGGTCTCGGATTTAATTTCAAAGAGTTTTTCGCTCACTTCGAGAAACAAGGTGATACTTATGATTGTGTAGTGAAGTTTTTCTAATAGTAGTAGGTTGGCTTCGAGTCTTCCCGTCCTGTCTTCTCGTCATGACAACGTTTGCACAGGGCTTGCCAGTTGCTTCGATCCCAGAAAAGCTTTTGGTCGCCACGGTGTGGAATCACATGATCTACTACCGTTGCCTTCACGAATCTGCCTTCCTTCATGCACTCCACGCACAGCGAGTGTGCCTGGAGGAAGGTTTTCTTGCTTTCTTCCAAGCAGCTCCGTAGCCGTGGCTCGCAGCTGACCGTACCGCTTCCGAATGCATCGGCTTGTGTCGGTCGCAATACTTTTGTCCTGACGGGACCAGTGCAGCACAACCGGGGTGCTTGCATGGTACCTTTGGCTTCGTAGGCATCAGCGTACTAGGCCCCACTCAGCGAACTTCTCAAAGCCGCCGATCTGATTAATATACAGGCGTGCTATCTCAACCATTTCTTCAAAGGAAATCGATCCGATTGCCTCATCGCCTATAGCACAGCACACTTCAACAGGCATATCCATTTCCTGTGCCTTCAGCCATGCCCAGATATTCACAGAGACATCTGCCTTTGACAAGTCCTTTCCATGCAAGCCACCGCCTGTAACGCTGTCCGCCATGTCGCTCCCCAGCTTCCTGTTGGTAGTTCCCGTATACCTGCTGACTTCCAGAAAATACCTGTCATCCTCTATCAGGCATGACGTGTACCGGGAATCAAACAGGTGTCCATCATAGCCATGTTTCTGGTTGAACATCCGGGCATAATGGTTCATCACCGGCTGCATGATCTTCCAAATAGGGTCGTTCGCAGTTGTAAGCTCCAGGTGAAAATGGTTCGTCATCAGGCAATATGCGTGAAGGACAAACGGGTACCTGTTCTGAACTTCCTTAAGCAGCCTGAGGAAAAGGCCATAGTCATCCCTGTCGCGATAGATCACGCCATGCCGGTTGCCCCTTCCCATGATGTGGTAACTTGCTCCTTCATACCATTTTCTCTTCTTTCTCGTCCCGCTGCCCCTCTTTCTTCCTTACGCACTTCTGCCGTTTATAATAATTATATCGTTTATACGTATACCTGCCGTTTTTATAAGGAGAGACCGATGGGTCTCTCCACTATTCCTGCGTCTCCAGTCCTTCTGTTCAGCTTTCCTATTCAGCTGTCCTTCCGCATTTCTATAAGCGCTTTCAGGTATCCGAGCAGCCTTCCCTGATTTCCTTTATCCAGGGCAAGAAAATCCATTATTGCGTTGCCATATTCCGAATTCTTGTCGATCAGTATCATATCAGACGGGTTGCTCCGGCTTCCGACTCCGTCAGTGCCTCCCAGCAGCTCATAAGGTGTCACATCCAGCACGTTGCAGATGATCAGGATCTTCTCGCTCACAGGGTTCGTCTTCTTCCTCTTCCAGTCACTTATGCTGCTCTGGGCAATCCCCGTCTTCTCTGAAAACTCCTTCTGGCTCATCCCACGCTGCTCCAGCAGTTCAAATATCCTTTCCGATATAGTCATTTCTCACCTGCTCCTCTTCCATCCAAAACAGACACGAACTAACTATAGCAATAGCACAAGCCGCAAAATACGTCAACACAAATTACTTCGTTTATAAAAATTTAATGGTGTCAGGCACCTCTTAAAACTTCCTCCACACCATCTTATTCACAACCCCAACATAACTCTGAATAATCTTCACCACCTTATCCGACACATTCTCGTCCACATAATCCGGAACCGGCAGAGCTCCTCCAGACGGCTCAGAAGCCACCATCTCCACAGCCGTATCGACCGCTTGCAGCAGACCGACAGTATCGATACCAGACAGGATGAAGCAGCCCTTGTCCAGCGCCTCCGGTCTCTCCGTAGAGGTACGGATGCACACTGCCGGGATCGGATGACCGATGGATGTAAAGAAGGAACTTTCTTCCGGTAGCGTTCCGCTATCAGAAACCACTGCGAAAGCATTCATCTGCAGGCAGTTGTAATCGTGGAAGCCCAAAGGCTCATGACGGATCACGCGCGGATCAAGTTCAAATCCTGACGATTCCAAACGTTTCCTGGAACGGGGATGGCAGGAGTAAAGGATCGGCATGTCATACTTTTCTGCCATCTCATTAATAGCCGTGAACAGGGAAGTGAAGTTCTTCTCTGTGTCGATGTTCTCTTCGCGATGCGCGGACAACAAAATATACTTGCCCTTCTCCAATCCAAGGCGGGCGTGGATGTCGGAGGCCTCGATTTTGGGCAGGTTTGCGCGCAACACCTCCGCCATCGGAGATCCTGTGACGTAGGTGCGCTCTTTGGGCAGGCCGCAGTCCGCGAGGTAGCGGCGGGCGTGCTCGGAATAGGCCATGTTGACATCGGAGATGATGTCGACGATGCGGCGGTTGGTCTCCTCGGGGAGGCATTCGTCTTTGCAGCGGTTGCCGGCTTCCATGTGGAAGATCGGGATGTGGAGGCGCTTTGCGCCGATCACAGACAGGCAGGAGTTGGTGTCGCCGAGCACCAGGACCGCGTCAGGCATGATCTCAGCCATCAGCTGGTAGCTGCTCGCGATGATGTTGCCCATGGTCTCGCCCAGGTCCGCGCCGACCGCGTTCAGGTAGACCTCGGGATCGTCCAGTTCGAGGTCGTGGAAGAACACGCCGTTGAGGTTGTAGTCGTAGTTCTGCCCTGTGTGCGCAAGAATCGTGTCAAAATATTTCCTGCACTTCTTGATCACCGCTGCCAGGCGGATGATCTCCGGCCTTGTGCCGACAATGATCAGCAGCTTCAGCTTGCCGTTTTCTTTCCAATTCACGTTAAATTTGCTCATCTATGCTTTTCCTTTCAAGGAAGCCCCACTTAGACCATCCTATGGATAGGTCCACTCATTATCAAAAAAAAATCAAACCGGCTCAAAGAACGTATCCGGATGTGCCGGATCGAAGATCTCGTTGGCCCACATCAGCGTGACGAGGTTCTCGGTCTCGCTCAGGTTGATGATGTTGTGGGTATAGCCGGGCAGCATGTGCACTGCCTGGATCCTGTCACCGCTCACTTCAAATTCTATCATTTCGTACGGCTTGCCGGTAGCCGGATCTGTTCCGATCCTGCGCTCCTGGATCAGGCCGTGGCCGGAAACGACGATGAAGAATTCCCACTTGGAATTGTGCCAGTGCTGGCCCTTCGTGATGCCGGGTTTTGAGATGTTTACGGAGAACTGGCCGTGGTCCACTGTTTTGACAAGTTCTGTGAAGGACCCGCGCGCGTCGCAGTTCATCTTGAGGTCGAAAGCAACCTTATCCGCCGGTAAATAGGACAGGTACATGGAGTACAGCTTCTTCTCGAAGGATCCCGGCGCGATCTGCGGCATGATCAGGGTCGCCGGCTGGTCGTGGAACTTGTGCAGGCACTCCACGATGTATCCCAGCGTTGCCTTGTGGGTCACCGTCGCGCAGCAATACTTGCCATCCGCGGTATAGCGCGGCGTCAGTCCGTCGTAAGTCACTCCGTCGACCACTTCGCCCACGCCCGGGTACTCGCAGCGATGCTCCCTGCCTTCGAGCGCGTCAAACATCTCCTCCACCAGGTCATCGATGAAGAGCATCTCGAGCACCACGCTCGGATCGTTCACCGTGATCGGCAGGTCGTTCGCGATGTTGTTGCAGAAGGTGCCCACCGCCGAATTGTAGTTGGGGCGCACCCACTTGCCGACCAGATTCGGGAACCGGTACACCAGTACTTTGGCCCCGGTCTGCGCCGCATAGTCAAAAAACAGCTCCTCCCCAGCTTTCTTGGACAGCCCGTACTCAGACTTACCAAAGCGTCCAGCGAGCGTCGCCTGGATCGAGCTGGACAGCATAACCGGCGCCTTGTTCCCGTGCTTCTTCAGGTTCTCCAGCAGCGTAGACGCAAAGCCAAAATTCCCCTTCCGGAACTCCTCCGGATCCTTGGGGCGGTTCACGCCGGCCAGGTTGAACACGAAATCCGCGTCTGTACAATATGCATCGAGCTGCTCCGGCGTGCTGCCAAGATCATACTCGTAAATGTTGTCAATATGGATGTTTGGGTGGGTACGGTTCTTTCCGTCCCGAATATTTTTCAGGTTTTCGACCAAATTGCGGCCAACAAAGCCGGCGGAGCCGGTAATCAAAATATTCATGGTTAGGCTTCCTTATAGTTATGTCCGTGAACTTAGTCTTGTTAGATCCTGCTTATATGGCTACTTCTTTCCAAAAAATGGATTATATGCGCCTGAACAATCAATATATTAATTGTCTTTATAAGTCTCAATCGTCTATTGTCTTACGTATTTTGTTTACGATTCTATTTAGAAACTTATTCACAGATTTTAACTCATTTTCGCGATAGTAATCCTTAGCAATACTCTTATCTTTGTTTTTAATTAGTTTATCTATAGTCCCAATTGCTTCATTGCAACAGAATAGGAAAGCTGCTTTTTCATGTTCTTTAAAATATGGATAAAACAGTTGAAAGTAATTCTCATAAGCAGTCAATTGTCTCAGAGGATAATACTTTGATGTAGTAGTCGAACCAATTAAAAGTTTGTGCGCAGTGTAAAAATTTTCGAATGCATTATCAACATCAACACTATTGATTGTAGATAATAAGAGGTATCTTGCCTTTTGTATCTCAATCTGCCACGAGTCAAAACTTCTTGCTTTTGAATAAGCCTCAGCATTATCTAAATAAATCTTTGCCCTTTTGAATTCACCTGCATCCATACAAGCCATAGAGTACTGTAACCAAAAGAATGGATTCTCTTTATGATACTTTAATAGTTTTGCCCTTTCATATATTCTTATAAATCTATCATGTATTTTTCTCTCTTTCATATTAAATACAATGCGTAAGTTTGAAATAGATATTATCATCCTCAGAAGGTTCTCATAAGAGTCGCTATGTTGATCCAATACAGGTAGTATTCTCTTGATAAGTTCTTCAATCTCTGCATTATAATTCAAATTTTGGAGTATGTGTCTTGCAACAACTGGAGACTTAAGTATAATCTTATCTCTTTTAAAATCCAAAAACTCTCTGGCACTACTCTCCAAATATGTAGCCATTCTTGCTTGTTTATTAAGAATAACAACGATATCTGACAGGGATAATTCAGAAGCAATTACGTTACACATCAAAGCAAACAAGGTTATTTCTTTAATGCCACTATCGAAGAATAAAGAGTTCAATACACCATTTATTTTTCTCTCTAACTCTTTTGACTTTAACAAATCAAGAAGCACATTTTTAATTTCACCCTTACAAGTAGATCTAATATACTTCTTCTTAATTTCACTCCCACTTGTTGATCTAGCCCCCCACAACTTATAAGTTTCCAATAATTGATAGAGCGCTTTTTGGTCATTCTTTGTTAAGCTGTTGACATCGTAAATTATTGTTCTATTACTTGTTACATTGAATACTTTTAACAACCGCTGATACAAGTTCTCATGCAAGTAAGTTCTTACCGTAAATAAATAACGAAAATCACTTCTTTGGTATAATGATAATATCTTGGAATATTTGGAATCTATTATTCTATTATAGTTTTCTATTACAATATACTTGATTCCTCTTATTTCTGATAAATAATCCAAGTCATCCTTTAAATACTGTGAAATTTCTTTCAAGTAGTAAACATGGCCTATCTGACACAGTTTTTCCTCTACTTCTCTGACGATAACAGATTTTCCATTTCCCAAATCAGAATGAATTATAACCGAACAAAATCCTTCATTGAATGAATTAACAATATCATCAACAACTTCTCTCTTTATTACATATCTGTTCGCTTCTGACGAAAAAATATGATTCATGTTTATATCTCCATCGAAGAACAAATCTAATATGTCTTTATCAGATATCGACAACGATGGATTAACCATACTTGAACTAATCTCTTTCAGGCAAGACAGTGAATACTCACGCTCAACTCCACTGTATCGGCTCCTTATTTCATTAATCTTTTTTGCGAACGCGAAAGTACCCTCATCAAACACTTCTCCATATTTTTGCATATTACTGCGTTGTCGTCTTGATGGTTTATATGTCACAAACAAGCATTTGTTTTTAATCTCTTCAGCAGAAGCAAATATCTGTTGTAACTCTAAATCATAGTCTAAAGAATAGCCAATAAACACTATTGCTTTTGACGTTTTTAAGTCGTTGTGTAGGCTTATCGCCCATTCGCTATCAGGTATTGTCCTACTTGTATATGATTTACCTAACAATTTAAAAGTTGTATCCAGATTTTCCTTTTTTACATTGCCAATATACCCATTCATATGGATAATTGCATTTCTATACTTAAGCACCTCCGATGATCTATTTTCGGGAGCTATCGTCTCTCTAAACAAATCAACTTCTTCTGATGCTTTTTCAAATGCGTTATCATAATTTGTTGTGTATATTCTTTTCCAGATAACTCTCGCAATTTCCTTATGGTATTCTTCAATTTTTTTGCACTTAAACTGAGAATTCAAAAACTTTAACAAATCAACTACATCATTTGTTTCTAAAAACCTTTCAGAAATATATGCCAAATCTTTTTGGTCAGATGGATTATCATCAGATACATCAATACTTCCATATTCTATTAGTCTTTGACAAGTATCTGCGCCTAAAGGAAAACTCATGCCATCATAATTAATAGCACCTTTTGAGTATCCTGATCCAAGAAATAGTATTGCATTACCATCCAATGCATGTAAAATAGCTTCTTCGACATTCATAAAATCCCCCTCAGTCAATTGTTTTAGCAATTTCAACTATAAGTCAATGTAAATACCTACTGCATATATCAAATTATTGACATTTAATGCATTCATCATGCTTATCAATAATGCCTAATCCCCTCCAACTCTTCCTTTACATAATCTGTCGTCAGGATCTTCTTCACAACCCCATCGACATCCAGCAAATTAGTATTGTGGCTGGTATAACTCTCCTCTGCCTGCGTCTCAACCTTGCCCTTAACGAAGTACTTATCATAGTTCAGGTCACGGTTGTCTGCTGCCACACGGAAGTAGTTGCCCATATCCTCAGAGCGGAGTCTCTCTTCTCTGGTCATCAGAGTCTCATAGAGTTTTTCGCCGTGACGGGTTCCAATAATATTGGTTCCAGTATCTCCGAACAACTTCTGCACGCCCTTAGCCAGATCGCCAATAGTGGAAGCATCTGCCTTCTGAATGAACAGATCGCCCGGATTCGCATTCATGAAAGCAAACCGAACAAGCTCAACAGCCTCATCCAGATTCATGAGGAAACGGGTCATCTCAGGGTTTGTGATTGTGATCGGCTTGCCGGCATGGATCTGGTCGATGAAAAGCGGAATAACAGAACCGCGGCTGCACATAACATTGCCGTAACGTGTGCAGCAGATTACTGTGCTGTTTCTCTCCGCTGCCACACGGGCATTCGCATAAATGACGTGCTCCATCATCGCCTTAGAAATGCCCATCGCGTTGATCGGATAGGCCGCCTTGTCTGTGGAAAGACATACTACTCGCTTTACGCCTGCATCGATCGCCGCGTGCAAAACATTGTCCGTCCCCTCGACATTTGTCTTAACTGCCTGCATAGGGAAGAACTCGCAGGAAGGGACCTGCTTAAGTGCTGCTGCATGAAAAATATAGTCTACGCCAGGCATTGCATCTGCAACTGAGCGTGGATCACGGACATCCCCAATATAGAATTTCACCTTACCGGCATACTCGGGATATTTTGCCTGTAGATCATGACGCATATCATCCTGTTTCTTCTCATCGCGCGAGAAAATGCGGATCTGCCCGATATCAGTCGTAAGGAAATGTTTCAAAACAGTGTTGCCGAACGAACCTGTCCCTCCGGTGATCATCAATGTTGCTCCACTAAATTCACTCATTTACAGTATCCTCCAAGGTCTGCTTATATAATTGAACCAAATCGCCGACCTGTCGGCGATAGCCTGCCAAGTTTATCGACTACAATAAAGACTGCCTCTTGCCAAGGTGGTCTTTTTTGTTTACTCTCATCTTGCTTCTGACAATAAAAAGTCCCCA
>Ga0256405_10013015_pt1 | contig 10103 bp, 11 predicted proteins | sample RumenRJG_02DNA_FD_189096 | JGI IMG/M metagenome (GOLD analysis project Ga0256405, IMG submission 189096) | Bovine rumen microbial communities from Lethbridge, Alberta, Canada - RJG_02 | ecosystem: Host-associated > Mammals > Digestive system > Stomach > Rumen | place: Canada: Alberta... | reverse complement strand
ATCCTCATGTATTCTTATGAACCCGCAATTCAGTATGTGTATTTTCACAGCAACTTAAGTCCTTTTGTCATAAGCAGGAGTCCCAGGGTGACTATCAGCACCGTGCTGACTCTCGTTATGTACTTATTATACCTCTTCGGAATGAATTTCCCGAACATTCCGAAAGTGATCATGAGCACGCATGTCCCAAGTCCGAATGCGAACATCGAAGCAGCCCGCACATCGTTAGAAGCATATCTGAATGCACATCTGTATATGTATCCAGTGTAATGTGGATATCACTATGTCCAAGCCACTTTTGCAGAACAACCGGCTGTACACCTGCTTCAATACATCTGGTTGCAAAAGTGTGTCTGAGTGCATGCTGTCCTCTGGGCTCAATTCCCGCCCTTTTACATATTCTGGTGAAGTATGCCGATACTCGCGAGGTCAGAAATGGCTCTCCGGAACAGCGATTGAAAAACAGAAGATTATTTCTATTTGGCTTTTGCCTTTTCATCGCTTCGATCAGATAAGGTTCAAGAGTCCTGCTATTCACTAAAATAGGTTTGCTTATAGCTTCTTGGTTTATCTGGAATGCTTAATTTAATAAGACCCGCTTCAACAAGCGGCATTACATGCGCCTGTATAGCGTACGATAGCGATGATAACCCAAGATGATCTGCTATTTCCTTTCTAGTTCGTGGGACCTTGCAAAACTCAATCAATTCTTTTGCTGCTTCGTCAATATCGTTTTCTTTTGTAATACTGCTGCCATCGTTATAGAAAGCGACTGAAAACTGACCGCGAAAATCTTCAAATACAGGTTCTGGAAGATCATACTTTTCCATTTCCTTTTTTATTGTCGGTATTCCAGAATAGCGATTCTCGGTTACGGCCATCACTTCCAATGCTGTGGCAAGCACAGGGTTTCTTGTATCAGGCTGAACTTTACCAAGTTGATCCACCTTTATTCTTCCGTATATCCCCCCTGGATTATGGATCTCAAGCCTATCATCAAACATTATTATCTGTATCGGCATTCCTTCTGTATGTATGCTGTAATCACGATGTACTAATGCATTTAGGATTGCTTCACCAAGAAATTTCCGTAACGCTTGTACTCGGTATTGTCCCCAAATTTGCTTATTATCACGCAATTATGATCCTGTAGTCATGTTTAGTGTACGGCATGAACTTCTTAAGGATGTCCTGTGTCTTCACTTTCATATATCCTGTTGTAGTTCCGTAGCTGCAGCCGTACCATTCTGAATCTTAACGGACTTGAGACCGGTTTCATACGCATCGGGACCATATCACTTGCAGTCAATCAGTTCCTGAACTATTTGCAATATCGATCTGCAGATTTATACCAATGAAAAACGGCTGTATGTTTCAACAGTCGTCTCTGGCTGAGGACACTGGAGTTATTTCATTGGCTTCCCGCCAAATAACACTTAGAACTCATGCTCGATATTAAACTTTTCTTTATATCCGCAGAATTCGCAATAGAACGTCCCGGTAAGAACCATCTTCGACATCATATGCCCCGCATTTGAATGGGCATAAATCATTGATTCATATTTTTTACATTTAGGACACCTGTACCATACTTCAAAATGATCGCCAACAGGCTTTCCATAGATTTCGCCGCCGGACACATTCTCTAAATCTTCCGGACTCAATTTCATTACTTTTTTATCATCCATAGTTTTCTCCCTCCTATAATGATATCTGACCTTTTTACTGATTATACAATTCAGCGCGTCATATGGAGACACCGACAGACATCCGTACAGACATCCGTATAAAAACACTGCATCAATGTGTTGCGATATTTGGTATACTGATTATGATAATATAGACAGCACAATATATGCTATTCTTTTTGCTTTTGCCTTTTTAATATTTTCCCATGTCAGTCTTCATTTATGTCTCTGTATAAACGATTGATACTGGTATTTGCATGTTCCGAGATATGCTTGCTGATCAGTCGGTCTCTGAGATCCTTTATTGCTACCATCTCATCAGCAACATCTTCAAGTCGCTTCTTAGGTCCGGAAACATAGCTCATCATCTTCTCTGCAGTGAAATCCGTGCTCATCTCAGCACATATAAGCCGCGAGAATTCTTCAGGGTATCCTTTCCGCAACATCAATTCGTACAGTAATCTACTCTTTTCACTCATTTTTAGCTTATCCCTGCAAATTGAATTTGTCTGTTTGTAAATCCTGAAATTATTGGGTTGATGAGATTTGGTTACCCTCCACATCAAATTTGAAGGATTTTGAATAGTTCTGAAATGGCCAGACTTCCACTGTTTTTTTCTCGTTGTTGTAAATCGCACTGTATTGTGTCATAGAAGTGCCGGCTGCATTTGTATAAGGGTTTTGAGCCACACTCTGGAGGATCACCAAGGCCCTGGTTTCCGGCATTCTGGTATAATATCCTTTTTTATCTGTATCCCTGAAGCATTCCAGCTGTCCCAGTATTGTAGCGAAACGATGATAACCGTGACCATAGCCGTAATGGTAAATCGTTTTCATGTCTTCATCAGTCAATTGGACAGCCTCTTCCCTGAGCTTGTCTCCCTTGTAAGAATCCTCGATATCATCACTGCCCAGGTAAAAGTTCGTGCAAATATCAGAAGGAATGACCTGGATCTGACTGTTCCGGCTCTCAATCACTACGCTGCGACCGGTTGCATCTGACACCATAAAATGACAGTCCTGCCAATCTTCCGGTAAAAGAATGCCGGTTTTTGTTTTCTGGATAGCCTCATCTACATTTGCGCAGTCATCCAGCATGTAACGCAGCAGCATGCTGGACCCGGCCGGGAATCTCGAAGGCTGATCCCCTTCCTTGATATCTACACGCTGAATGGATACATAAAGTCCCTTTTCATTGATTCCATCCATACACTGATAGGGTAGAATATCCAGCACGTCAGGGTCAAAGCCTTTCTGGTCTGGCCCGCCCTGCTGCAACAGCGGATTGCTTTCGTCGCACCAGACAGCATCGGCCACAGCAATTGATTCATACTTGCCTTCCGGCTTACAGTGAAGAACAATGTTTAACCCCGTAATGGTTGAGTCTTCTTCTGATACTCGGTGTGCAAAATCATAATTTCGACAGGTTATAGGCTCTCCTTCGATGTTATGAGTACAAAAAACCGAGCAACCAGGATCGATATAACCGATTTTTCTCATGGCGTTCATCACTTCCGAACCATAGTAGTCCTTTGTGTAATCCATGTAATACAGATAACCATCATCATCAAGCCGCGTCACGGCATCTTGCTTTTCGGGCTCGGATGCGCAGCCGGAAACAGGGATGACCATCAGCGTGATCACAATCAATGCTATCAGGTAATAAACTTTTGAAATCAAAGCTGTTCTTTTTTTCATTTTCCGTTTAACCTCCACATATTCCGATTTACCGTTTACTGCACAATGTATCTGGCATCCTTATTATACATCAGGATGCCGCTATTCTTGCTATGTCAGGTTGACATTATCCCTCGTATGGATTTCTCTCGGACCTGGCCTTCTGCTTGTCCAGCATTCTCTGTCCGAGCGCCTTCACGAGATTCTCAACTTGCTCCTGCACGACGTCTGTATACGTCCCTGCGAAGATGGTTCTTCCGTTGAAATTTCGTAAGCGGTAAACCGCAGGTACCTTCGTTCGATGGTAAAAATTGGTTAGAAAAGTGCAGACACTTTTCTAACCAATTTTATCCTGGAATGATCCGCGCCGACAGGTACTGGAGGTTTACCGCTTACACTCAGACTATGATCAGAATAACAATGGCAATGCATTATAGAGATATTCTCTTACAGCGTAGTGATCATGGTTGCCGCCGCTCTTCTGGTAGAATACGTAATGATCAGGTGTAAACGCCTCGCGTGAAAGCATCTCCTCTGCCATACCGATCGACTGGTCTTTGACTCCGTCACGTGTCCCTACTGCATGATAGATGAAGTAACCTCTTTCACCCAGATCATTATCCTTTACAAGGTCTTCAATGAAGTCCACATTATCCTCAAATCTGAAGTTTCCGTATCCGCCATAGTACCAGCAGGATCCGCTCATTGGTACGTAATACCTGATGTAATCATAGTTGTAGCACAGCTGCAGCCATGTGGTGACCGAACCCAGAGAGAAGCCGCCAAAAGCTCTGTGGTCTCTCGATGCCATCAGATCGCTGTCGGATGCAGACTCTGCATAGGTATTGTACTTTCCCTCAACTGCAGGCATAAGGTTCTCTCTGAAGTCCTGCCAGAATGCTCTCAGTTCACTGACCGAAGATCCGAAGTCGCCCGAACTTTTCTCGTTATAGAAGGTCGCCGATACGATAATCATCGGCTTTATGTCGCCTTTTTCAATCATGTTGTCGAACATATCACGGATATTTGCCATCTCGAAGTATTCTCCTGCATGGCCGCCCCAACCGTGCATCAGATATAGGATATCGTACTCTGTATCTGTATCGTTCTGATCGTATCCGTATGGTGTATATACATAGGCGGTTTTAGTTATGTCAGCGCCGCTGCCTGCATAATCTTTTGATTCGTAGTCCAGTCTGTCAACCCTTCCCTGCTCAGAGGCTGCTGACAGGTATCCGGAAGGAACGCTGTCGGTCCACCCGGTCTGCGGTATATTAATTTTCTGTTTCATTTCTTCCTCTGTATCAGCATCTCTGTCTTCTGCGGCAGTGTCTGCTTCAGCTGATGTATCCGCAGCCGGATCATTACCGCATGCAGCCAATACTATAAGCGCTGCGCAGACGATCAGAGTCATTATTATCATTTTTTTCATTTTCCCTTTTCCCTTATTATAATTATGCAGTTGACGTCACATCTGCTCTTCCCAGAAAGCAACCGCGTTATCCAACCATCCTTCCGCAACAGTGCCCTTGCCGAGGCCAAAACCGTGTGACAGTCCGCTGAACACCTCGATCTCAGCAGCTGTTCCGTTATTCCTTATCGCTCTTATCCTGAATTCCATCGTGCGGTAACTGGCTATTCCATCGCTGGTCCCTACAGCACTGTAGGTCGGAGGTTCATATCCCGTTACCTCAGAAAGCCCTGTGTAATTGACTATTACTGTACCGGCCCTCGGATACGCTTTTTCGCCGAAGGTTTCCGTTCCGTATGTGCCGACCCAGTCTGCCATGCGTCCTCCGGCGCTGCCTCCCCACAGAGAATAGCAGTCCGTATCTATCTGCAGCTCATCGGCGTGCTCGTATATGAACGCTATCGCTCTCGCAAGGTCATCGCATGCTTTCTGCGCTCCCGGCCTGTATATAAGGGCAAAAGCATTGTAGCCTTTTTTCGACAGCTCCAGAGCATGCGGAAAACTGTCATGCATGGCTCCGACATACGCAAAGCCTCCGCCGGCATTGCACACGGCAAACTTTGCTCCCGGATCACCTCTGAAGAAGAACAGGCCTGTATCCTCCTTATACGGATCAGCCGCCTTTTCTTCGTCTGTATATATATCAAAGAATATGGTATCGCCCGCTTCTGCATGGGATTTCATGTAATTGGCTATCTCAACAGTCTTATCCGGATCTATATTGCTGTACCAGGTCAACCTCATGTCACCTAAAGTGCTTCCGCTCATGTACCCGCTGTTTACCGGGAATATAAGCCTGCCGTAATCGCCGAAAACCGGGTCACCTGCCACATCCTGTATTCTGCTTTTTCTTGTGTAATATTCTTTCAATTCTGTCTCTTTCCCATCAGGAGAAGCCATTTCTTTCTCTTCTTCGCTTTCAATGTCAGGAAATTCTGATTCTGATTCAGCACCTCCTGTGCGCTCCGCATCCTGTGCAGTGTTTCTTCCTGAACATGCGCAAAAGCAGCATGCCAGCAGGAACACTATTATAGATATGATGATCTTCCGCATGTTGCCTTCCCCCTTAGTACATTATGAGGAGACAGGAGTATTACCTGTCTCACCTGCACCCCTCACCTATTTGCACTCCTCAAGAACCTCAAGTAGTTCTTCCCTGGAGAATTTTTTGGCGCATCCGCCTGTAAGTATGGTTGTGTCCGCAATAGCCTTGAAATCTGCGTCTGTGATCCCCATCTCAGCAAAGCTCGACGGAAGTCCTATCTCCCTGATGAATGCTTCAAGTGCGTCAACAAATGCTGCTGCGAGCTCTTCTTCACTCTTCCCTGCAGGGTCTATGCCCCACACCTCTGTCGCCATTCTTGCGAACTGCTTATTTGCCTCAGGCATCATATGGCGGTACAGTACCGGATGCAGTACGGCGAGGCCCTGTCCGTGATTGCAGTCAGTATATGCACCTAGCTGTTGCTCGAGCATATGGCACTGGAAGTCAGTTACTTTGCCGATCTTGAGAATGCCGTTCTCAGCCATTGCTGCTGCCCACACAAGTTCGCTTCTTGCCTGCACGTCCTGCGGATCCGCCAGAGTGGCTCTGATGTTGCGGATTATGTTTCTCTGAGTCGCCTCATTGATCTCATCTGTCAGGTTGACTTCTCTCGGTGAGCCCATGTATGTCTCCATGCTGTGGGATAGTGAGTCGAACGCGCCGGAGATGACCTGTTTCATCGGCATCGTCATAGTATAGACCGGATCAAGTATGGCAAAATCATAGAACGCTCCCCAGACCGGTGATTTCATCATTTTCTCAGTATTGGTGATGACCGCTCCGTTGTTCATCTCAGCACCTGTTCCGAATGCCGTGACGACCGCACCCATTGGAATGAATTCCGTTGGCTTTCCGTCCTTGGTGTATTCAAAATCCCAGATGTCCTCGTCCAGCTTTGCCTGTGTGGAAACGATCTTGCAGCAGTCGATAACTGAGCCTCCGCCGACAGCCAGGATGAAGTCGATGTCATTATCCTGAGCAAGCTTTGCCCCTTCCTGCACCTTGTCATATGTAGGATTTGACATGATGCCGCTGAATTCAGTGACATCCTTTCCGGCATCCTTCAGTATGCCCATAAGCTCATCATAAATGCCTGTCCTCTTGATTGAGCCGCCACCGTATGCGAGCAGCACATTTTTGCCGACCTTGGCGAGCTCTGCAGGCAGATTGTCTGCAGCAGCCTTTTCACCAAAATATACCTTTACCGGATAGCTGTATGTAAAAGTGTTCATGAGTGGTTTCTCCTATTCCTCAAACGGCAGATGCATCTCTGCGTATTTTGCTACTGTCTCTTCGTCTGCCACGTAGTATCTCTTTGTTCCATCGAGTTTAGAGATCTCTGCCATCTCTTCGTCTGTCAGTGTAAAATCGAAGATATCAAAGTTTGCTCTGATGTGATCAGGATTTCTGGAGCCCGGAATGGTCATGAAGCCCATCTGTGTGTGCCAGCGAAGCACGATCTGCGCATTGCTCTTGCAATACTTGTCTGCAAGCGTTGTGAATACCGGCTCCTTTACCAGTCCCGGATCACCATGACCGAGCGGATACCATCCCATAAGCGCTGTACCGTACTCAGCGAGTCTGTCCCTGATCTCCTTCTCGGTGCAGTATGGATGAGCCTCAGCCTGCATTACGTGCGGTGCGATCTCTGCTTCTGCGAGAAGCGTCTCCAGGCTTTCTCCTACGAAATTCGAGATGCCGAGAGAACGTGCTTTTCCATCCTTATATGCTTTCTCTAGCTGACGGTAACCTGCCATATAGTTGCCTGATGGCTGGTGGATGAAGAGAAGATCTACGTAATCCAGTCCGAGTCTCTCGAGAGTCTTATCTACTGCTGTTTCGTTTTCGTAGAGAGTCGGCCAGAGCTTTGTGGAAACAAAGACATCTTCGCGTTTTACGATGCCTTCTTCGAATGCCTTTGCAAGTGCCTTGCCGACCGCTTCCTCATTCATGTATGCATTTGCAGTATCGATCATTCTGTACCCTGTCTTAAGTGCCGAATAAACTGAATTCTCAGTATCTTCAGGGCTGATCATGAATGTTCCGATACCGATGACAGGTGCCTTAACTCCGTTGCTCAGTGTGATATATTCCATGGTGTCCTCCTTTGCAGTTCTTGTCTGCTATTCTTATCTGTTATAACTTGGTATTGTATCTCTGTTTTGTTTACAATGACAGTTTACAGAGTTTTCAAGATGTTGTACAATACCGATTGCGAAATCCATTATTCATATTTGAATACCGATGCATTGGGAAGGAATGAGAACACATGATAGAAATAAGATTGCTTGAGCAGTTGGCAGCTTTTGCAGAATACGGGACGCTTTCAGAGGCGGCGGAAAGGCTGCATACTTCTCAGCCTACACTTACAAGGTCTATGAAGCAGCTTGAGGATGAACTCGGTGTTCCTCTGTTCATACGCGGCAAGAACCACCTTGCTCTTAACGAGACAGGTTTGCGCGCAGCCGAATACGCAAAGCATGTCCTTGTTGCTGACAGGGATTTCGAAGCGAAGGTCCGGGCTTATGACCGCAGTCTCCATACGATCTCGATCGGTTTCTGTGCGCCTGTGCCTCAAACGGTCCTTACACCTATGATCAACAATGTTTTTGACGGTATGACGATATCTGCCGACATGTCCGATGACGCTTTGTTCGAGGACAAGCTGCGTCAGGGCATCTATCAGCTTGCTGTACTGCACTATAAGCCGGAAAGTACGGACCTTTTCTGTAAGAAGATCGGCAGTGAGCAGCTGTATATCTCTCTTCCGGCAGGCAACCCTCTTGCGTTTTATCCGGAAGTCCGCCTGAAAGATCTCAACGGACTCAGCATACTGCTGCTCAGCAGGATAGGATTCTGGTCAAATGTTCACAGAGCTAAGACCCCTGACAGCAAATATCTGCTGCAGATCGATGAATCGGCATTTATGGAGTTGGCGGAGAACTCAGAGTACCCGATTTTCTCATCAAGCTATTTTATACGGGCAGGACAAACCATGTCCGGGAGGATCAATGTGCGTATAGCAGATCCTGAATGCAGAACAGACTATTATCTGGTATGCCTCAGATCTGAGCAAAAAAAGTACAAGCCCCTGTTCGAGCTTGTACATGAGAATACTATCAGCTAACCAGGTCCAGACTCCAGTTCTTTCAGATTTGAGCTTAATGTCTTATCCGAAATTTTTTCAGATATCGTTTCAATTCATTGAACCTTACTGTCTCATACTCCATAAGACAATATAAAATCACCATCTTATGCTTCCCGGAGATCAGCGAAAGAGTGTAGCTGAAGCCTGTATCTTCATAATTTGCATTCTCGATATGTTTTTTGATCATAGCTTTCTATTAGGATAGTACTTATCATTAATATTAGTACTTGAATTATCTTCCTGCTTGGTTACAATTTTATTCAGGATGATTATTCCTGTTAATCCAAAAAAAAGCGAGGTAAAAGAATGAGAAAAAGACTTGATATCACGGAAGGCATTTTTCCTATGCCTGTCCTTATGATAGCAACATACAACGAAGACGGCAGCGTAAATGTGATGAACGCTGCATGGGGAACGATGCAGGAAAGAGGAAATGTAGCTCTCAATCTGACGGAATCCCACAAAACTGTGCAGAACATTAAAGCCAGAGGAGCGTTCACGGTAAGCATAGCAGATGCGGACCATCTGGTTGAGGCTGATTATTTTGGAGTTGAATCGGGCAACAGAGTCCCTGACAAATTTGCAAGAAGCGGTCTGACCGCCGGCAAGGCAGAAACCGTTGATGCTCCGGTGATCAATGAATTTCCTCTGTGCCTTGAATGCGAGTTCATTGAATATCAGGATAACGAATACGGATGCGGAGTGATCGGTAAGGTGGTTAATGTTACTGCCGATGAAAAAGTGCTGGTTGATGGAAAACCTGATATGTCTCTTGTCAATGCCATAGCATTCGATCCATACACTCACGGCTATTACAAAGTAACAGATCGTGTTGGTGAGGCCTTCAAAGATGGTTTGAAACTAAAGTAGTAGTATAGTTACAAAAAATCACTTTATCATTCGAAACAAAACGACCCTGTGACATTGAAGTCACAGGGTTCATTATTGGCGGAGGACAGCGATGACGGCTGCGAATCGAGCATCGTTTACGCTCGCTCTCTTCGGCCGTCTCTGCATGTGACCTTCCACTGCTCCGTCTTCGCCGTCACTCGCCGGTCGCAGGGCTAGGTCATA
>Ga0256405_10013014_pt1 | contig 10104 bp, 14 predicted proteins | sample RumenRJG_02DNA_FD_189096 | JGI IMG/M metagenome (GOLD analysis project Ga0256405, IMG submission 189096) | Bovine rumen microbial communities from Lethbridge, Alberta, Canada - RJG_02 | ecosystem: Host-associated > Mammals > Digestive system > Stomach > Rumen | place: Canada: Alberta... | reverse complement strand
TATTCTTCTGAGATATGCTTAAATCCGTAATTTCGGTTACAATTCTTATCCATCATACAATCTTTTATCAAAACAGCTGCAAAGGTACGAATAAAAAGCAAAAGTCAGCCGTTTTCGAGATTTTTTTGAAAACGGCTGACTTTTATGCTTCTTCTTGCCATTTTCTATTCATCGTTATCATATTCATCTTCTACAGATTTTATACTTGTGCCATTAATAATAATGGCATAAAATACGATAACTACTACTGCTATAATGATGAACCAAATCATAGATGGCTTTCTTTGTTATTACCAATTCGGCGGCAGAACTATATTTTCCACATCGTGAGCCTTCTCGAACAGTGGAGAGATTTCATCATCTGTGAATCCGGCGATGCCACAGCCGATGCGAGTAACAAGGAAAGTAAGATTTTTGTTTTCCTTGGCGAACTCGATGAACTCATCCACGTAGGGCTTGATGGTTTCTACCCCACCCTGCATCGTAGGGATGGCATAACTCTGACCTTGTAGACCCACGCCCTGGCCCATGATGGCTCCAAACTTGCGGTAGGCGATATAGGCTGCCCCGCCGCCGTGCATACCTTTGAGATTGCTGCCGAATACAAATATCTCGTTCGGCAGCAGCTCTGTAATAAACTCTGGTGTAGTCCTCTTCTGTTCCATATCTGGTGCTTCTGTTTTGCTCATTCTCATATCCTCGTAAGCCATCGGTGCAGGCATACCCATCGGAGCTTCCTCCATCATAGCCTCGCTCATGACGATAGTACGCTCGTCCATCACCTCCGGCATATCCAAGTCCATATCGAAGTTCTTGCGGAAGTACGGCACGATAATCTCATCCTTTAGCTTGTTATAGCGCTGCGACACAGCCGAAGGAGTAATACCACATTCCGCTGCCACCTCTTTTCCCTTGAAGCCACGAATCAGCATCATCGTGATAATCAGCCTGTCCCATCTGTCGAGTGGCGCATGGTCGCAGATATCCTCCACAATGCGGTTAAACTGCAGGCGCAGGTTGTCGCCCTTCATGTCGAATGACTGCAGATAGTCCTCGAAGGTGATGCTGCCATACTCCCTATGATACCATTTCAGCGCATCGAGCACCACATAGCGGAAACCGCCAATCAGCCACGTCTTCAGACTGACCTCTGGCGAATGATCTTCCAAAGGCTTCCAGTTGTGTTCCATCAGGTAGATGGCATACTGATGAGCGAGCGACATAAAGTCCAGGTTCTGCTTTCCGCTCAACTGATACCGCTGATCGAAAAGCCGATAGCCAGCCTCACAATACCCGTAGAAGTATTCACGGATAATGTCGCTGTCCCCCTCACGGAAGCCCGCAATAATCTCGTCATCTGACAGTCGTTGATAATACATGGGCACTAATTTTTCGCAAAGATACGAATTTTTTGCCGCATTAGCTTAATTTTTTCCGAAAACCATCTTCAAATAGATAAAACGAGCTCGAAAAATGAAGTTTCACCATTAAAAAGTTACAATTATGAAAAAGAATGATCCCATGCCCAAGCAGCAGAACAAGAAAGAAACAAAGCGTGTCCACAACCTGATTATCGTCGATGAGAGCGGCTCAATGTACGTCATCCGCAAGCAGGCCTTCGTCGGCATGAACGAGACCCTTCAGACCGTTCGCCAGATGCAGAAGAAGTACCCCGACCAGGAGCAGCGTGTCACCCTCCTCACCTTCGACAGCGGCCACACCACCTGGCATTACGACAATGCCCCGGCCTCGCGCACCAAGGACCTCGACTGGAAAGCCTACAACCCCGGTGGCGGCACACCCCTCTACGATGCCATCGGCAAGGGTATCGCCAAGGTCAATGCACAGGTAGAAGATGGCGACCACGTACTCGTCACCATCATTACAGACGGGGAGGAGAACAGTTCTGAGGAGTGGATCCTAAAGATGGTTCGCACGATGATTGAGAAGCTGAAGAAGCAGAACTGGACCTTTACGCTCATCGGCACGGACAACCTCGATGTCGAGACCATGGCCCAGTCCTTCGCCATCGAGGAACACATGGAGTTCCAGCAGGACGAGGAAGGCACTAAGGCCATGTTTGCCCGCGAACGCCGTAGCCGCGAACGCTACAACTGCTGTGTCGCCGAGGATGCCGCTATGCCCACAGGTTCGTTCTTCAGTGAAGAAGAAAGCTAAAAAGGAAGGAGCGACTAACCATCACGGTTGGCCGCTCCTACATTACTGCTTATTTATATTCATTAATTGTTGACTTAATGGTACTTGAAACATCAGGATGTGCACATAAGTAATCATACAGATGTTTTTCCAAGAAATCACCAATGTAGGTGTCGATAGAGACACCATTCTCTTCCATTATGTTTGATGATAGTTTTACTTTTGTCGATGAATCAAAGATGGGATCGTCAACTCTAATTGCAATTGCGGCCACCAAACCATACAGTATTGCATCGTTCTTCTTTCTGCCATAGACTCTCTTCATGGTTTTGATAAAGTGCTTTTCAAAAGCCTCTTGATGAGTGCCACCAAAGGGTGTATAATGCTTATTCACATATGAATAGATTGTGCTTCCACTCCGATATGTATGTGTAAAAGCAATCTCTATGTCATTTCCAATGAAATGTATGATGGGGTATATTGCTTCAGACTTAACATCGTCGTGTAACATATCCGCAAGTCCGTTCAAAGACAGCATTTGCATGCCATTATATCTTATGGACAATCCAGTATTCAGATATGAATAGTTTCGAAGCATATCAATCAGAATATCTTCATGGAATCGATAGTCCTTGAAAAGCGCAATATTCGGTTCAAAAGAAACATATAAACCATTGCTCTCATCTGTAGGCTTTGTTATGTCCTCCTTTAATAATCCACATTCATAAATAATAGTCCTGATTTTGCCGTCATGATAGCTTCTTACTTCAAAATACGAACTAAGTCCATTAACAATTCTAAGACCCAGACCATGTAAGCCAATAGATTTTTTACCTATCGGATAGAATACATTTGATTCTACTATTTCAAAAATTGAGTCAGTTTATCTAATGCTATACCATTACCATTATCGCGAATAGAAATACGATGTTCATTCATCAAATCCACTTTAATTTGACCATTGGATTTGTTTTCGAGTTCATCAACAGCATTATTAACTACTTCTTTCAACATAACATAGAGACCATCGTCTGCTAAAGATCCATCACCTAATCGCCAAATATACATGGTGGGTCTTATTTGGATATGCTCCAGTAATGTTAGCATGGGATAATTCTCACTATTAGTATTTCCTATATCTATCCTATTTTATCACAATCAAAGTAAGAACGAGTCATGTTCTGTGGTGCAATCTCGATACCATATTTATTCAGGAAGAGCTGTACCAACAATGACCGTTGACTACTAACACCGATAGGCGGTACTGGCGAGACCGTGCTCGTTTCAATGAACATACCTTTTTCAAGACGTTGCTTTTTGTTCTTACATGCGGCATTGCCGCTGTTTTTTACTACAATTCTCCAAAGTGCCATAATTATAATTATTTAGTGTGAAACACGCTTATAATCCGTTTGTAGTGGACTCTTTATTTTTATTTCTTGCTATATCTCTAATCCTATTTATTGCAATGTCATGATTGAACGAATCATGGGTGTGGGATGTATAGCCATTCCCCACTTAATCATAAACTTTCCAGGTAAAGTCTCAATCCATTCGCTAAATGGCTTCAGCTCTTCCATCAGCAATGGTCGTTCTTCGGGGAAGAAGAAAAACACCAAAATGCGATTATATTGTTCATGACATTTGGAACACTTCTTTATTTGTTCCACCAATAGCATCATTCTGTTTTCTTTATCTGCGGGTACAGACACATCAAAAGCGTGGATTTCTTCGTCTTCTTGAAATAGATCTCTAACATCATTAATATCTATATTGACGAGTTTATTGGTTGAGTCCAATACCTCTTTTATAAACCGATTAGTTCTAATATCATTCATATCATATGCTTTTGTGGATTTCAATGTTGATTTCTGTCTCAAACTCGCGTACATAGATGAAGTCTGTAATTGCGAATTCCATATGTTCATAGAGGTTGTGGAAAGCACTTGTAAGGTGCAATTCCTTAGTGAGCTCTCTGTCAAGTCCTTCATTCCAATTATTATATTCATCTTCCATTCCGATGAAGCTTTCAAATGATTCGTCATTGTCGGGAATGGAGAGTCTCGTCAGCGATACGCCATCGTCATATAATCTGTTCCAACCAGTGTCACAAATGGAATTCCACAAATCCTGCCTGTCATCACCTTGAACGGGATGAAGTTTCGGGTAATCGTAGCTGAGATAACATTTTGCTTCGATTTCAGCATCCTTGAAATCCACATTGTCTTTGATGCTGTCCCAAATACGATGCGTCCTGTCGTATAATTCTCGCAGGGCGGCAGTCAGCGCATCATTGAATGCGATGATGTCAGGGAGGATTTCTTCCTGATTAGCCAGAACTCTTTTGTTTATCATGTCCTTTCGTAAGGATAACAAACAGCCGCAGTTAGGATAATCACATGGTAATTTATCGTACTTCCATAAAATCTCATGCTCAATGCATTGAATGTCGTAATCATGAATGTCAATCATATTGCTACTTATGTTTGATTATATTATTAATTCGTCTCCACAATTTATTAAATCCAAAGACATTTTCCCTTTCTGATGATGTAACAGAGAAGTCTAGTAACGTCATTAACAGAATTTCCATATAGCTCTTTTGTGGAACATATTGCTGCCGAACATAGATTTCTACATATGCTTCAATTCTTTCGCTTACTTTCCTTGCTGCATCAACATACCTTTGTTCTTCCCCTTTGGGGACATTCACATCCATATCCCAGTCGTAGATACGAAGGGTTAATTTATTCTTTTCTGTGTTCTTTAATTTACTCATATTTCACATTATATTCTTTTTTTTGTGCAAAGAAAATATAGACCCCTGCCAACTGGTGGCAGGGGTCTATGAAAATAATAAATAATTATGCTAATTGGACCTATGTATTCTTTGTTGAGGTTGTTGTTGGAAATTTAGGTGAGCATAATGTTTATATTTGTTTAATATCAAGATAGGAACTCCATACTCCCATGATGGGTTTTATGTTCAATCCATACTTGCGTTGAAAAGCTGTAACAATAAGATCTTGTCCTTGCACTGTGCCTGCCAAATTGTGGGCAAAACCATTGTAAGGAACTTCAACTTCCATTCCTTTTTCAACTTTGCAGCCATTGTATTGACCCGACTGCTTAATAGATACCTTCAATAATGCCATAATTATTTGTTTTATTGAGTTAATAATCTATTTCGAATTACATTTTTACGACTTGTCGTATCTTATTCATGTATGATTTCATTTCCTCGATAACAACATTTGCATCAAGACTCTGAAAATCAAATTTACAATCGTACCACCAATCATTCAATTCCATAGAATCTGCATCATCGCCATTGAACATGCGTTGATTCTCACGAGTCACCTGTGTGCCGGGGGCTTTTCGAATACCTACTTCAGCATTCTTTACGAAACCATTATCAATGACGCCATGCCATTCATAACAAACCATAAAGTCCCCAATTACAACGCCAGTACCAATCCATTCTCTGGCCCAATCCTGTTCCCGTTCTATCCAATAATCGTTTCCATCATTTGCAGCAAAGTGAGCTCTTGCTTCAGGTAGTTCTTTTGTAATTGCTTGAATTAGCTCTTTTCTTTTTTGTAAAGTATCTGAAAGTACAACTTCTTCGACTAATGGCTGTATCACTGAATATGCAGCAGTATAAATCATACAATACCTTTCAAAAGTTATTTTCGCAAAATTGACACTCTGATGCTGATTGTAAGTTATATCAGATTTAATCGACTCTATATTTTGTAGATAATGAAGTGACTCTTTATTCTCATGGTATTCAGAGTATTGGCTGGAATTGCTCTTACTTCTATTTGCTTCAAAAGAAATCGCCGCCATATTCCCAATGCTCCATAGCCAATCCTTAGTATATTCACGAAAATCTCCACGTTTATTTCCAATCCATTCCTGAGGAACTATATGATCAAAGTCCCAAGGGCGGTTTTCTTCAGCCCACATATCTTGACGAGCAGGGTCATAATTGCGGAAGTGAGTATTTATATACTGCCTTTCCGCATATAATAGAATTTGTTTTGCCTCTGCTGTGCCATACCAGAAAGTTCTATCGAAAAAATTTCGACTTGGAGCTGATAGACTTTTCCATAACCTCCAGTTTCTGGATTCTTCTATTACAAAGAATTGTTGTACTTCCGTAGGAGTGTAAACATGAAGGAGTTGACAATCGTGCATCAATCTTGAAATACCCCTTAAGATATTCTGTCGGTTAATACCTTTTTTGCATCGATAAAACATCTCTTGTGCACAACTCTTTTTGTCGTTTCCGAACCAATGAAGCAAAAAGGCGAGTGCTCTTATCTCCTGAATAGTTAGATTTATAGGAGATTTCGCATCTTTGCAGGCGAGATACATGAGCAACAAATAAACATCAGGCGAGTTTCGAGCTATTATTGTCCGCAAGATACTTGGTGTACGAAGATCTGTTTCTTCTTTTACTCCTAACCATTCGTCAACTTTGTCAAGGATAATCTCTAAATGATTATCCTTATACAAAGCTTCTATTTTTTCCTTTTCTTCTGGTTTCTTTGCAGCACTTCGGATTTGCTTGATGGTCATTTCGTTTTTAAAGTTTTTGTCCTCATCAGAGGTCAATGCAAGACGGAATGCAAGCATCACTAACTTGGCTGGATTCATGTATTTCTCCGCCAATGCATCGTTTACATCTTTGATGGATGGCCAGTATGCTTTAATTGCAGAATAATTTAGGTCATCTCTTGAAATTGCCGTACCACCAGTATTTAGACGAGTGAATAGCACCTCCAAAGTTGTTTGAGCTGCAGAATCTTCTGTGGTCTCTGTCTCCATCACCTCTTTTGGAAGGTGGTTACAGGTAATAGTGTAATCCTTCAAAGCCTTTAAAGCTGGGAATAAAGTGGCTCGCAAATAATCCAAGGCAATATCAGACTGCTTAAATTTCTCGTTGAAGAATTTTCGGAAGGAGAAATCCGTAGAATTGAAATTCGCCAGTGTTTCGTTGACAAACGTATTTTCATCATTACTTTTCTCCGCAGCCTCCAATAGACAAAACAACGGAATTGGAAGATTTGCCTCGACTGGCCATGTTTCAGTCAAAGAGAAATGGTCATTATAGATGTTTCCTTTTAAGTTAAACACATTCAATGCGTTTCTTTTTTCTGCTGTATTCAGTCGATTCGCATCATCGTCATTCTTAAATCCCCAAGGGTGCGGTGTAGTTGTGGCCTTAACCCAGAATGTGCGTGTCGAACTCTTTATAGTGGGGGGTATAAGATCAATCCACAAAACGGCTCTTGAATCTGGAACGGTGTTAAATCCTATACTAATAGCATTGTATCTCTGTTGTCCATCCATAAGGTAGTATTTACCTGCTCCTTCATTATTTACAATGTCTGATAGCATAAAAGAACCTATTGGAAACCCTCTAAGAATAGAGTCCCAAAGAAGCTCAACCTGACGCGGTTTCCATACAAGCCCGCGCTGTAATGCTGGAATCAAGACTTCGGAATCGTTAGAAGTCCAGGATGCTATTTGCCGTAACGAATATGATAAATTCTTCATATGATTTTCCAATTATCTTCTATAGTATGGAGGATTTGTAATTAAATGATTCTGTGTTGCCAGTTCAACGAAGGATTAATGTACCCATATCTAATTCTATTTAATCCTTTAGGATGATTGGGATGGCGTTTTTAGAGTTATCAGTGTTATCTACATCATCATATCGGACTTCATCAATAATATATTTAATATTCCTGATACTTTCAGTTAACATTGACTCGAGTTTATCAGTCGTTAATTCTGTATATGGACAACGGACTACCCCAGTATATTTTCTCTTGATTGAATGTTTGCATTTAATTTGTCCCAAGTATGGGTCAGATACTAATTCATCTTTTTGACGAAAATAACAAACGACAGTCCCACTTACCAACACATCATTTCTTGTTGCTGTAAGTACAATCAACCAAGATGGTTGATGAACGATACGGTCATCTAACAGTATAGAAGATCTCTCAAATTCTGTATAGTTAATCTGAACTCTGTCCTTACTTTCACATTCTATTTTAAACTTATTGTTTAGAATTATAGAGCCTTCTTCATACATTTCGTGATATTCTTCTTTCGCTTTCCTTTCGTCGTAATTTCTCGAATCCAAATATTCTATTATTTCTTGGAGAGACAAACAATTGGGAAGAGCCTCAAATATACCTTTTGTTTCAATTTTCATAATCGTACGATTCAAATTTAATATTATAAAATTTCTCTTGCTATCCATGCACATGCTTCTGCATCGGCGAGTGCGTGATGATGGTCTTCCAACTTATAACCACAGGCTGCAGCCACTGTCTGAAGCTGGTGATTCTCTAAATCTGGGAGTGTTCGTCGTGAGACGCATAGGGTGTCATAGAACTCATAGTCAGGATAGTCCATCTGATAAACACGGAATACGGCTTTAAGACAGCCTTCATCAAAAGGTTTGTTATGGGCAACGAGTGGTAAACCCTCTATCAGAGGTTCAATCTGCGCCCATACTTTCGGGAATACTGGTGCATTGTCAGTATCTTCATGACAGAGACCATGAACCTGAGAACACCAGTAGTTATAATAGTTTGGCTCTGGCTGGATGAGAGAATAGAACGTATCTACAATCTCGCCATTGCGAACAATGACAATTCCAACAGAACAAACAGAGCTGCGCTCATTGTTGGCCGTTTCAAAATCTATAGCTGCAAAATCTTTCATTTTTGGTCATCTTTGTATTTGTTCCACATTCTCTTAATCTTACCGGCAATCTCTTTGCGGAGCCAGTTGGGTTCAAGTACCTCCATGTCTTCACCATTCCAAAGCAGTTCCTGTTGGAAGTCAAACTCTGGACGGAGGTTGAAAGTAAAGATGCTGTATTCTTCGTTGCGCTCTATTTCTTCCTGCGACTCGTGCATCTTCAGGTCACGGATGTAGTTGGCCTGTCCTGCCGAAACTTTCAATTTGACAGGTTGGATTTCAACAGACTGTTCAGCAATGATACCAAAGCAGCCATCAAAGAATTTCTCTGCAGTCCAGTCCTTAGGCATCACGAATGTTTCGTCTGATGCATGAAGATATTTGATGCGGTCGAGTGCGTAGATACGAGGTCCTTTCTCGTAATAGTATGAATAGGTGCTTCGAGCCACCAAGTACCAACGTTGCCGGAATAGTTTCACACAATACGGCTGCACATCGAAGTTGTTTTCCTCGTCCTTCCAATAACTGTGATAAGTCATGTTTAGCACACGGTTTTCCTTCATGGCCTCAATGATGGGTTGAAGGTAGTCCTGACCAGACGGCACGTATTCAAGAATGATACGGTCTTTAATGCTTTGGCTATTCGCCAACGCATTGCTTACACAGAAAGTATTGTATAACCAAGAACGAAGTCCATTCTTGCTGATGTCCTCCTCGTTCTCTATGTAGTAACGGTACTCGCCACGTCCTTCATTGGCGATGTTGATGCCAAACATATCCCAGATAACATAACGCCAGTTGTCGAAGGTACGTTTGGGTATATCCACTCCTCTGCTGATGTCATCACGAAGCCATAACTCGTTCAGTTCTTTGAACGAGATCTTACGTCTGCGATAGATAGTCTCTATCACCCAGACGTACTTGGTTATCAAACTTTGTCCTCTATCGTTGTCCATATTTCTAAGATTTTTCTGCAAAAGTATGATAAGGGTGCGCCAAACTGTGGCAGAGGTTAGATGTTTCTTGATTATTGAATCCTTTTTTCGCTACACTCCATTATCAAATGCATCTTTCTTATCGCATCCTGCATAATGTCATAATGGTCAAATGCCAGATGTGGCAAGTCCGACAGTGGCCACCATTCTGCTTTGGCAGCATCATCTTGGCCAGTGACAGCAATAGGCTCATCGATAATGGCCAGATAAGCGACGGTAATAG
>Ga0256405_10013012_pt1 | contig 10105 bp, 6 predicted proteins | sample RumenRJG_02DNA_FD_189096 | JGI IMG/M metagenome (GOLD analysis project Ga0256405, IMG submission 189096) | Bovine rumen microbial communities from Lethbridge, Alberta, Canada - RJG_02 | ecosystem: Host-associated > Mammals > Digestive system > Stomach > Rumen | place: Canada: Alberta | collected... | reverse complement strand
TGATGATGTTGAAATCGAAATCAAACCCGAAGATATAGAAATGTCAACGGCACGCTCAGGCGGTGCAGGCGGACAAAACGTCAATAAGGTTGAAACCGCAGCAAGACTTTTCCACAAACCGACAGGAATTATGATTTTCTGTACCGAAGAACGTTCACAACTCCAGAACAAAGAACGTGCGATGCAGATTTTGCGTTCAAAACTCTATGATATGGAAGTTCAAAAACAGATGAAGGAAATAACAGACCTTCGACGCAGTCAGGTTGGAACAGGCGACCGTTCGGAACGTATCAGAACGTACAATTTCCCGCAGGGACGTTTAACCGACCACAGGTTAAACCATAACCTCAATGTCTGGACAGTCATTGACGGCGATTTGGATGAACTTATCAATATGCTGATTGAATACGACCAAAAACTGAAACTTGAAAAATTGGCTAATAAAAACTAAAAATTTACGTCATTCTGAGCGAAAATAAGGAGATTCTTCGGCTAAAGCCTCAGAATGACAAAAGCGAAGAATCTCCTAAAAAACAAATTATGACAGAAAGACGATGTGCCGGTTGCTGGCAAATTAAAGACAGAAACGATTTGATAAAAATTACAAACTCTAAAGACGGAGTTGTAGTAAACCCTGATTCGTTTACATTTGGCAGATCTGCATATCTTTGCTATAATAATTCTTGTATAGAATCGGCATTTAAGAAAAATAAGTTGGCTAAATTCCTCAAATGCCCTGTACCAAGCGATTTGAAAGGACAAGTACTGAATGAGTTACGAGACAAAGAGAATAAGTGAGATAGCAAAAGAACTCGGCAAACAAAGCAAAGAGATTATTGAAAAACTTGAAGCAATGGGCATCAAGGGCAAAACCCATTCAAGTACTTTGACGCAGGAGCAAATCAAAAGATTAAAAGATTTTATGGAAAACGGCACACAAAAGGCTAAGCCAAAAGCCTTTGTCGTTAAAAAGGCAAAAGTAGAAGAAAAAGAAGCCGCAAAAGTTGCCGCAAAAGAAGAAGCAAAAGAGCGCAAAGAAGAACTCAAAAAAGCGATAGAAAAACCGAAAGTTGAAAAAGTTCAGCGTCCGCAAATTGAAATCGTAAGACGTTCTGCACCAAAACCTGCCGTTCAGGTAGTCGGGAAATCAGAAAGACCTGAAAGACCGAAAAAATTTGACAAAGATGGCAAATTCCAAAAACGTGACGGTGAAAAACCGTCAGGAAAGGATTTTGGCGGTAAAAAGCCGATAGAGCGCAGAATTATCTCTCAGGATATTTACGAAAACAAGAGCGGAGGAACGGGAAAATTCGGCGGAAGTAAAAATTCCGGCAAGAAAAAAGATAAAGGCTTCAACTCCAAAAAAGAAGAACAGGAAATGATTTCTCTTGAAAAGGCTGCCGCTCAGCACCACAAAAAGAGAACTCAAAAAACAGAAGAAATTGAAGAAGTTAAACAAATAGTCGTTAATCAGGCTATGACGATTGCGGAGTTGTCCGAAAAGATTAAGAAAACACCTGCCGATATTGTCAAATTCCTTATGATGAACGGGGTTATGGCTACTGTTAACCAACTCATTGACGTTGATGTTATCAAAAAAGTCTGTGCCGAATACGAACTTGAAGTTCTTGACGAAGATTTAGACGCTTACGTTGAAGAAGAACTCAAAAAAGAGGAAGAAAAGAACGCGCTTGCAAATGTTGATAAAAAATTACTCAAAAAACGTGCGCCTGTCATCAGTATTATGGGACACGTTGATCATGGTAAAACAACATTGTTAGACAGTATCCGTGCATCCAAACACAAAATTGTCGCAACAGAAGTCGGCGGAATTACCCAGTCTATCGGTGCTTATACGGTTTATGTTGGCGATAAAAACGACAGAAAAATCGTATTTTTGGATACTCCAGGACACGAAGCGTTTACCGAAATGCGTGCAAGAGGTGCGCAGGCAACGGATATTGCAATTCTTGTCGTTGCGGCTGATGACGGTATAATGCCTCAAACCATTGAAGCAATTAACCATGCAAAAGCAGCGGAAATCCCTGTTATTGTTGCGGTTAACAAGATTGATAAACCGGGGGCAAATCCTGACAGAGTTTTACAGCAGCTTACAGAACACGGTCTTGTTCCTGAAGATTGGGGCGGAGATACGATTGTAGTCAAAGTTTCTGCATTGCAGGGAACAGGTATTGATGAACTTTTGGAATATATCCTGCTTGTTGCAGATGTTCAGGACTTAAAGGCTAATCCGAAAGCCGAAGCAACAGGTGTTGTAATCGAAGCAAACTTAGACAAAGGTAAAGGTCCTGTTGCAACACTTTTGGTTCAAAACGGAACATTAAGAGCAGGAAACTGCATTGTTGTCGGTACGGCATGCGGTCGTGTCCGTGCGTTGTTATCAGACAGCGGTGAAAGAATTCAAAAAGCCGAACCGTCTACCCCTGTTGAGATTTTAGGTTTATCCGAAGTTCCGCAGGCAGGTGACAGATTTATGGTTGTTAAGAACGAAAAAGAAATGAAAGCCATAAGTGCAGAACGTCAGGAAAAAGCAAGAGATAAGAGATTAGAGGCTATGCTTCCTGCTCATATCAGAAAAGAAGCCGTTGCGGGCGATGATGCAATTCCTCAACTCAACCTTATTATCAAAGCAAATACAAACGGTTCTGCTGAGGCCGTTTCACAGGCTATTGCGCAGGTTGAATCAAAAGAAATTTCAACAAAAATTATTCACGTCGGTGTCGGTGATATTTCAGAAGCCGATGTTATGCTTGCCGCAGCATCAAATGCTCTGATTTTGGGCTTTACGGTAAAAGAAGACTCCAATGCGCTTGTGGCGGCTGAAAGAGAAAAAGTTACAATCAAGAAATACGATATTATTTATCAACTGCTTGAAGATATTGAAAAAACTCTGTTATCACTTCTTGACCCTGAAATCAAAGAGGTTGAACTTGGGAAAGCGGAAGTAAGACAGGTATTCAATATCGGTAAAACAGGCAAAATCGCAGGATGTTACGTTCTTGAAGGTAAAATTGTCCGTGATAAAGATGCTGTTATACTTCGTGACGGTGTTGAAATCTATAAAGGTGCAATCGAACAACTCAAACGATTTAAAGATGATGTTAAGGAAGTCGCACAAGGTTTTGAATGCGGTATTTCGTTCGGCAAATTCAACGACTTGCAGGAAGGCGATATAATTCAGGTTTCAACAACCGAAGAAATTGAAAGAACATCTTTATAAACTTTACAAATATTTACTTAACACTTAAATCAGGCAATATTTTATTTGTTTGGTTTTTGCTATAATAAAAGCATAAAGGTTAAGTGTGATGATAAATAAAATATCTTTTGCCGACAACAAAAAATATTATCTGAATAATGCCCCCTTAGGAGTAAATAAAGAGGCTTCAACTTTTACACACTCATACCTTGAACATTCCGATTTATCTTTAAAGCAGAAAGCGGTTGTTGCAGGCACTTCGGCTTTGGGTTTGGCTATCCCGCTTGCATTTTTCAGTAAAAGAGCAGGCTTCAGCCTTAATCCTGCAAAAATATTTAAAACACCGGTAAAAGACTGGGCAATTTTCAAGTATAAACCGCTTGATAAAGTTGTTGATTACGGTGCAATTCCGATTATATCAATGGCAGGCGGTTCGGTTGCTGGCGGTTTTGCAGGCGGTGCTCTGGTTGATAAAGACAATATAAAAGCCAAAAAACGTGAAGTTTTGAGTCAGTTACTCGGTGACGTCATTGTTCCGATTTCCTGTGTATGGGCAGGTGCAAAAGTATTTAAACACTATGAAAAAACTTTGCAGAAACTTATGCCGAAAATTTCTAAGGATACAAAAGTTGCAAATGTTTTAAATAAGATAAGTGAAAATATTCCTAATGCCGTTGCTACGCTTGGTTCTTTGGGTATAGGAATTATCGCAGGAAACAAAGTTTCAAATGAGATTAACGAAAAATTGTATAATATGAAAGTTGAACGCGGTATTAAGGCAACTGATTTTGCACCTCACGTTGATGATTTGTGTATGTCAATTTCAATGGTTAATGAAGGTTCAACATTTGGAACTTTATTAGGTCGTGTTATTCCTCTTGCGCTGATGGTTCCGGGGTATGAAACAGGCACTGCAAGAGAGAAATAATAAGTTTTATGCTAAAATGTTATTAAACATTTTAGAGGTGTTTTATGAAAATCAGATTTAATTGGAAGAAAACGGGGATAATAACAGGCTCTTTGCTTGTCGGCTTGTATATTTTATTTTTGGCATCACCTTTGGTGCTGTCACCGATAGCAAATTCTTATGGCAGTCAAATAGAAGAATTAATAAAAATTTCAACGGGTTTAGAGGCGCATATTGACGGGCTTGGTGTTACAACATCTCCTAAACTTGCACTTGGCATTAAGGTAAAAGAGTTTTTGATCTATGCACCGAATGACAAGATTACTCCCGTACTTGAAATAGAAGATGGGAAAGCGGATTTAAGGTTATTGCCTCTGATTGCAAAACAAATCAGGTTAGGTAATATTACGGCAGAAGAAGTTAATGCAAATATTGTTTTGAAAAAGAACGGTCAGCCTGCTGTCTTGGATTATCTGCCCGAGCAAACCGAAGAAAGCGAACAGATGCTTGCGTTGCCTTATGGTTTAAAACTGTCTAATCATCTGCCTAAAATTTATTTTGATGAATATCAGCTGACTTTTATTGATGATAATACGAAAAAAACGTATTTTATTGACGGTGATGATTTAAAAATAACCGATTTTATTCTTGATAAAAAGGTCAAAATAATCACAGACGGTCAGATTGTTTTTGACAAGCGTGTTGTTTCAAATTTTGACATAGAAATTTTTAACAAAATAATGCCAAATGTCAGCCTTGACGATTTGATTTTCCCGAAAGAAATTCAAATTGAAGAAGAAAAAATCGCCAAAAATGATTTTAACCTGAACCTGATTGAACTGTTTGAAATTGCAAACAAAAACGGTTTAAAGGCAGATTTAAACTGTGACATAAAAACCTCAGGGACATTTAAAAAACCTATCCAGAAAGGTTTTTTTGAACTAACGGGAATGAGTGTTATTTCAAACGGAAATCAACTTCCCGATAGTTATGCCAAACTGATATTCAAAGGCAGTAAAACCGATATTGATTCCATTTTTTACACCTCAGGCGATATTGAGGAAAAAACTCACATTTTGGGGAACATAAAATCGGGCAAAGACCGTTCGATTGACCTTGCGGTTCGTTCAAATGCAAAACTGAATAATATAATAAGATTAATCGACAGTATTGCACAATCCTTCGGGAAAAACGATTTTAAAACTGTCAGCGCAACAGGCGCACTTGATGCGGATTTCAACATAAATTCGGATTTAAAGACCATAAATTCAACAGGACATTTTAAACTTCTCGATTCCTCGTTAAAATACGGGCTTTATAATATTTCGGTTGATAAGATAAACGCTGATGTTGATTTGAATAACAACAATATTGATATAAAAAATATCGGATTTTTGGTTATGGGGCATCCTTTCAAAATAGTGGGACAAATCACCTCAGATGCTCTTGCGGATATTTTAATCAGTGCCGAAAGACTATCGCTTAAAGGACTTGCGCTGATGTCAGGACAGGTCGGAATATTAAAGGATAACGATTTCAATTCCGGCACACTTTCATTTAACGCAAAAATAAAAGGCGCATTATCCGAAATTAAACCTGACATTACTTTGAGTGCCGATAATATAAATATTTACAACAAAACAGCACAGGCAAGATTGTTTTTGAATAATGCCCTGATAAAACTGCTTCTTACAAAGGACAATTTAAACGGCGATATTGATATAAATTCGCTCAAATTAAAGAACGACATGGCTTCCGTTTCCGTTCCGAAATCTCATATCACAATGGATAAAAAAGACATTAATATAAAAAATTCAAGCGTAATGATTAATAATTCAAAAATTGATGTAACGGGGCAGGTAAAAGATTATTCAAATAAAAATCTTAATATGGATATCAGTGCAAAAGGCAATTTAGCTTCGTCTGATGTCATTGCGTTTGTGCCAAAAGATTTGAAATGGCTGTTTTCGGGAACAGGCTATATGCCTTTGAGTATAACTGCAAAAGGTAACGATAAGGTTCAGCATGTTACTTTTGATTTGAGTGCGACTCCAAACGGTTACGTCCGAATACTTGATGTGAATAAATTAAAAGGTAAAAATACGAAAATTCATACTGATGCAAAGATTGAAAACAATTCCGTAACTCTTGTAAATTCGGGAATTTTTGCAAATAATCAGCGAATAGCAACCTTTGACGGCGGAGTAAAAAATCTCTCCAATCCGAATTTAAACATAAATATTTCAGTGCCTCAAAATATATCATTCCCGATTCCGGGGATGGGTGAACACTCAAACATAACTGCAAACGGTGCGTTTAATCTTGGCGGAAGCCCTATGAATCCGAAACTCAAAGGCAAAGTTAATATGGGTGATTTGTCGGTTAAGGAGATGAATTTTGCCCTGACAAATATGGTGCTTAACCTTAACGGAGAGGGTATAAGCGGTGCCGGTACGGCTGAAAAAATGAAGTTTGGCGGCATTGTAGGAACAAACATCAGCGCAAAATTTGCTCTGAATAATTTTACCGTATTCAATTTAAGCGATATTAAAGCGGACACATTCAGCGGAAAAATTACGGGAAAACTGACCTATCACATCCCGACTTTTGCCTTCGGGGTTGATTTGACGGGTAAAGCTCTTAATTCAACCGATGCGGTTTACGGTGCAATCGGAATTTCAAAAGCCCTCACAGGTTTGATGAATTTTAATGCGAAACTTACATCTAAAGGAGTTACAGACATTCAGATAATCAAAAATATGAAGGGAGATATTGATTTTGGTATCGAAAACGGAAGATTTATAAGTATAGGTAAACTTGAAAACCTTGTTTCCGCCCAAAATATTACGACAAACTCCCTGTTAAAATCAGCAATTTCTGCTCTGACAACCGCATCAAACCTTCAGGAAACAAATAAATTTAAAAATATTACGGGCGAACTTACTATGTCAAACGGCAGTGCAAATATCTCTTATATCAATGTTTCAGGGCCTTTGATGTCGTATTATGTAAAAGGTGCTTACGATATTTTGGGGAACAGTGCAAATCTTGTTATTCTCGGAAGGCTTGATTCAAAAGTCATTTCCTATTTAGGGCCGATAGGTCAGTTGTCGGCAGAAAAACTGCTCTCATACATTCCGAAATTTGGTCCGGCAACGGCACAATTTCTAAAACTTCTGACTCAAGACCCCAAAAATGAACCGACAAACCTTATTCCTGCTTTGACTTCGGGCAGTGAGAATTATAAAGATTTTAAAGTCATATACAGCGGTGTTTTAGAAAGGACTTCGTCTCTGCGCAGTTTCAGATGGCTTTCAAATTGCGATACGACACAAATGGACTTGAAACAGGAAGCCAAAAATGCAGTTCAAAATGTCAAAGATAATATAAAAGGTCAGGCGCAGTCGATTAAAACCACAACCGAAAACGTAAAATCTAATGTTAATAAAATTGTCGAAACTCAAAAGCAACAGGTTCAGGCAGAGAAAAAAGCCATTGAGCAAACAAAACAGGATATTCAAAATATTAAGCAAAATGCTTCTCAAAGTGCAGTAAATTTAGGTAATTTACTCAAAAATGCCGCATTTAATGCAAATAAAAAAATGGAGGTTTCTCCCAAACCCGAACAGACATCAACTCCTGTTCAGACAACGACAACGGAAACTTCAGCACCGAAAACTTCTGATCAAAAAGAAACCGTAACAACAGAAGAATAATTCATTCATTAACTTAAATTTTATTCATAATAGGTGCAAAAAATATTCTGTTTTGTTTTAATATAAACATGACTTTTCAGATATTGAGAAAACAGCCGATTCATTTTTTTGAATATAAAGGAGCCAAATTTTTTGAGCCTTTTGTAGCGGTGGATAATGCTAAAAAGCCGTTGATTTTGTCGTGGCATCATAAACCGGATACTTCATCTATTACGGCAAAAAGCACTTATAATGATGATATAAGTATTTATGATTTGGATATTAATCGTTCTACCGATAAATTCAGAGGGGTATCTATATTTGCAAATCCCAAAAACAAAGGCATCGGAGAGGTTTTAAATCTCGCATCTCTTATGACCTTTAAAGAAAATCACTTTTCCGATTACTCTGTTTTTGCTCTGAGAAATTCAATTCAGTTCTATACAAAATACGGGTTTAATCTTTTGTCATTAAATATAAACGAGATTATTCATAATTTAAAGTTTGTGACGAAGGATAAAAGTGCAAGATTTTCCGATATAAAAGACAGCGCAAAATTCTTTATTTATAAAATAGAAAATGGCGGAAAAAGTGACAAAAATGTATATGGCGCATTGGGTAACAATCTTGTTAGTGATTATGTGCGGACTTTAGCAAGAGAAGGGCAAAAAATTGACGGGGATGATTTGTATAACCACACTCACATGCATTTTTCAACTATCGATACGTTGAGAAATCGGGATTATCTCAATGAACTTTTGGATAAGCACGAAATTGATTACAAAATATAAAAATGAAAATAGATAAATTTAAAGTAGAAGAGTGGTTTAATAAATATGAACACAGGGCAGTTTATGACCTTGCGGATACCTGCGTGGAATCTTTGTCCGTTAACGAACTTTTAAAAATAACAGGCGGTGATTTTAATGAAATCTATTCAAGAAAACTCAATTACGGTGACATTCATGGCTCAGACAGATTAAAAAATGCTGTCAGCATCCTGTATGAGAACCAATCTCCTGAAAATATTACGATAACACATGGAGCAATAGGTGCAAACCAACTTGTTATGCTTTCTTTAATAGAACGGGGCGACAAAGTTGTATCAATTATTCCGACATATCAACAGCATTATTCAATTCCGAAATCAATCGGTGCAGAAGTAAAAATTCTCTATCTAAAAGAAGAAAATAACTGGCTTCCCGATTTAGTCGAACTTGAAAAACTTGTCGGGAATAATACAAAAATAATTTGTATGAATAACCCAAATAACCCGACAGGTGCGGTTATACCAAGTGATATGCTTGAAAAAATCGTAAAAATCGCAGAAAAATCAAATGCTTTTATACTTTGCGATGAGGTTTACAGAGGACTTGAACATAACGGGCTGATTTCAAAGTCTGTTGCTGATATTTATGAAAAAGGGATTTCAACAGGCAGTGTTTCAAAGGTATTTTCGCTTGCAGGTCTGCGTTTGGGCTGGATAGCAGGTTCTAAAGAAGTTATAGAAGAAGTTAATCATCAAAGGGAATATAATACAATCAGCGTGGGAATTTTAGATGATTATTTTGCATCACTTGCTATTGAAAATAAAGATAAAATCATAAAAAGAAATCTTGATAAAATTTTGGAAGGTAAAAAAGTTTTAACACAATGGCTTGAAAGCGAAAAACATTGTCATTGCGTTCTTCCGCAGGGCGGGACAACGGCTTTTATCGGTTATGATATGAAAATAAATTCGTCGGAATTATGCGAAAAACTTCAAAACGATACGGGAGTAATGCTTCTCCCCGGTGATGCTATGGAAATAGACGAATATTTGCGTATCGGTTACGGGAATAATCACGATGACCTGAAAAAAGCACTTGAAATTTTTTCTCAATGGATTGTAAATAATTATTAAGATAGTTTTCTGAAATTAGCAATATTTGGGGTTTATAGCGTTTTTTATTGTCAAAATAGAAGGAATATACATTATGATTACCCTGAATGGTCTTAAAGGCAGGTCGCTTGCCTCTTATCGCTGTGCAAAACAACGTATTCATAATTTTGTAAATTTTGCTCAAACTGATGTACAAAAACCTCAGGTTAATCTTGGTTGGTGCCGTAAAGTTAAATGTACGCCTGAAGAACGTAAATTAACAGGGCAAAAATATAAACTTCAGGAAACTACGATGTCCGCCGAAATGATGAAAAAAATGCCAAAGCACGTGAAAAAAACTTTGTTTGCTCCGCTTGTTTTTGCCGGTCTGTTTTTTGCCAAATCAAGTGCAGATGCTATTG
>Ga0256405_10013011_pt1 | contig 10106 bp, 9 predicted proteins | sample RumenRJG_02DNA_FD_189096 | JGI IMG/M metagenome (GOLD analysis project Ga0256405, IMG submission 189096) | Bovine rumen microbial communities from Lethbridge, Alberta, Canada - RJG_02 | ecosystem: Host-associated > Mammals > Digestive system > Stomach > Rumen | place: Canada: Alberta | collected... | reverse complement strand
AACTCTCACGTTTTAGAGTAAAATCCGAAACCGTATTGTGGTTTCGGACAATTTTACCTATGCACAGTTTGCTTGGCGAGGTATTCTCGAGCCTAGCAAACCACTGCTAAATAGTTCAATCTGACCAGAACAAAAACTAGCTTTCGTTCTGTCCGTTATTACTTTGGTTTGTTACATTTCTGAATTATTCTCTTCGCATGAGCTGGTATTGCGAAAAACTTCGCTCATTGCTTTTTGGAATTTTTCAGGGTTGCATTACTGTTTATTTGTCAAGGTACTGTAATTATGATCCTTACTGATTGCGTAAGGCAACGCAGAAGGAGGGATTTGAACCCTCGCGCCGCTATTAACGACCTGCACCCTTTCCAGGGGTGTCTCTTCAACCACTTGAGTACTTCTGCAAAATAGTTGACTACTAAATAAGTATGTTGTTATAACAGCGTGTTCATAATTAAGCGGAGCGAAAGGGATTCGAACCCTTGTGGCGTTGCCGCCAAACGGTTTTCAAGACCGCCTCGTTATGACCGCTTCGATATCGCTCCGAGTTAACTTATCGCTATGTAAATAAGTTTTCAGTGCAACTGCATCTCGCGCAGCGCAAGATTTATATTAACAAAGCGCGAGCCTCATGTCAAGCACGTTTTTTAACTTTTTTAATTAATTATTTTACCGTGCATGTAATTTCCAAAATTTCACCCAAGGATCTCGCGATAATGGCTTAAAAGCTGGGTTACTATATTTTCTATAGAATACTTTTCTAAAGCCTTCTTTTTGCCGTTATCAGATAATTTATCGGCTAGATTTTTATCTTTCATTACTCTTTCAATGGCATTTTTCAGAGCCACAGCATCCTTTGGCGCCACCAAAAGTCCATCGGTCTCATTCTCCACAATATCAGGAATACCACCTACATCACTTGCCACAACGCAGCATCCATGCAGCATTCCCTCAACAACAGAAAGGCCAAACCCCTCAAAATAAGAGGGAAGCGCCATGATCCCACACTCATCAAGATACCTGTTTTTCTCAGATCCAGACACCCATCCAATGTGCTTTATAAAGGTGCTGTTTTCCTCAACATCTTTAATAAAATCCGGCTCTTCAAAGATCCCGCCCAGAAAAAGCATTACCTTATCATTCTCCCTGTGGAGCTCTTTAGCGGCTGTAATAAGCTCTTTTACCCCCTTGTCCTTGCAGATCCTTCCAAGGAAAAGAATCTTATTCACATCACCAGCGCCTGCCTGCCCAGGATCGATACCAGCTGTCACCACGCCGTTAGGAAGCACGTGGATCTTGCCCTTGTCAGTAAGGGTTCCAAAAAACTCTCTCCACTTGTCAGTAAGTACCAGCATCTCATCCGCCATATCGAGAATATCCCTGACATAGCGCTTTTTCTTTTCATTAAGCTCATTGTTATAGTAGTTTACGAAATCTCCGCCGTGCTGGTGCAAAAGAATCTTCTTCCCATGGCGCTTTGCATACCTTATAAAGAAAGACTTGCGCATGAAGCTTGAGTCCGAAGAGCAGTTCACATGAACGATGTCGCACCATCCAAGGGAGCGCATAAAGTCCACGAAAGCAAGCCCAGCTATCATCAGCTTTTTAAGCTTGCTTCCCTCTTTCATGGTGCTTATATACTTAAGTTCAACTCTGTCCTGCAGCCCCACCGCATAGTAGCTGTTCACCAGCGCGGAAATGCCGCCGTGAACCCCTCTGTCAGGGCCTATCATCAGGACCTTGATCTTATCACTCATATCTTTTTGGGGAAAAGAGCCCCATCCTCACTTTAATTTTTCACAACCGCTTCACTTACGGTTAAGTATAGCCTCTGCCACCGCAATATCTTCAGGTGTTGTGATCTTGATATTGTCGTAGGTGCCTTCGATGAGCTTGACCTTGGTGTCTGTGTAGTATTCAACAACCATGGCGTCGTCAGTGATGTTGACGCCCTTAGCCATAAGGTCACCCTCTTCCCTGTCAAGACGCTGGTACAACTCAAGGATCATCTTATAAGAAAAGCACTGGGGAGTCTGGATAGTCCACATGAGATTTCTGTCAGGAGTCTGAGCCGCAAAGCCCTTTTCGTCTGCAATCTTGATGGTGTCCTTACTGGGCATGCCAACTACGCAAGCCTTGTATTCCTTGACAGCGGAAAGAGCTCTCATGATGATGTCGCGATTTACAAAAGGCCTTGCTCCGTCGTGGATAAAGGCGTAGTCGCACATTGGATCTGCGGCCTGGAGTCCAAGACGCACACTGTGATACCTTGCAAGTCCGCCCTCAACAACAGCTGTAACCTTATCAAAACCGTACTTTTCTACAATCTCTTTTTTCACAAAATCAATATCGCCTCTGGAGACAACGAGAACTATGTCGTCGATGATGCTCTCCTCAAAAGCCTTTAAAGAGTAGTAAATAAGGGGCTTCCCACCAATCTCCATGTACTGCTTTTTAACATCTGAATTCATCCTGCTGCCTGAGCCGGCAGCCAAAACTACCGCAACTGTCTTCATTTATATGCCTCCATATTTGTGGACTCATGTTAAGCTAGGGTCGTTAAAACAAGTTCATACCTTCCCTGCATGGAACCTGCGCTCGCGGTCGCCAAGAGGGAGATTGGGCACAGCGTTCATATCAAGGCCAAAGCGCACGCCTTTTTTATATTCGTAGTATGCTGCAGCGCCGATCATTGCAGCGTTGTCAGTGCAAAGAACTGGCGACGGCCTGTAGAACTTAATTCCATTTGCCCCGCACTCTTTTTCCATGAGAGTCCTAAGGGCGGTGTTAGACGCAACGCCTCCTGCGATGGCCAGTTTATCGTAGCCGTACTCCTTGCAGGCCTTTATTGCGTGGCCAACCAAAACCTCAACCACAGCCTTCTGGAAGGAAGCTGCAACGTCAGCCTGGTTAAGCTCTTCGCCCTGCATTTTTGCCTGGTTGATGATATTAAGAACTGCGGACTTAAGTCCGGAAAAAGAAAAGTCGTACTCCGCATCAGAAATCTTGGCCTGAGGGAAGGTGAAAGCATCGGGATTACCCTCTTTTGCCGCAGCATCGATCTTGGGGCCTCCCGGATATCCAAGGCCAATGGCCCTTGCCACCTTGTCAAAAGCCTCACCTGCTGCGTCGTCCCTGGTCTGACCGATAATCTCATACTCTCCGTAGTCCTTAACAACCACAAGATGTGAGTGACCGCCAGATACCACAAGGCACACAAACGGCGGCTCAAGATCCTTGTTCTCAATAAAGTTGGCACTGATGTGGCCTTCAATGTGATGAACGCCGATAAGGGGCTTGTTCTGGGCAAAAGAAATAGCCTTGGCCGCAGACACTCCCACTAAAAGAGCACCCACAAGCCCAGGGCCGTAGGTCACTGCCACAACATCAATATCCTCAAGGGTAACTCCTGCTTCTGAAAGAGCTGCCCTGATGCATCCGTTTATCTTTTCGACGTGTTTTCTTGAAGCAATCTCAGGAACAACACCGCCGTATATGGTGTGAAGCGCAATCTGGGATGAGATGATGTTAGAGAGAACTTCGCGGCCGTTTCTCACAACAGCTGCTGCCGTCTCATCACAGGAGCTCTCAATGGCAAGGATTGTAACATCACAGCTGCCGCCAGCAGAAGCCGAAGCACTGTTAGAAACTGCTGCCTTAGAAGCGCCAGTTTCAGTGCCATCACCCTTATCATCGCCTTTTATTGACATGAAGATCACGCCATCATTTTCTACGTTTTTATCTATCTGCATGAATCAAATTTCCTTATTTCACATTTTCAATGACTCAGATCGCAAGTCATCAAAATAATCATTACTAAATGTTTTTTCACCTTCTAAGTCCACCGCCAAATTTCCTTAAGGCCTCAGCCTCTTTTTCACGGTTCACCTTATTTTCCACAAGGAAATTGTAGTCGTCCTTACTGGTAACCTGAAGTATCTCCTCGTTATCAGACACATCTCCCGGGTGGAATAATATCTCCATGTCTGAAAGTCCCCTGTCTGCCATGATATCTGCAGCATAGGGAAGACACTCTTTTACATTGTCATAAAACATATGGCCTGAGAGCATAACGCCCATAAAGAGCTTGCGCTCTACATTCAGCGACACAAGCGCCTCTTTGTACTTGCGCTCGTTGCGGGAGGCAAGCGTATTTAGCACGCAAACCTTCACAAAATTGATGGGCTTAAGGCCCTTAAGCTTTCCTGAAGCTTTCCTGTACACATCAAGTTCTTCCCTTGGAAAGCGGATATAGGAAACCTGAAGATTATTTTTCTTAACAACATCCATCACAGCATCGAAAACAAGTGGAAGCATGTGGTAGTGCACATGGCCATCGATCCTATATTTTTCGTCATTCATGTAAGGCTCACAGGCAAGAAGCTGAGCCTCAACCTCGCGCCTTATGGCCTTGTAATAAACCCTTCTAAGCACCGGAACAAAGCCGATCAGAAGGAGCTTACCAAACCCTATATTAAAATTCCCATCCTTATCTGTAAGGCGCCTTGCCTTATCGCCAGTTATGGGCTTTCCTTCAACAAAATTCAGGTGAACTGTCACAGCCAGGTTCTTCCTGATGTCTGCAATGGCCTCCATGCACTCTTTTAAATATGGACTGTTAGGCATTATGCTGATGCCATTCAGTGCTCCGTTGTAGTAGCAGTCTGCAATATGTTTGCTCTGGGCCGGAAAAAGCCCGTAGTCATCTGCATGATATTCAATCATCGTTTTCGTCCTTTATTACCCAGCCCAGAATCTTCCAGTTGCCGGTTTCTTTCTCTCTTCTCATTATGAACTGATAATAGTTGGCGGTTGTGCCATTTGAAGCGTACCTTAAGTTAATGAGGCAGTCCACGTTGCACATCTTTCGGCCGTTTACCGATACCTCTTTTGGTTCCTTGGACTGAACCACGTAGGCAGAGATCGAATAATCCCCTTCTCTTCTTTCCTTCACCTCATTTTTTATGGATTGGGCAAAAGAGCTGTTTCCAGCAAGGAGCTCCTCATCCATAAGCCCCTGAACCACTGCTATCATGGTATCTTCCTGCTTGTCTGAATACTGCTCCTTATAAAGAGCCTGCATGGTCTTGGCGTAGAGCTCAACGACCTTTCTTGCGCTGGCCGGATAGTTCTTTTCAAGATCAGTTGTAGTGATCTCGTCAACCACTGACATGTCGTAGGATTCCTCAGGTCCCACCTTCTTGCTGCGGGTAAATACCATGTAAAGTCCCAGTACTACAATGGCCGCAAGGACCGTCATCACTATTGCTTTTATAACTGCCCCGTTTTTCATATCCCCTCTTTTCTTCTCCGCCTTTGGCGAAGATTCATTTATAAGAAAAACTGATTAGTCTTCAAATCTTAGTTCTATATTTCTGCCGTCTTTGGCAGCTATGGTGTTTGCAAAAATGCTCTTGGTCTCTGGCATAAACTCCTTGGGATTGACCAGGGATGGACTGTAGTGGGTAAGCCACATCTCTTTTACCCCTGCATCCCTTGCAAGGCGAGCGGCCTCGTAGAAGGTCATGTGCTTGTTCTCTCTGGCTTTCTGTTGCTTGTCCTTTTCTCCGTACATGCCCTCGCAGATGAATAAGTCTGAATCTGCCGCATTCCTTACAATGCTGTCTGTAGGCCTTGTGTCGGTGCAGTAGGTGAGCTTGATGCCCTTTCTCTCTGCTCCAAGGACCATGTCGGGCGTCAGGATCCTGCCATCATCAGCAGTTACTGTCTCGCCCTTTTGCAGGCTATTCCAGAAACGTCTGTCGATGCCTGCTGCCGTTGCAGCCTCCACATCAAACTTACCCTGGCGTTTAAGGCTCATGGTATATCCGTAACAGGTTATGTTGTGGTTGACCTTGAAGGCTGTTACCGTGAAGAAGGGCATGCCCGCTATGTCAAAAGACATCTCGTCGTCCGTAAGTTCTTTATACAAAATCTCAAAAGGCAGCTCCGGAGCGATAACACGAAGGGAGTTTACAACCCTCTCAAGGCCCTTGGGACCCACCATGAGAAGCGGCTCCGTGCGCTCTGCATTTCCCATGGTAAGCAACATTCCGGGAAGTCCCGAGATATGGTCTGCGTGGTAGTGGGTAAAGCAGATAACGTCGATGGGCTTGGCGCTTAAACCTTTCTTTTTCATGGCAATCTGTGTTGCCTCACCGCAGTCGATGAGGATGCACTTGCCGTTGTATCTCACGTAAAGTGAAGTGAGAAATCTATTGGGAAGGGGCATCATTCCGCCGGTTCCCAGCAAACATACATCTATCATGAATCTTTCCTTTTCCAGTAAATTATGGCATCGTCCTTTGGATCATCGTAAAATCCAGGCCTTGTGCCCTCGCTCTTAAAGCCAAGCTTCTCATAAAGGGCTATGGCAGGAGCGTTTGAAGCTCTGACTTCCAAAGTGTAATCCTTAACGCCAATTCCGTAGCCACGCTCAATAAGCTGCCTCAGCATCTTGTAGCCGCAGCCCTGGCGTCTTACATCCCCAGACACAGACACATTGGTGATCTCTCCGTCACCGGATATGTTCTGAAGTCCGCAAAGTCCCACAATCCTTCCAGCCATCTCAGCCACAAGATAAACTGTATCATCCCTTGTCATGGCATCAAGAAGCTGCTTCCTGGTCCAGGCCTCTTTTCCAAGGTTCACCTGTTCAAGGTTAAAGGCATCATCAATATCCTCAGCGGTCATCTGGCGGACACGGATCTTGCCTGGAGTGCTGCGGGACATAGCCTTCTGAGCCTTAGCTTCCTTGCTTGTTGGCGCTGCGCCGCTATCAGGAGCATTTTCTTTTTCCTTGGCCTCACGCTCTGCCTGGGACAGACGCAGGTAATCCGGAGCAAAATCATCTGAAAGAACCTGCTTGCCATCACGGGCAAGGACCTCTGCCAGGGCAGCAACTGACGCAGCGCTCTGACGTCCAAGGTGAGCCGGTGCCACGGTAAATGGCACAGTAAGAAGGCTCTCAAGCTTGTCGTGATAAACAGGAATACCGTCTCCTAAGAGGATCACAGATTTTCCGATCTCGTTGAGGCGCTCTGCGATGTCTTCAACAGATGTGGCAAACTGCTCATGGATAGTGCGCATAACAAAGGCCTGTTCATAGTTCTTTTCCTCAGTGGCCGCAGGCACAAAGGTGTAAATGCCGGTGTAAACCTGGCTGCGCCTCGCATCCATCATTGGGCAGATGATCTTCTCGTTGCCGTAAAGGTTGTATGCAAGGCCGTCCACTGTGGGCACAGGGATTATAGGGCAGTCTATGGCTAGAGCCAGGCCCTTAGCCGTTGCGCTGCCAATTCTAAGCCCCGTAAAAGAGCCTGGACCAGCAGCCACTGCTATGGCATCCACGCTCTTCATATCAAGGTGGATCTTGTCTGCGATGTCCTTTAGCATGGGCATAAGGATTTCGGAGTGAGTGGTCTTATATTGAATTGAAAACTGGGCTGTCAGGGTTCCAGCGTCAAGAACTGCAACGCTTCCCACAAGGCCCGAAGTGTCTAGTGCAAGAATCTTCATGGTTTGTCCTTAAATTGCATATATTCTGTAAGGCGCCTGGTCAAGGCGCCATGTCATCAGTGCTTTGTCATGGTGATGAGCCTGTAATCAAAGCCTTTTTCAAGGTTCTTTTCTATGACGATCTCTGTATAGTGCTCTGGAAGCAGCTCTTCTATGAGGTTGGCCCACTCGATTATGCAGATACCATTTCCAAAAAAGTAATCCTCATAACCGATCTCGTCCATCTCTGAGATGTCTCCGATCCTGTAGACATCAAAGTGGTAGAAGGGGATGCGGCCTTCATCGTAGACCTGAAGTATGGTAAATGTGGGGCTGCTGACTGGGCCTGTGATACCAAGTCCCGCTGCCACGCCTTGAGTTAGCACCGTTTTGCCAACGCCCAGATCTCCTATCAGGGTAAATACTGATCCGGGAGCAGCGCTTTCGCCGATACGTCGCCCAATCTCGAAGGTCTCTTCTCTAGAGTTTGTCTCATGCTTTGTTACGATTTCCATAGAAACTCCTTGTTCTGCGCATATAACGCCACAATCATCTTACCACAACATAGACCTGCGGGCAAAAAATAAGCCCGCCTAAAATGGCGGGCCTTGAATGTGACTTATTACTGCTCTGATACTGCTGCCTTGCGGACGCTGCTTACGCCGCCCTTGAGGATTGGGCTGAGCTGCTTGTAAACAAGGAATGTAAGTGCGCTGTCTGCTACTCCCTTAAGGAGGTTAAATGGTGCAACTGCAAGGGCGCAGAAGGTGAATATATTGCTGATAGCTGGATTGATCTCTGCTCCAGCTGCAACGAAGAAATCAATGTCTACACCGTATGCTATTGCATATGCAGGAAGCAGGAAGAATGCATTTAAGGTTGATCCAACGATCATGATGCAGGCTGTTCCTACAAGGCAGCTGATAAGAGCTGACTTTCTGCTCTTTTTAAATCTGTAGATGACTGTTGCAGGAATGATGAAGGCTGCGCCAACAACGAAGTTAGCAATTTCGCCAACAAATCCTGGTGTAGGTCCCTGGATAAGGATGTTAAGAGTCACCTTGATGAACTCGATCATAACGCCCACCATTGGGCCTGCTGCGAAACCACCGATAAGGGCTGGCATATCGCTGAAATCAAACTTGTAAAAAGATGGTGCAAATGGAAGCGGGAACTCAAACAGCATAAGTACAAATGAGATTGCTGAAAATACGCCGATGATGGCGATCTTCCTTGTGCTGAACATAGGCTCAGATGTTCCGGTTTCCCTGATCTCTTTCTTTTTGGCGATAGCCTCAGCCACATAGCCAATGACAAATGCAATGACTATTAGCAGGATAAGGGCCACAAAGTGGTAGGTACTGCTTGCGATTGTTTCTAGTGTCTTTTGTAGATTGTTCATGTCTCCTTCTTTCCCATCGGGGGAAAAATGTGATAAGTAGTTTGCGCAAAAAATGCATAAAAAAACCTCAAGTCAAAGACTTGGGGCTCACAATGTAGTCATTCTTCACTAAACTCGAAAGAACCTCGTAAAGTGAAAATGACAGGCTCGCAGCGGCTCGAAAAAAACTCACCTGCTGCTCTGCACTCCTTCTCTCATCCAGACTATACTGTCGGTTCTGGAATCTCACCAGATCAGCCGCCTTGAATAAAGCGGGTCGCGGACTCTACCGCCGGTTGGGAATCTAACCCTGCCCCGAAGAATTTATTTTATGCAATCATGTTATAACCAGACGGGCTCTGTGTCAAGTATAGTTTGACATCTATTTTATGCATATTTATAATTGAAATATCAGTAACTATGAGGGGTTGCTTACATGAAGAGGGTGCTTACTAAAAAACTTCTGCCAGGCATGAAACTGGCTAACGATGTCTTTTCCGCAGATTCCAACCTGCGCCTTTTAGACAAGGGCTGTGTTCTTAACGAAAAAGATATCGCAAGACTCGCTTTTTACTCAGTCATCGATGTTCTCATCGAGGATACACCTGTGGAGAGCGCCGCAAGCAGTAGTCCTGTCGACACAGGGCTTACTTATTCTGAGCGTCTTAAGCAGTCAGAGGATTTCAAGGAGTTCAAGGCAGACTTCGAAGCCTGTGCCAGCAGATATGAGCACACCATCCAGGACCTCATTCACGGTAACAAGGAGCTTGATATCGATGAAATGATGACCCCTATCTATTCGCTTCTCGGTCAGGGAAGAACTGCTTCCAATATTTTTGACATGCTCCATAACCTAAGGCTTTATGATGATGCCACCTACACTCACTGTATTAACGTGGCTCTCATTACCAATATCCTTGCCCAGTGGCTCAGGTGGGATCCTTCTGAGATAGAGCTTGCCACTCAGGCAGGTCTTTTCCACGACATAGGTAAGCTCCTGATCCCAGGTTCCATCATAACCAAGCCAGGCCCTCTTAACGATGAAGAATACGCAGTTATAAAAACTCATCCCCAGAAGGGCTATGATGCCATGAGGGAACTAAATATAAGCTCCCACGTAAAAAATGCCGCTCTCATGCACCACGAAAGATGCGACGGAACAGGATATCCTCTCAAACTCAGAGGTCCTCAGATCGATAAATTTGCCAAGGCCGTAGCCATCGCAGATGTA
>Ga0256405_10013010_pt1 | contig 10106 bp, 8 predicted proteins | sample RumenRJG_02DNA_FD_189096 | JGI IMG/M metagenome (GOLD analysis project Ga0256405, IMG submission 189096) | Bovine rumen microbial communities from Lethbridge, Alberta, Canada - RJG_02 | ecosystem: Host-associated > Mammals > Digestive system > Stomach > Rumen | place: Canada: Alberta | collected... | reverse complement strand
TAAGTGATTATAACGCCATTGTTCAAATTTTTCTTCTTTAGAAGAAAAATCTTCCAATTAGCGTTTCCCTAAAGGACTGATATGTAATGACCTCTTGTCAAGTATAAAATGACAGGAATATAAAATGACAGGAATCACCACAGACATATTCATTTTTCTGAAGACATCGGGAAAGAGCCTCGGAGTATCAGTTCCCGGCTTTGGCCACTCTGATATACGTGGATTGATTACCTACAGGTCAATGGTCCGCCGTGAACTCTACTGTCTAGCTGCGTGGATCACAGATTAAACTGTGCCAACATAGTCCCGTCGTAGATAGCTCGAACCTTGAAATGACCGAAGCCCCTTCAAGATGCCTTCAGTTATTAAGTTATTATTGGCCAGATGTAAGTGGCACCAGCCATCTTACATTTGATTAAGCTATGTTATCTGTCATCATACCCCACATAAAACAGGCAAGCTCTCTGGCTATCGCAGTTTTGGCTACGTTGTGTTTTTTACTTTTCCCAAGAACCATTTTGAAAAATTTTCGTTTTAATCTCTCATTGGCTTTGTCTGCGTATGCAATAACCTGAGGAGTATTGCTTTTCTGACGTGCTTTTAGTGCTTTGGATTTATATCCAACTGCACCTCTTGTATAACCCTGAGTAGCTTCTGTTAGCAAAACTCGCACATGGCGATTGCCTGCTTTGGTAATACCAAGTCTTGTAGTACTGTCGCCACTGGAATTTTCACCTGGAACAAGCCCTAAATATCCAGCGAATTTTTCTGCTGATGGAAAACGCTTGAAATCACCTACTTCAACCAGGACTGATAAGGCAGTATGCGTCCGCACACCAATGAAACAGCATAGTTTCTTCACTGAGTCTCTGTATTCGTCCTTGGCGGCAAGTTCCTCTATTCTTTTATCAAGGCGCTCAATCTTATCGCTTAAGGTTGTATATGTCAGCAAATATTCATCGAGGATTTCCTTATAAAGAGCCTCAGGATTTAGGTTTTTTAACCATTTTACATGTCCTACAGTCCAATGACTTTTTCCCTCATAACGATAGTTATGCCTCAGACAGAAGGACAGTATCTGCTGCTTAATCCTTTTTAGAGCAAGTTTATGGTCATCTCTCATTCTGAGATATTCCTTGGTTTCTTCATCAGTGGCTGTAGGGATGTGAACAGGACTGTAATTGTGTTGGGCGAGGCATTTTGCAATTAATTCAGCATCCCGCTTATCAGTTTTTATTCTCTTTCCACTATGTTTTTCAAGCATAGTAGTAGGTGCAAGAATAACGCAGTTAACGTTATGATTTGTTAGCTGATGATATAAAGTATAGCCGAGGCAACCGGCCTCATAACCGCATACAAAGATAGTATCCCTTCCGTAGATGGTTCTAAGGAATTCAAGGTATCTTAAGACTTCCTTATAATCAGCAGGCATGTGTCTGAAATGTGATGCTTTTTCTGTTTCGATCTGGTATTCACATAGAGTAAAACTTTCCTTATGTACGTCCATTCCTACGAAAATTGTGGTATTATTCATATAGTGACCTCCTTTTGTATGCGGTAATCCCTGTTACCCTTTGATTCATCATCTTTAGTATACAGGTAAATCCACGTTGCTACAAAGTGGAGGTCATTACATATTGTCTAGCTTCGCGTCGCAACGAGCACATCTTAAAGCTCGTTATAACGCCATTGTTCATATTTTTCCTTATTACAAAGCCATTTTCCCCTGCTAAAATCCATACATGAAAATTTTTACATTTTTACGTTTTGACCTATTGACTTTTTGACTTATAAGTATATAATAATAATCGAGGAAAGGGAAAAAAAGAAATCCCCTACCTCACCAAATTAATCAATTATCTAAATGAAAGGGGATCGTTATTATGTTAGGCTTAGTTCCATTCGCAATGAGAAATGATTTGGCACGTGAGGAAGACGGCTTCGATCGCCTGTTCAACTGGATGAGTCAACCTATTGCAAGCATCTTCAGCGACACAGGTTTTAGTGGCAAGTCCTTCAACGTGGATGTGAAGGATAATGGTGACAGCTACGAACTCAAGGCTGAGTTGCCTGGCTTTGCCAAGGAAGATGTACACCTTTCCTATAAAGACAATTATCTTTCCATCTCTGCCAACAAGGAAGAATCAAAGGATGAAAAGGATGATCAGGGCAATTTCATTCGCCGTGAGCGCTACTGCGGCAGCATGAGCCGTTCATTCTACATCGATAACATCGATGAGAATAAATGCAACGCTGAGTTTAAGGATGGTATCCTGACTCTTACCATGCCAAAGCTGTCTGCTCCACAGGAAGAGATCGTTCATGAAATTCCCATCCATTGATGATTCTTCAACAATAATCTGATTCATAAATCAGACACCCCAATAAAAAACGGGCTTCCGTCTATGTGCGGAGGCCCGTTTTTTATGTACACCAAGGGACATCATGTCCCTGCATGTGGTATAATACTTACGTTTTTTGCTTTATGTAAAACTCGGGGTGATTATTAATGTTTGACCTTTCTCCTGCCAAAAAAGGAGCGGCCCTGGCCATTACCGGGTCCATTCTCTGGGGCATAATGGGCGTTACCAGCCAATATCTGCTTCAAAACAAAGGACTGCCAGCCATGTCACACATCGATATTATAACATAAAATACATTTTAAATTGTCTTTCACTACAATTTATTGATACAACTTGACTCTGCTATCAATACAAGTTAAATACAAGATCAAAGCATACATTTAGCCAAGTTATATATAAAAATCGCTATACATACGCCTCCGAGAACAGTACTTATTCGAAGAGCAATATTATTATTTCCAACAAGATGCTTAAACGCTATATAAACTACTTCCTTTGCATCAGATCCATAAACTGGGAGCATATTATAAACCATATAGGTGCTACTGAAAAAAGCCGCAAAACATGCTACTTCCAATAAACCACTGTTATGTCCCGGTAACACAGCCCACCTAAAAACACCAGGCTGTAATTCACCGTAATAAGGGATATTAAAAATTACCCCAATGAAATGAACCACCATGAATACCATCTGAGCATAGCCCTCAACTAGTGATTGAAAAATATTAGGCATGACTGTTGTAGTGATGCCATTTACAATATTTACCTGAAGACCACCAATTGAAAAAATAACCGCATACAATACGGATGTAAAAAATATAATACTTGTTATTCCTCCAACGGCTACTAATACCTGACTTCTGTCTTTATTATCATCTCCCAGTTCCATTCCCATCCCCAGAGGTACCAAGCAAATTTTATATAGCGTTTCTCCTTTTTTAAAAGCCATAACCGCAGGACCAAATCCAAGCGTTAGCTCAGTTACGGGTGTGTACGTTCCCTTGGCAACAATAAATCGTCCTAACGAGTGTACAATAAACATCATATTAACAAGTAAAAATAGTATTACTGTTACTGCCATCATAATCCCCCCAACTGTTAGCAGCTTTTCAACCTCGCTCATAACCAAAATCCACAATAAACCTTACAGTTACATAATATGCATCTACAGGGACAAAATATGTCCCCCAAAATAAAAAAGGTATCTTTTTGATACCTTTTTATAAATTAATCAGTATAGTTGTCCAACATCTTCCTGATACTCTCTTTCATTTCTGCTCGAAATGAGGCCGGTTCAAGAACCTCCAAAAACTCAGCCTGGCTCAAAAACCACATTTTAGTTCCTTTGTCATAAACCTTTGCCTTGATAACTGCCCCAAGCTCATCTTGCATGATTACCTCGGCATTTGACAGGCGATCAAGTACTGCTTCCAATGATTTACCCCAAAAACGGAATTTGACCTCTATCAATTTACCTGTGTTCATAAACTGGATTTCCCGACGGAAGATACCTTCCTGAAACCGTTGTTCCCGCTCAATCCTAAAGTTTTCATCAAGAGTCTCACACTTACCAATTCTATCAATACGAAAAGTAATAACATCATCATTCGTGCTATCTGCCAATTTAGCAATAAGATAAAAATACATCTCAGAGAACATTATCCCACAAGGCATCAGCTTCAATGGCTCATACTTATTACCCCTGGCTTTCTTATAAGTAACCATGATATATTGCTGATTCAGTTTTGCCATCATTAGCTGCCAGATAAGTTCGCCCATGGGCTTCGCATTGGTAATATCTTCGTAATAAAACAGTTCATTTCTTATCAGCTGCTCTATGAGCTTTCTTGCTGCAGGGGCACACTGTATCATAATTTTATTGATTACAGACTGCAGCTCATCCTTGGTCAAGCCCCTACTTTCAAGCAAAATAACGGCAAGCAGGAGTATTTCGTGCTCACTTAAAAACATATCGCTTCGGTCACGCCAAACATATTCTTTACGTGTAGGATTATACTCAATATTTCCAAAAATCCCCTGGGCATATTCATCATTAATGTACGTACGTAATTCATTAATGTCACGTTGTACACTTTTCCTCGTAATACCGAATTCTCCTTGAAGAGTACTTGGTTTTAGGCCAGATCCCCGCTGCAATATATCAAACATTTTAAGCAATCTAATACTACGATCTGTCTTATCCAGCATACTACTATCCCTCTGTTGCTAAGAATTATAAAAAATGAGTGTGTAATCGTCCATATCTACAATTATTTCTCCTATTGACGTTGGAACGTCCTCAATAACATCATTTTATAATTAACCTAATATCGATGCAATGATCAAATAATTATCCGCATGATTTGCAGGAAATTTATCTTGCGTTGTTGAATAGGATACACAACATTTTTAAGGAGGGATAACAAATTATGAAAAAAGCGAATCCCATAAAAATACTGTTCTTGATGCTATTGCTAGTTTGTGCCATGACTTCCATAACAATAGCTTCACCACTGCCCCGGGTTGCCGTGGTGTACACAAACAACGCCAATACCACCTACGATGCCGAGCTTGATGATTGCATACTAAATAATCTCAACCAAAATCTGTCCAGCCATTTCGAGATAGTCAAAAACGACACTGTTATTAAAAAGCTGGCCGATACAGGGCTGACTGACCTTTCCATGGCAGAACGGCGTGATATTATGGATGCTCTTTCCGGCGAGGATTTTGACTATGTACTATGCCTTTCAATAGAGCCGTTCCAACGCAAGGAAAAATTCACATTTTTTACCCAAGGAATTGAAATGATTGCTACTGTTCCGCTCAAGGTCATCGACGTGAAAGGTGACCGATATCTCTACAACGGAAAATTTGTAGAAAAGCAATCTGACAGTACCTGGATTGGCAGTGTCGGCAACAAATCAGTAGCCATCGAAGCACTGCAAAAAGTAAACAAAGGTATAAACAAGGTTATAAGCGAGAAAATGCTGACAGCTAAATAGACTCTCCGTATAAGAAAAGACCTGCTGGAATCCAACAGGTCTTTTTATGATTATAGCGCATTCTTGTAAAAGTCATCTGAAAATGGTCCATAATATGACTTACTGTATTCGTTATATTTCTGCATCGTGCCATAGAATTTTAGATTATATGCGAGATAAAAGGCCATCTCACCGGCAGGCATCCTAACTCCTGTAGACGCCCAAGGCCCCCACGGATCAATATAAGCCAAATTTCCATTCTGGTCCTGATACATACGCTTTGTGTTCAAGTTGTAGTAGAACCGATATGTCCTAACATCTGTTATTTTGCCTTGACCGCCTGAGTAAAAATCCCGTTCATCACCGATAGCGCTATCGGCTGTAACGACATTTACCGCAATAACATATTCCGGTGGTGCGTATTTCTCCACATTTAATGATGAACGATCAACATACCAGGCAACTCCCATGTGACCATCTACCAAAATATAATTACTATCCCCATTTAAATGCGATGGGTAATTGGCAAAAGAAACAGCCGCAAAGCACATAACCGCAATAAAAGACAATAACGAGATCACTTTTTTCATTCAAAACCACCTCCATCAAATATTAATCATCCAACGTTGTGTATCTTCGACACCCACTACTCATATCCTTCAAAAGGAATACAAAAATAAGATCGCCAGCTCATTTTGAACTGACGACTTTATCTTTTTTTCGCCTTTAACAAACTATTGAGCCATAATAAAATTATCTTATATCATTCTTCAACTGAATGGCCTCTGCCAGATGGATTCCCTTTATCTCATCACTGCCATCCAAATCTGCAATTGTCTGAGCCACCTTTTTTATTCTGTCATAGGAACGTGCAGACATACTTTTATCAATAAATGCTGAACGTAGCAGTTGTTGTGCTTCCTTGGTAATTTTACAGGTTTTCTTTAAAATTGATGAGGTCATTTGGGCATTGCAGACAATGCCATATTTTCGTAATCTTTGAAGCTGACGATCTCTGGCCGCAGACACTCTTTTTCTAATATCAACTGAGGATTCCGCCTTTTCTGTGGCTGTCAATTCCTTGTAGGTTACCCGTGGCACCCTTATCTGAATATCTATCCTGTCTAGCAACGGTCCCGAAATTTTTCTGTTATATCGCTTTATTTCCTGATAAGAGCAGTCGCACTGTTTTTCCGGGTCATTATAATAACCGCAGGGGCATGGGTTCATGGAACAGCACAAAATTATACGGGAAGGAAAAGTCAACGAAGCGTTTACTCTGGCAATGCTTACCACCCCATCCTCCAATGGCTGACGCAAGGCCTCCAAAGCCTGCTTGCTAAATTCTGGCAACTCATCCAAAAAAAGTACGCCATTATGGCTAAGGCTCACCTCACCGGGATGAGGAATAGTGCCACCACCTATCATAGCTGCTGCTGAAGTAGTATGATGAGGACTTCTAAAAGGTCTCTTGGTTACAAGACCACTATTTTTCTTCAGCATTCCAGAAATACTGTAAATCTTCGTTACCTCCAAAGCCTCCTCAAGGGTCATTTCAGGCAATATAGAATTTAAACGGCGGGCCAGCATGGTCTTTCCAGCTCCGGGACTGCCTACCAGTAAAATATTGTGTCCTCCTGCAGCCGCTATTTCAAAGGCCCGTTTGGCCACAAACTGGCCCTGAACATCAGCAAAATCCTCCTCGACCGCCTCTTTCCCTTCCTGTTCATCTTCCGTAGGTATTGATTGCTCCCAAACCACCTTCCCGTTCAGATAATCAATTAACCCCTGCAACGTTTCCACACGATATACCGCTAACCCATCCACCAGCAGGGCCTCATTCACATTCTCCCCAGCCACAAAAAAGCCCTTAAACCCCATTTCCTTTGCTTTTATGGCCATAGGCAAAATCCCAGCAACGCCTCTAACCTGGCCTTCAAGTGAAAGCTCTCCAGAAAACAAATTCCCCTCTATGCTTTCCTGAGATATTATGCCATAAGCAGCCATCATAGCCATGGCAATAGGCAAATCAAGGCCAGGACTATCCTTTCTTATGCCGGCTGGAGCCAGATTTATTGTCACTTTCTGTGGCATCACTTTTATACCAGAGTTTTTTACCGCAGTCCTTACCCGTTCCTTTGCCTCCCGCACCATGGTATCCGGAAGCCCAATCATCTCCACTCCTGGGAGGCCATTGGCCACATCCACTTCGACATCTATTATCTGGCCATCCACCCCCAAAGTAGTAGCCCCACAACATTTCGCAAACACAATTACCACCTCTACATAATATTATTAATTATATTCTATATTTTACATAATAATATTATGATAATCAATTATTTTTACATTAATTGATAGTTTTCGTTTTGCAAAATAGAAGCTCCTGATAATCCACAAAGCACTTTTTGTCTATAACCGTAATTTTACACTCATACGGCTTTTTTACTCCCCTTACTATTAATTCCCCTCAGCCTGTGCCAGGAAATCAAAAATTCCCGACCAATATTTCTTGCTGTCTGTTGACATAGAATTGCCATGCCCAGCATCTGATTGTTTCTTTATTTTTCTTGTCCAAACAGCGATTCACACAAACTTTGTATCATTAAAATTCAACACATATTTTCATACCTTTTTTACATAGCGAGGACCTTCCTCGCCAATGATTCCATTGGGAACAAAACCGCATTTTGCCAATACCCGTTGCGAAGCTTTGTTATACGGCTCTGTTTCAGCCTCCACACGCAATACTCCAGCCTGGTTCATGGACCAGTCAACAACAGCCTTGACTGCTTCCGTAGCATATCCTCTGCCCTGATATTCAGCATTTATACCATACCCAATTTCCACTGAGCCATCTTCATCGAGCCCCTTGAAAGATAAATTTCCGACCCGCACTCCGTCATGGCGTACCACCAGCCAAATTGCATACCACTCTCCCTGCTCAGGATGGCCAAGATAGCCATCCAGCATTTCCCTATAGGCTTTTTTGAGCTCCTCGCTAATTTGTGTCTCAACAATCTGCTCCATTTCTGCCAATGATGCTACATATATCCTTAAACGTTCTGTTTCTAATTCTATACGATTCATTTACCTACTCCAACAGTAATATCTCCGGCTTATTCTTGGTTGCCAGCTGACCATGATTATATTCAACCCTCACAAATCTGTATTCCTACTAAACTTCAGGATACTTCTCCCGATTCACTTCACACGTAAACATGATAAAAACGAAGAGTATGCATTCTAAGAAAAGACCCACTGGAATAATCCAACAGGTCTTTCTAATTACAATACTATAATTGCGCATTCCTGTAAAAGTCTTCTGAAAATGGTCCATAATACGACTTACTGTATTCGCTATATTTCTGTATCGTACCATAGAATTTCAGATTATACGCCAAATAAAAGGCCATCTCGCCTGCGGGCATTCTAATACCAGTAGCTGCCCATGATCCCCAAGGATCTAGATAATCCCACGTTCCATTCTTATCATGATACATCCGTTTTGTATTCCAGTTATAATAAAACCTATATGTCTTTACACCTGTTATTTTACCTTGACCTCCTGAGTAAAAATCCCGTTCATCACCAATGACACTATCGGCAGAAACAACATTTACTGCAATAATATATTCTGGTGGTGCGTATTTCTGAACATTCAATGATGAACGATCAACATACCATGCGACTCCCATATGGCCATCTACCAGAATAAAATTACTGTCGCCATTTAGGTGTGATGGGTAATTGGCGAACGAAACTGCTGCAAAGCACATGACCACAATAAAAGACAATAATGAGATTACTTTTTTCATACTAATAGCCTCCATTTCATGGACATAAAACATATAGGTTCAAAGATAATATCTTCTAACTAATCCTATGTAACAGTTCTACACATTTTTAGTAAACCCTTTTTTATATAAGTTTTTATAATGCTATAACCGTAAATCATTTCCAAGGACCTCAATGATTGTATCATTAACAATGTATGCATAACATTTTCTCCGCCCCTTAACACAACTATCCATTATTTCCGCTATTCTCCCTACTATAATTCAAAGTGCCTGACAGTCCTATAATACAAGGCAGTCAGGCACTTTTCCTATACTTAAAATTTATCAATTTTCTCATACTCGGGTTCACGACCATCTGACCTTGATACTATGTAATTTTTTATCCCTTTACACACTTAACTATGCACCTAACTTAAAGTTCCCCTAACCACCCGTAATTACTGTTTTTTCTTCAATATGGTGCACCACAATATCACGTTTATGTCATGACTTTATACTAGCGCTTAGCTGTTTTAAATCCATGATTTTTTATCATTTTACGACTTAAATCCAAAATGATAAAAAGGAGACAGCAATCCAGATCACACAAGTCAGGGCATTCTTTTATTCAAAAATATACCTAATGGCACAATAAAAGAGCAGCTCACAATGAACTGCTCTCGTAGACTAAAGCTCGTTATTTAGGCATATTCTTCGTCGCAAACACGGCCGTTAGAAAAACCTAATAAGAAGCAGGCAGCTGTATTCTTACGCTTCTTATCTTTAACTACGCCGATACCAACCCCCACGATGGCACATGCTGCTTTGTACGAAGGTTTACCTTTGTCTTCAGGTCGCGGTTTACCCCTTCCCCCTGCCACCTGATCAAGCTCGTCCTCGGAAAGATTCATTTCCTTCAGTTGCTCCTGCTCATATTCCTTCAATTCCTCAAGGGTAAATGGCAGACCGACTTCCTCAGC
>Ga0256405_10013009_pt1 | contig 10106 bp, 15 predicted proteins | sample RumenRJG_02DNA_FD_189096 | JGI IMG/M metagenome (GOLD analysis project Ga0256405, IMG submission 189096) | Bovine rumen microbial communities from Lethbridge, Alberta, Canada - RJG_02 | ecosystem: Host-associated > Mammals > Digestive system > Stomach > Rumen | place: Canada: Alberta... | reverse complement strand
TCGATAGATTTTGAAAGCACCACTATTAGGGAGCTCGGTTAAAGTTACCCTTTTTTACCACCGATAGAAGATTGGAATTCTCGGTAATTTCTGCCTAAATTATGCTTGACTTTTCATAGCTGGTCTCTCTGTATTCTGCCATCCCATTTCATCGGCATCTTCCGGCAGATCATGATACCTTCAAACAGCACTCTCCTTCTCTTTCTGTGTCTCTTTTTCACATAATATCATAAAACAGGCGGGCAAGGTGCCCCGCCTGCATTTCCTTTTTTATCGCCTTATAAGCATTGTCAACGATCAGTTCATTGTGGCCGAGTATCCGAGTCCCGACAGCCAGTCTTTTACTGCTGATCTCACGCTATCCTGATCGTTCTGTGCATTCTGGCCTCTTACTGCCAGTCCTTCCAGCACTTCCGAGTCAGGGCAGGCTTTCGCAAGCGCAGTGTCAAAGTTTGCAAGGCCGCTGCCTTCATGTGTTGAGAAAGGCACGAGTTTCTTGCCTGACAGATCTTCATTTTCGAAGAACGTATACATGATCATCGGCCAGTCGCCCCACCATACCGGAGACCCGATGAATATAGTTGTGTATCCGGAGAGATCCGGGACCTCGCCCTTATATGCAGGTCTGGCATTATCGTTCTGTTCCTGCTTAGCGACTTCTGTAAGCTCATCATACGTGTCAGGATAGCTGTCCTCTTCCGGAAGGATCTCAAACATATCCGCACCGGTTTCCTCCGCTATCATCTCAGCGACGATCGCAGTATTACCTTTGTCGATCACACCGACTTTATACTGCTCTCCCGTCCTTGAAAAATACACCACCAGAGCCTTACCTTCACCTGCCGTATTTTCTGTATCTGATGCGGTTTCCCGCTGCTCCGCCGTGCTCTCTTCAGCAGCACCGGCCTGGTCTTCACTATTTACTGAGCCACAGGAAACGGCTGTGAAAACAAGCGCCATCAACAGCATAAGTATCCCGAATCTCTTTATTGACTGTCCGGAATACTTTTCCTGTGTTCTCTGCACACGCAAAAACGACGCCCGTGAAAGCGTCGCTGATTTTGTACAAATATTGCAGAGCCTATATAGCGAAGCCACTGTCTTTCCGCTATAAAAAACGACTTAATATTTCAGCAGTCGTCTCTGGCGGAGGACATGGGACTCGAAGAAGTCAGAATCGTACAAACGTTGAAATCCAAAGGAGGAAAATCGCCGTCCAGGTAAGGAATCCACCGCAAGCGGTACCCCTTACAGGTAGTCCACGTTTGTACCCGGGATTGTACCCAATTATCTGTATATTTCTCTTCGATGCCCTACTTCTACGATAATAATTACGATTTCAGTATCGTTTATCTCTGCAAGAATCCGATAGTCCCCTACTCTGTACCGCCAGTACTGACTCAGGCTACCCGTCAATCCTTTACCATGCTGTCTGGGGTTATCGGTATTCAAGAGGTTTTTCTCGATCCACGATTTGATAAGCTTTCTGGTTGCCGGATCCAGCTTCTTGATCTGCTTAACGGCTTTTGCTTCATATTTAAGCTCATATATCATAAATCACTCCAAACCTCATCATGGCTATAGAGCTTTACCTCTCCCGCAGCCTTGCGTTCCTCGTATTCTTTAAGAGCTTGGAGGTCGTATTCATTTTCAATGCGCTCTAATGCCGCCATACGCAAAAACTCAGATACAGTTAACTGATTGTATCGCGCATAATTCCTTATGAGACGTTCATCTTCATCTGATAATCTAAGTGAAAGCATATATATCCACCTCCTTGTGTAATACATTGTAATACGCATAGAATATCCTGTCAATCACTACAATTGGTTCCATCTAAATCCAACGAAAAAGGATGCCTCATCGGCTCCCGGATTATGGCGGAGGACATGGGACTCGAAGAAGTCAGAATCGTACAAACGTTGAAAAATCAAGGAGTAAAAGCGCCGTCCACGTTTGTACCCGGTATTGTACCCAAATTGATAAGTGTTACCACCCCATTTCAGCGAGCCATCTAACGGTCTTTTGCTCTCGTTCTATATTGTCATTCTGTTCTTTCTTACCGAGCTTCAGTTCGCCTCTGATTTCTCCATCCAGTATGTACAAAATCCTCTCACACATGGAAGCGATCCTGCTGTCATGTGTGACCATCAGTATCGTTGTTCCATCTCTGTTGATTTTCAGAAATGACTCTATTACTTCTGTAGCTGCCCGCCTGACACTTCGGACACCTTTCGTTCCGACCAGGCTTAGCCAAAGATCTGGTCTGGCAGTTTCAGCTTCTCCTTTGCGGGGAAGTTCTTGTCGAACTCTTCTACATCAGCATCATCCACATAATATGCCTGCGGGGTCTGATACACTCCTATGACTTCATCCAGATATCCCGGTATCAGTTCTTTGCACAGGAAGAATGAATCATCTGCGCCTTCCGGCAAATCATGGTAGCGTATACCAATTTTTCGTGCATAGTCAAAACCACTCTTACCGTAGAAGTCTATGTTGCCTTCGAACAAAACCGCACCGAATCCCATCTCCGCAGCTTTTTCAAGGGAATAGTCAAGCAACAGCATGCCGTATCCCTTCCGCTTCAGCTCAGGCGCGATGCATATAGGTCCCATCGTCAAGACATCGATATCTCTGCCGTCATCCGCATTGATAACAGTCCTCACAAAGACATTCTGCCCGATCAGTCTGCCGTCCTTTTCCATGACAAAATCGAGCTCCTTCACGAACGCCGGATCATCTCTCAAAACATGCAGTACATAATGCTCACTACAACCGGGCTTGTAGACATTCCAGAACGACTCCCTGACAAGCTTCTCTACTTCTCTGTATTCTACTTTCTTTTCCAAACGAATTATTATGTCATTTGTATTCATTGTTTATTATCTCCTGAAAATTGTTGACTTCAATTGCTATACAGCGGGAGGTTTGTTTGATTGCCAGCAAACCTCCCTAGTCAGCCGACAATCTCCAGTGTGTTGTGTAGTTTTCTCAAACAGCACTCTCCTTTTTCTATCTCTTTTTGCAATGAACAGCAGCCCTCCTGTTACATTGTTATTTTACAGCATAGCACACTGTTGAAACAGCCCGTCGTGTCTACAGTTCCATGCACATAAGGACAAGTTCCTGCCAGCCGCTATAGCGGGAACGGAAGCCCTTCGGATTGCGTCCGTATTGGGCAAAGCCCTCGCTCTCATAAAGCGCGATCGCTCGCTCGTTTTGAGCTACCACATCCAGCTCCAGCTGTGAATATCCTGCTATCTTTGCGCACTCGATGCAGGCCTTTGTCAAAGCACGGCCGATTCCGAGTCCCCAGTAATCTTTATCAACGCTTATGCCCATTTCAGCGCGGTGCTTCACCTTATCCTTTGTTCCGATACGACCGATGCCTGCCGTTCCGATTACCTTGCCATCGATTTCAGCCAGTATTTCTATCTCATCCGGGCTGTCGGTCTTGGCCTGCAGAAAATCAGCCTCCTGCTCTGCATCAAAAGTATTCTCATCCGGGTAAGAGAGAAGCCAGTCTGTCTGCTCGTGTGTCAGATTGAAAATAACAAGAACAGCCTTACCATCTTCCGCAGTGCCGTTGCGCAGGATACATCTTCTATCGTCCTTCAATCGTATATCCTTATAGTATTTCATATGATCTGTCCTTTTCAGTTTCCAATATCATTTCTGCTTCTCCGGTGTCTCTTTTATGATCCTTTATTCTTTTGCAAGTATTGCAAATAGATAGCAGATGGCTGTTCTGCCCATCATTTCGCCTCTTTTGATGCAATATTTTTGATTTTAACGATCATTATGATTGCGATCACCCATGCGCATATTATTGTGAGAAATCCGGTCTCGCTGACGTAATACATCATGTCATCGCCTCTTGTTATCACGCCAAATACTGCCTGATCATAATTATTATGTGCCGCATGCAGGAACGCCGCCGGCCAGACGCTCTTGCTCAAGTATGTCAGACCGCCAATAATGATTCCGACCGGTAATATGCAAAGCACGAATGCAGGTAGTTTATACCACACAGGTGCCCCCGCCATGTAGTCTCCGAAAGCGAGCAGCGGCAAATGCCAGCATGCCCAGAACAGGCTCGTTATGATAAGTGCTTTCTTCATACCGCTTCTTTCAGTGAGTGCAGGAAGCATGTACCCCCGCCAGCCTATCTCCTCGCCCATCGCGGAGAGGATGCCCGGGAATATACCTATGATCATCGTAGGAAGACAATCTTTCAATATCAGACTTAGCGCCACGCCTGTATATCCAAAGTTGTCCGGATGTGTCTTCCAGTAAATCAAGTAAGGGATCAGCAGATAGATAAGCGGAATAAGCACCGCCAGCATTATGTAGCGAATCCGGCATTTTCTTATCCCAAGTGCGGAAAGAAATCTTTTAAGAGAAAACTTCTCCTTATCATCTTTAAGCGAAACCGTGCTTGCAATGATTGCAGAGAACGCAGGGATCCACATCAGCACAAAATATATCCAGAGCGGGCCGCCCTTTACTATATATGCCTCTGCTGCAAGTGACAGTATGATTACTAAAGTGAAGAATGTAACCAGCGCTTTATTTTCATATCTGGTAGTAACAGTATTACTCATGGTCACTTTCCTCGCTGTCAGTTGCCTCACTATTGTTCCCAGCTTCACCCGCTCTCCTGACGCATGCTCTTTCAAGCGATACGAAGCAAGCTGCCGCAACGAAGTATATTATGCCCTCCGGCAACTTATCTGCTGTGATCTTGAACACCGAGCCGGCAAAGAACAGGGTTGCCGCAACGGTCAGTATTCTCATCAATTTGCGGTTTCCAATAATGTTTTTTTCTATATTCGTCTTCATGACTATTTCCACCTCCAAAGTTCTCTCTTATCCCAGTCTCTGTTCTCACACCAGTAAACAGTCCTGTCTGTCACGTCATACACCATGGAAACAACAGTCGGGCAGACTTCCTGAGAGACCGTTCTCAGCAATTCAAAGCAATCTTCTACGTCAAAATCATCTGACGCTTTCTCCAGCATCTCTTCCGCAGTGTGATATCTGTCCCAACCCATCCACGGATGCGTCTCCGAATTCTGTTTGTATGGTGAGAAATTAGTTAAAATCTTGTATTCAGGTTTTTCGTAGTAGCTAGATCCCTGTCCAGGAACGATGTGAAGCACATTGCCGTCAGCGTCCGAAAGAGCAGACATGAACGTCAGTCCGGGAATACTGTAAACAGGTCTTTCGGCCGCTATATCACGGATTTCCTGCAGCGTCTTCTTCTGCAGCAAAAGATCGATGTCCATCATTATTACATTCTCGCCATCTCCTGCAGGATCGCTTCTTCTGTCTGTAGGCCAGCATGTAGGCATGCCTACGAAATCTCCGCGGGAGTTTGCGCCAAACAGCGGCATCCAGCCTTCCTTTGCATCATTGACCTCTATGTATACTCCTTCGTCTGCAGGTCTTACTCTGTACTCCATATCCAGAAGATCCAAGTTCCATCCCACTATCGTCTTATTCTTATTTACTACAATGCTTGTGCACATTATTGATTCTCTCCTTTCACTTCCTATCGTTCGGTAGGTGCAGATGTATTTTTTTACCGGTCAGCCTCAATGGCCGGCCGGCAGTTATTATTGTATGTAATTAATCACTTTTTTTATTCTACTTTGCGTAGATTTCGAAGAACTGCAGCACATGTTTATGAACCAGTTCCATAACTTCTTCCTCTCGGGAAGGTTCCCTGTCGCACAGATTGATCCATACAGTGATTGGTGATGAGAGCTGCGCTGCCATGATCTCTGTATCTGACTCCTTCAGCTTATTCATGCGGACAAGGAATCTGATCATCCCTTCAAAATACCTTATGATATCTTCGTAATTCACTCTGGTCTGCAGATCAGCGAGTTCTTTGTTTCGGAACTGTTCGATCATGAGCATCTTTCTGCCCTTGCTGATTGCAGGATCATGGATTATACGCCTGACCTGACTCTGTATCATGTTGGCAGCATCTTCTGCAGTCATTCCATTCTTATCCTTGGTGAACTCTGGATCATCCCAGTTTGTATTGGCAAATACCGAATGATTGTCATAACCAGTCAGTACTGATGCCACAACATTATCGAGTATCTCCTGTTTGCTGCTGAAGTGGCTGTAAAGAGACGCTTTTCGTATTCCGACAGCATCCGCAATCTGTGAAATGCTCGTCGCTTCATAACCATTTACCGAAAAAAGATCGAGCGCGACTTTCAGTATTTCGTCTCTTGTTTTGGCCTTTTCCATAGTACTCCTTCCAACAACAACCGTATTTTCGATAACGGGCATCTCTATTCTACCTACCGTTCGTTCGTTAGTCAATATCTTTTTTATGAATGTGAGCCGATACGCTGAATATACGGCATGATTTGCACCCATATTCGGTCGTAAATTCAATCGTATTTTTTTACGCTCGACTTTGCGATTGAAAGCAGTTGCATTCGACGATGAACTTGTTCCTATTCATGTTTGTACCCAACATTAGTATGTTCTGTAATAGAAAGTGTTCTTTCCTTTCCCTTCTCTTTTTATTTCGCCACTATCTACCAATTTTCTTAGTGACCCTTCGATTGAGCTAATACTAAGTGATGGACATAGTTCCCGAATGTCTTGCTTGGTAAAACGCCCTATCTTATACTGTGTGGCAAGCCTTACCATGTCGAGTGCGGATCTTTTAACTTCTACTAAAGCAAAACGATCTTCAAAATCCCTGTAAGCAGCAAGTATTGTACCAAGCAAATATTTGATAAATGGTACAGGATCATCTACTCCCTCATGCCATCCGTTCTGTGAAGCAGCAAGAGCATCATAGTACAAGTCTTTATGCTTTGCGATCTTTGCCTCCAGTGAGATGTATTTTCCTACATAGAATCCGCTGCGGTAGAGAAGAAGTGTAGTGAGAAGTCTGCTCATTCGTCCATTTCCATCATTGAATGGATGAATGCAAAGAAAATCATGGATGAACACCGGTATTGCAATAAGCGGTTCCAATTCTGCATTACCAATGACACGATTGTATTCTTCGCATATCCTGTCGAGTGCCTCCGGTGTTTCATATGGTGCCAGCGGGATAAACAAAGTCTCAGTATGTCCATCAGGAAAAGCTGCGCTTATATAGTTCTGAACTGCCTTAGTTTTTCCTGCAACAGGATTCTTCGAATGGCTGTATAGAATTTTATGGAGCTGCAGAATGTAATTTTGTGTGATCGGAATCGAGTCAAAACTTTCGTGAATGAGCCCCAGCACATCCCTATAACCGGCGATTTCCTTTTCATTCCGGTTTCGGGGCGTTGTCTTTTCCTCCATAAGCTGTCGTATGCGTGTATTTGTTGTTACAATACCTTCGATCGCATTCGATGCCTCTGTACTCTGTATCTTTGCAATTTCAACCAATTTCTCCAGTTCCTGAGGCTTTTGTTTTAGATACATTTCTTGTTTGCCAGCCTCTTTGTATATAGCTGCAATTAGTCCCAGTAGCTCAGAGTCCCATTTTTTCTCTTTTATCAGTGAGTAATTGAACGTTCTCATTCCCTTACCTCCTTGCCTATTCCCTTATAATGTAGCAGTAATTAAGGGAATATGCAAGTCGTTAGGGGAATATTCTCTTAATATGCTCTACTTTTTGTGGGAATCAATAAAAACGACTGTATATTTCAACAGTCGTCTATGGCGGAGGACATCGGACTCGAAGAAGTCAGAAGCATACAAACGTTGAAATTCCAAGGAGGAAAAGCGCCGTCCACGTTTGTACCCGGTATTGTACCCAGATTCGCTTATTATCACGCAATTATGATCCTGTATTGCTACCATCTCATCAGCAACGTCTTCAAGCCGCTTCTTAGGTCCGGACACATAGCTCATCATCTTTTCTGCAGTGAAGTCTGTGCTCATCTCAGCACATATAAGCCGGGAGAATTCTTCAGGATATCCTTTCCGCAGCATCAATTCGTACAGCAATCTACTCTTCCCACTCATTTTTACTTATCCCTGCAAACTGAAATATGCCGATTTCGTTTCTACAGCGTCCTCATAGCGCAGAATGCCACGGTCTTCTTCTTGCAGCGGATCAGTACAACAAACTCATAGACTAACAGGCATACATATCCAATCGCCGCCACGATAAAGCCCTTCATCTCACCTCTCATCAGGCTGGAATTGAAAGCCGTAGTGACATCGTACAAAGTGTGAACGGTAATCGGAACGAGAATTGCCAGCAGGTAATAGATGACAGGTGATCCTTTCCCGCTCAGCTTGCTGACCCTGGCCCTTCCAAGGAACTCAGCCATGACCATATTAAAGGTCATGTGAGCCGGTACCGCGATCGTTCTTAAGACGATGGAAAGTACGGTTGCGTCTTCATCACTACCATAGAAATACTCCTCTGCAATTGTAAATCCGATTCCTACACAAGCACCGATCAGTATGAATTCATAAACGTTTTTCACCTTATTGCGGAATATGAACAGTACCACAAGGATCATCAGCAGCTTGGCAATCTCTTCCAAACCACCCGCAAGTATCAGGTCTCTCCACAGAGCCTGAAAAAAGTTTAGCTCGGTCAGTTTAAGCGCATTAGGGTCTTTTCCCATAGCCTTCATAAGGCCCATGGAAAAGGGGACTGTTATCGGGAAAGACACTATACCTATAGCGATAGGTATCAGCGCCTGCTGCCACCCGATGGGCTCCGGGATCTCTCTCTTGACCATTCTCCAATACAGGATTCCGAGAATGATAACGGTCATAATAACGGATATAATAGTCATAACGTTCATATCTATGTTTCCTCCCAATTACATTAAAGATAATGCCATATAATTTGAATTAGTACAAATTAACTCCCAAGATCTATATCATCCGGTTTTAGTGCGTTGATCTCGCCCATTCTCATGCCACTGTACTTTTGAAGCCATTCATCTGCTCTTCGACAGCATTCTTCTCTGCTGCCACCACTTATTGACTTTCTCTTTTTTTGTCCATATTCATTTATATAGAAAAATCTGTACTCGAGTCTTCCATTATTCCTTACAACGAAACATCCTGCACTCTTTCTCGGCGACATAAAAAACCTCCCTGTTTCTGATTTCTTGTAATGTAACTGTTACAAAAATCATAGAAACAAGAAGGCTCCCGGTCACAACTGCGAATTCAGCCATGATATTTAATATAGATTTTTACCTTTTCCTTATACAAACTTGAATTTGTATCAATGATTTGCTTTCGAGAATGGACAGCGTTTACCGATGCACTGATTGTTCTGTGCAGAAAAGCGGCAAACAACTTCCGGTTTTTCCATCTCAATGCCAAAGTGAGCCTTCACAAAATCGATAGCTGCCAGGATGGACAGGAATGAATCCCTCTTGCAACAGCGCGGACCTCCAACTTCGCCGATCTGTCCAAGCGAATCAGCCGTCATCTTGTGTGACAGCGCAAATGGTTCATTAGCCAAAGGTGTAGACTTTGAAATAATGGATATAAACATGCCGGAACTAATTCCTGCCCCGCAGGCTCCCCAGAATCCACACGCACCACCCGGAACGCTTTTTCCACGATTCATCATTTCTATCAATGCGCTGTGCAGGTCAATGTCTCCACCTGCGTTTTTATATGCTGTAAGCAGGGCAGCTCCGACCATAACATGATGTTCCGGCCCATGCATATGGCAGAACGACATCGCCATCATCTTTTCGATAATAGCTATCGGATTCTTTGAATTTTCCTTCATACATAATCCGATAATGGAATCAAGTCCCTGTGTATGGCAATCGTTGCATACATAGTGCCCATTCACGCATCTTGTCTTGCTGTTTTCTTTTTTATGGCAGATCTCGCATTCCATGAGAACATCTGTCTCAAGGTATTCCAGCGGAGCTTTACAGATTAAGCATTCTTCTTTCATCAGCTATCTCTCACATATTTATCTTGTTCTTCTTCAACGATTCCAGAATATCCCTTTATGCAAATTGCTTAGGAGACAATCGAAGTTGGCTGAGAAAAAGGCTGCCGTAGCGATAACGCCAGGAGCCAATTTCGATTTCTCCTAGTTGAACCAAGTCCTTGCGCGCCAATATCTGACGCATATGGAG
>Ga0256405_10013008_pt1 | contig 10107 bp, 7 predicted proteins | sample RumenRJG_02DNA_FD_189096 | JGI IMG/M metagenome (GOLD analysis project Ga0256405, IMG submission 189096) | Bovine rumen microbial communities from Lethbridge, Alberta, Canada - RJG_02 | ecosystem: Host-associated > Mammals > Digestive system > Stomach > Rumen | place: Canada: Alberta | collected... | reverse complement strand
ACGGATGAGGCGCAGGAGGAATACCTCCGAGCCAGACGCCGCAGGGGCTTCAGCCGGCCGCTCATCTTTGTCGTGGTGGTCGTCGCCTCGATCTTTGTCCTGAGTCTTTTCTTCCGCGTGGAGGACATCCAGGTGGAAGGAAACACCCACTATACGGACGAGGAGATCATCCGCGCCATCGACATCGAAGAGGGCGACAACCTCTTCTTCTTCGACCGCTTTGCCGCCATCAGCCGCGTGTTCTCCAAGCTTCCGTATATTGAAGTAGTTTCGCTGAAGCGGGCGCTGCCGAACCGGATCACGATCTCCGTGGAAGAGAGCCGCGCCATGGCCTACCTGATCCTCGGCGACGAGGAATGGACCATGGACCACAACTGCAAGATCCTCGGCAAGGCGGCGGAAGGCGAGACCGCGGAGCTCGTCCCCGTCGTGAACTTCGATCCCGGAACGCTCTTCATCGGGGAACGCCTGACCGCGGCCAACGGCAACGAGGATCCGGTGGATTACCTGAACGAAATCCTGATCCAGATCGAGGGGCGGGAACTCGGCCCCGACATCGACCGGATCGACTTTGAAAACCCCAACAGCCCCGAAATCGTCTACAACGGCCGCTTCACCTTCGTCCTGGGGCGCTACTCCCAGGTCAGCCAGAAGTTCGCCATCCTCTCCGGCGCGCTGCAGGTCCTGAAAGCGGGCGACGCCGGCGTGGTGGACCTCTCCGACGGCATGAAGGCGATCTACAGCCCGAACTGACATCCCTTTTTCATTCTCATCTGCCCTCCGGATTTCACCCGGAGGGCAGATCATTATTGCAAAAAAGACGCTCAAATTACAAAAATTACAAACTGTTTACGAAAAAGTTGCCCGAAAATGAAAAAAACTATTGACCTTCGCGGAAAAATGTAATATTATAGGGGACACAAAGACAAAATGTTACACGCATGTTGCGTTGTCGATTCAGACAGGAGGCACAGGATATGGATTTTAAGGCCGAAGCTGGTCCCGAAAATGTCGTTACGATAAAGGTTATTGGTGTCGGCGGAGCCGGCAATAATGTTGTCAACCGCATGGTGAAGGACGGCACCCAGGGTGTCGAGTTTATCGCGGTCAACACCGATAAGCAGGCTCTGGCGATTTCGAACGCGGACCAGAAGATCCAGATCGGTGAAAAAATAACGAAAGGCCAGGGCGCGGGCTCCGATCCCGAGATCGGCAAGAGAGCTGCCGAAGAGAGCCGCAACGCCATCTCCGCTGTGCTGGAAGACACGGATATGGTCTTCATCACCGCCGGTATGGGCGGCGGCACGGGCACGGGCGCTGCCCCGACCGTGGCGGACATCGCCAAGGAAGCCGGAATTCTGACGGTCGGCGTCGTGACCAAGCCCTTCAAGTTCGAAGGCAACCGCCGTATGGTTCAGGCCAACGCCGGTATCCGGGAGCTCCTCGGCAAGGTGGACTCCCTGCTGATCATCCCGAATGACCGCCTGAAGTACGCCACCGACCAGAAGGTCACGCTGGCCAACGCCTTTGAGATCGCGGATGATGTACTCCGCCAGGCGGTGACGAGCATCTCCGACCTGATCAAGAACACCGGATTCATCAATCTGGACTTCGCCGATGTCACCTGCATCATGCAGAACGCCGGTTATGCCCACATGGGTGTCGGCCACGCGGCCGGCAAGGGCAAGGCGGAGGAAGCCGCCCGCATCGCGGTGGCAAGCCCCCTGATGGAGACCTCCATCAACGGCGCCCACGGCGTCCTCATCAACATCACCGGTTCCTCGGATATGGGCCTGGAGGATGTGGAAGCGGCCGCGGACCTGGTCCAGGAGGCCGCCCATCCCGATGCCAACATCATCTTCGGCGCGAGCTTTGATGAGAGCATGCAGGACGAGATCCGCGTGACGGTCATCGCCACCGGTTTTGAGGAAGGCGCCGCGCAGGCCGCCGCCGCGGAGAGGGCCGCCATGGCCCGCAAAACCGCCGCCGTCGAGGCCCCGGTTCAGGAGCCCGCCGCTGCGGCTGCCGCACCGGCCGCATCCGCCGCGCCGTCCGTGCCTCCCGTGTTCAAGAAGGCCGCCGCCCCGGCCATGGCGCCGGTGACGCCCGGCGCCGCACCCGCCGCCCCGGCCGCACCCGCCGCGCCCGCGGCCGGCGCCGAGGAAGAGCCGGCGGAAGATCCGTTTGACAACATCTTCAAGATCTTCAATACGAAGTAAGCGATCCTACGATGCCTCGGATGAGAGGCTGCTGCTTGCGACAGAACAAAAGCTCCTCCCCCTGCGGAGGAGCTTTTGCCTGTAATGCCTGCTTTGGAGCATCAAACCGTGAAAAAACTGATTTATCTCATCAAGCGCGTGATTCATTACTATAACGTCAAACAGATTCCCCTGGCCTCCGCCGCCCTGTGCTATTATATGATGATGACGGTCTTCCCCCTGATCATCTGTCTGTATACCCTTTTGGGCCAGAACTATGACCAGGCGCTTCGGATCCTGGAATTCCTGGAGGGCCTGCTGAGCGCGGACACGCTGGACACCGTCCGAAGCTTCCTCGCCTATGTGGCAAACAACCACAGCATGGCGATGGCGGTCGCGGGCCTCACGGTCATGCTGACCTCGGCCTCGGCCGCGGTGCGAAGCATGCAGGTGACCATCGGGCGCATGCAGGGCGGCCTGCGCTATACCGGGATTACCGGCTTCCTGTTCAGCGTGCTGTATTCGGTGGTGTTTCTGGCGGCGACCTGGTTTGCCATCCTCGTCATGTTCAGCAGCCGGAAGATCCTGAACATGATCAGCCGCTGGCTGCCGCTGAAGGAGCTGGATCTCGACTGGGTGAACCTCAACTGGCATGAGATCAAGTACCTGCTGCTGGCGCTGATCATGTTTCTGCTGCTCTGGGGAATCTATCGCTTCGCCCGCAAGAGGGGAAGCCGATACTATACCTGGCCCGGGGCGATCTTTGCCACCTTCGGCATCGTCGGCATGAGCCTGATCTTTTCGGGCTTTATCGCGGTCTCGACCCGGTATTCCCTGGTATACGGGTCGCTTGCGTCGGTGATTCTGCTGATGTACTGGATTTACCTGATCTGCCAGGTCATCTATCTCGGCGCGGCGATCAACGTCGGGCTGAGAGACCTCAAACGGGCGCGCGCCGAACGGCGGGAAAGGAAAGAGCATGAGGACTGAACATACCATGTGGGTGGCGGACGGCTGGAAGGACTATGAGCTGCTGGACTGCTCCCGGGGCGAAAAACTGGAGCGCTGGGGCGAGGTCTATCTGGTGAGGCCGGACCCGCAGGCCATCTGGGACACCCCGCGCCAAAACCGTCACTGGCAGACGCGAAACGCCCGCTACGTCCGCAGCGAAAGCGGCGGAGGAAGCTGGGAGAAGGGGAGCATCCCCGAGGTCTGGGAAATGCGCTACAAGGAACTGCGCTTCCGGGTCAGGCCCATGAACTTCAAACACACTGGCCTCTTCCCCGAGCAGGCGGCCAACTGGGACTGGGCCATGGAGAAAATCCGCGCGGCCGGACGGCCGATCCGGGTGCTGAATCTCTTCGCCTACACCGGCGCGGCCACCGTCGCCTGCCTGAAGGCGGGGGCGGAGGTCTGCCACGTGGATGCCGCCAGGGGAATGGTGGCCTGGGCGAAGGAAAACGCCGAGGCGAGCGGCGTGAGCGCGGCGCCGGTGCGCTGGATCGTGGACGACTGCCAGAAGTTTGTGGAGCGGGAGATCCGCCGCGGCAGACGGTATGACGCGATCATCATGGACCCGCCCTCCTACGGCCGCGGCCCGGGCGGCGAGGTCTGGAAGCTGGAGCAGAACCTCTGGCCCTTCGTGTCGCTGTGCGCCGGCGTCCTGTCGGAAAAGCCGCTCTTCGTGCTCATTAACTCCTATACCACGGGGCTTTCACCCTCGGTGCTGAGCTATGTGACGGAGAGTGTGTTCCGCACCCGCTTCGGCGGGGAAGCCGAAGCGAGGGAGCTCTGCCTCCCCGTGACGGACAGCGGACTTTACCTGCCCTGCGGCGCCAGCTGCCGCCACGAGTTCTGACGGGAATACTGAGTTCTGACGGAAATGCTTTGAATATGAAACCCGCCCTCCGTGACGCGTCACAGAGGGCGGGCTTTCAGTTGGTGCGGATTCGGATGCTACGGGTCCGCGATCATCCCTCATACGGGAACGGAATCTTCCCCGCGCCGGCAGGAGAGATACAGCCGGTCCTCGGCCTCTTCCACCCTGAAGTCCGTAAACCGATGGGCGGCAAACAGGGCTTCCAGCCGCTCCGGGTCATGGGCGTATTCGATGTGCTCTTCCCGCCTGCGGCGCCAGAGCCGGCCCTCGCGCGAGAAGATGTCCATCCCGTAGACCAGCGCGTCGAGCTCCGGATCAAAGTCCGCCCGCCACAGGCAGAGCATCTCGTCATCCTCATCGACAAAGGTGTCGCCGTCCAGGCTTTTCAGATAGTCCGGCGCGCGCAGGTCAAAGAGAAAGAGTCCGCCCGGCCGGATGAAGCAGGGAAGACGCCTCAGCAGCGCTTCGAGCTGCTCCGGGGAGAGATAGTTCATCCCCTCCAGCGAGCAGAAGGCCGCGTCCACGGTGCCGTAGAGGTCAAGCTCGGCCGCGTCCTGCATCAGAAAGAGCGGAGGCACCGGAAGAACAGCGCACTTTTCCCGGGCTTCCATCAGCATCTGCTCCGACGCGTCCACAGCGATCAGCTCATAGCCGCGCCGGGACATCTCGAGGCTCATGCTGCCCGTGCCGCAGCAGAGATCCAGCAGCAGGTGAAATTCCCCGCCGTCCGCCCGGAACGCGGCTTCATACCGGTCGGCAAAGCCGCGGTAATCCACATCTTCGGTCAGCCTGTCATAGTACGCGGCGAGGGCTTCGTAGCAGCTCATTCCCCGTCCGCCCCGAGGCGCTCAAAGACGAGGTCGTAGCCGCCCGCGCCGTACTGCAGCGAGCGGTTGACCCGGCTGATGGTGGCGCTGGAGGCGCCCGTCTCGGCAAGAATCTCGTTGTAGATCTTTCCGTCATGCAGGGCTCTCGCCACCTGATAGCGCTGCTCCATGGCGGACAGCTCGCTCATCGTGCAGAGATCCTCAAAAAACCGCAGGCATTCTTCCACCGACCGGAGGGAGAGAATGGCTTCGTAGAGAGCGGGATTATGCTCGCGTCTGGTTCTTGTGTTCATGGTTACCTCCGGAGACTTCACATTCACATCGTTTCGCGTGTTTATTTTATTCTGTTCTCCCCGCCTCCGGCGGGGAGAACAGTTCTGAGACAAAATCAGTTCAGCATGTTTATTTGCTCCATTCTACTTCATTTCGCTAAAATTGTAAAGTTATGAATTCGCCGGTTTCTGCCGCGGACCGGCGCTGTGTCCGGGGGCAGGTTGACAGCCCGGAGGCAATATGATAAGATGCGCTTTGCAATTCCAGAAGAAACCGGAGAAAACAACGAAAATGAGCATTCTTTTTCAGCGTGAGAAGGGGACGCTTACCCTCCTCACCGACCATACCGCCTATCAGATGCAGATCGGGCCGGAAGGCTATCTGCTTCATACCTATTACGGCCGCGCCTGCGCGGAGGATTTCCGCTATCTCCATCTGGAGCGGGACTGCGGCTTCTCGCCGAATCCTTACGCGCTCTCGGCCTCACGCGGCTTTTCTCTGGACACGATGCCGCAGGAGTACAGCGGCTCCAACGGGGCCGACTTCCGCCTGCCGTGCGTTCTCTCGGAAAGCGAGGACGGCATCCTCGGCGTGGATCTTCGCTATGTGCGGCATGAGATCCGGAAAGGCGTCTTCACGCTGGAAGGCCTTCCGACCGCCTTCGCCGGGGAAGACGGGGAGGCCGAGACCCTCTCGGTGCTTCTGAGGGATGAGGCCACGGGGCTGGAGACCGAGCTCCTGTACGGAGTGTTCCCCCACCGTGACGTCATCACCCGGGCGGTCCGGATCCGAAACGGCGGGGAGAAGACCGTCCGCCTTCGGAAGGCGGCTTCGGCCTGCCTCGACCTGCCCTTCGGCGCCTGGGACTGTATCGACTTTCACGGCCGCCACGCCATGGAGCGGCAGACGGAACGCACGCCCGTCTCCGACGGAATCCGCACGATTTCTTCGGAGCGGGGCTATTCCGGGCATCAGCATAATCCCTTTGTCATCCTCTGCGACCGTGAGGCCGGTGAGGACCACGGCGAATGCTACGGCCTGATGCTCTGCTACTCCGGCAACCACCAGACCGGGATCGAGCTGGATCAGACCGGCTCGCTCCGCGTCGTCTCCGGCATCGGCGAGCGCTTCTTCCGCTGGACGCTGGAACCGGGCGCGCACTTCGACACGCCGCAGCTTCTGATGTGCTTCAGCGCCGACGGCCTCGGCGAACTCTCGCGCCGCTTCCACCGCTTCATCCGCCGCAACCTCTGCCGCAGCCCCTGGACCGGGAAAAAGCGTCCCGTTCTGATCAACAGCTGGGAGGCGGCGTATCTGAACTTTGATGAGGCGCTGCTGCTGCGCCTGGCGAAAAACGCCAAACAGCTCGGCGTGGAGCTTCTGGTGCTGGATGACGGCTGGTTCGGCGACCGCGATGAGGACAACCGCGCCCTGGGCGACTGGACGCCGAATCTCCGCAAGCTCCCGGATGGCCTCGGCGGCCTGATCCGCAGGGTGAAGGACGAGGGCCTGAAGTTCGGCCTCTGGATCGAGCCGGAGATGGTGAGCGAGAATTCCGACCTCTTCCGGGCGCATCCGGACTGGGCCCTGCGCGTCCCCGGAAGACAGACGGCCATCGGGCGGAACCAGATGGTTCTGGATCTGTCCCGGCCGGAGATCACGGACTGGCTCTATGAGACCGTCGCCGGACTCCTGCGGGAGAACAACATCGACTATATCAAGTGGGACATGAACCGCGCCATGACCGATCTCTACAGCGCGTCGCTCCCGGCGGACCGCCAGGGGGAACTTGCTCACCGCTACATCCTGGGGCTCTATTCCGTGCTCGCGAGACTCACGGAGGAGTTCCCGGAAGTCCTGTTCGAGGGCTGCGCCGGGGGCGGCGGACGCTTTGACGCCGGAATGCTGGCCTTTCATCCGCAGATCTGGTGCAGCGACAACACCGACCCCATCGCCCGCCTCCGCATCCAGGAGGGGACCTCCTACGGCTATCCCGCCTCGGCGGTCGGCGCCCATGTTTCCGCCAGCCCCAACCACCAGACGGGCCGTTCCACCCCCTTCGGAACCAGAGCGGCGGTCGCCATGGCCGGCACCTTCGGCTATGAGCTCGACCCGGAAAAGCTTACCGAGGCGGAGCGGCAGGAAGTCCGGCGGCAGATCGCCTTCTTCCACCGGGTCGAGGATCTGGTGCGGGAGGGGGACCATTACCGCCTGGGAGCCATGGAGAAGGACCGCTTCACGGCCTGGCAGTTCGTCTCGGAAAACCGGGAGAAGAGCCTCTTCACCCTGGTCCTGACCGAGCCGGAGGGAAATCCAAGGCCGCTCCATGTGCGCCTGAAGGGCCTGGACCCTGAAAAACGCTATCGTCTTGCGGCGACGGAGTATGCCGGCCGCCTCTACAGCGGAGAGGAGAAGCTTCCGGAAGCGCTCTCCGGCGCGGCGCTGATGTATGGCGGCCTGACCCTGCCGCGGCTCTACGGAGACTACCCCTCGGTGCAGATCCTGCTGGAAGCGGAATAAGGAAACACCCCGCCCGTGGCGGGGTGTTTCCGTTATACAGCAGGCAATAATCCTAGGCGGTATATTCAGAAATCACCCGGCAGTCAATCCCGCAGCGTTCCGATCGGCACGATCTTTACCCCATCTTCACGCGTATAGGCCATTTCCCCGCCGGTAAGAACCATAAGCAAGTCTGGCTCCCGCAAGGGAACCTGCGTTTCCTTTTCATTGTATTTTTTTATAATCTGCCTGAGTTGAAGGAGATGATTTGCTCCTTCTTCAATCTCTCTGCTGCCCAGCTTGAACTCAATCAAAGCATATCGTCCATCGTCCAAATGAAGAACAGCGTCGGCCTCAAGATCATAACGATCATGGTAATAGGAAATCTTTCCGCCAAGTGCCTGAGAATAAACTTTAAGATCCCGGATGCAAAGACATTCAAAAATAAAGCCAAAGGTTTTAAGGTCTGTCTGCAAATAATCCGGCGTCAGGCCCATCGCTGCCACTGCAATGGAAGGATCTGTGAACTCACGCTTTTTCCCGGATCGAATCGTTGTTGCAGAACGAATCGCCGGACACCACGCATCGATATCTTCGATTACAAACAGCTTTTCCAATGCGTTCAGATAGCTGTCCATTGTGGCGGCGGTCATACTGTCGGCATTTGCGGAAACATCTTTGAAGATACTTGTTTTCTTCGCGAGAGTAGAGATATTACGCGCATAGGAACGGAGGATCATGTTTGTCCAGACAGGATTTCTCTGTACCCCATCCACTGTGGAAATGTCTGATTCACAGATGTTATTGAGATAATCCTTTGCAATCATGAGCCTGGCCGCATCGCTTTTCCTGCGCAATGCAGCAGGCCAGCCTCCCCGGCAGGCGGAAAAAATCAGTTCTTCGATTGACAGTTCCGATGTGACGCCGTCAATATCCAGGTCAGGATCGTTGAACAACGCATTGAAAGAAATCTTACCGTTCGATTCTCTCGATTCAAACAAACTCATAGGATACATTTTCATGCGAGAGATTCGGCCTGTGCCGGTGTGCATAATCTTGCTGTTGTCCACCGAGGTCGATCCAGTGAGGATGAACAACCCTTCCTCCTGACGCCGGTCTACAGCAGTACGCACTGCGTCCCATAAAACCGGAGCCACCTGCCATTCATCGATCAAGCGCGGGTTTTCACCACGTAAAAGCAGAGAGGGTTTGGTGCTGGCTGCAGCGAGATAGCCTTCTCTCTTGTCAGGATCCTGCATCCGTAAAATACTTTTTGCTTTTTGTTCGCCCGTTGTAGTTTTTCCGCACCACTTCGGGCCAACGATCAACGTGGCCCCAAATGCATCAAGGCGAAGATCAAGTTCATCGTCAACTACTCTTGGCAAATAATCCATAATAAGCCCCTCCATAAGAGATTCTTCTGCTTACATTATAGGCTAAGGCAGCGGCAAGGTCAACATGCGTTTTGCGTTTTTGAGCTATTTCATTTTGCGTTTTTGAGGTTTTTTGGTTTGATGATTTGGGATGATTGATTCTAAGGATATACTTGTCAATAAAGGAAAACGGCATGGCCCGAATGTCATGCCGCCCCTGAAAACAATAATAAATATGTCTATCTTATTCGTTCGTGTAATTGTCGAAGTAGCCCTGGATATACACGATCGGCGTGCCCTTGTCGCCGGAGCCGGAGGTCAGGTCGCAGAGCGAGCCGATCAGATCGGTCAGGCGGCGCGGCGTCGTGCCCTCCGAGACCATGTTTCCGACCAGACTGTCGTTGGTCTTGGCGCGGATCTTCGCCTCGATGGCGCTGCGCAGCTCTTCGCCGGAGAGGGCGCCGAACTCGTTGTCCGCCAGGTACTTGAGCTTCAGCTCATTGGGGGTGCCGATCAGGCCCCTGGTGTATCCGGGGGAGACCACCGGGTCCGCCAGCTCCCAGATCTTTCCGACCGGATCCTTGAAGGCGCCGTCGCCGTAGACCATGGCCTCGATCCGCCGGCCGGAAGCCTCGGAGAGGTAGGCGCTGATGGCCTCGGCCACCTCCGTGCAGTCGCGCGGGAAGAGCTTCACGGTGTCTTCGGTGGCCTTGTTGGAGCCCAGCAGGCCGTATTCCGCGTTATAGCCGCTGCCGTCCACGGGGGCATTCAGAATGTCGTCCAGACCGAGCACGGTTTTCGCACCGGCGTCGCGGAGCAGGCGCTTGGAGCGGGCGCGGGTGTGTATGTCGCAGGTGATGACGGTGTCGGTATACTCGAGCAGGGTCGTGACCTTGTTTCCGAAGAGCACCTCCACCTCACAGCCTTCGCCGCGGATCAGGTCGGAGTAGAAATCGATATAGTCGACGCCGGTGAAGGGATGAACGATGTGGCCGAAGTATTCACGGAACTGCGCCACGGTCAGCACATCGGCATAGGGGTTCACGCCGGCCCTGTCC
>Ga0256405_10013006_pt1 | contig 10110 bp, 4 predicted proteins | sample RumenRJG_02DNA_FD_189096 | JGI IMG/M metagenome (GOLD analysis project Ga0256405, IMG submission 189096) | Bovine rumen microbial communities from Lethbridge, Alberta, Canada - RJG_02 | ecosystem: Host-associated > Mammals > Digestive system > Stomach > Rumen | place: Canada: Alberta | collected... | reverse complement strand
CAACGGTGGAGAGACGAGGGCATACGTCCGCTCAGTCCTCAACCAGTTCGACATTTTCTGCGGGATTTCCCCGCGCTATGCCGACGCCCCTTCCGACTCTCTTTCAACCCGGCTGGACAGTCTTCCTTTATCTCTCCCCGCCCCTGGCGACACCATTCTACTGCGCCCTGACAGTCTTGGCCGGGCCGACGTGGGAGATGAAGAGGGTCGGGATGAGCAGGAGCAATGACCGTCCGGTCTTCTTCATGCTGATAACGTGGCACTGCCAGCAAGTCCGAAGCCTTCCGGGGTCTTCGCCCCAACCGATGCGTGGAAAGGTTTTGGATAATCGGATTTTTCTGCCTATCTTGCAAGTAATCAATGGCCTTTGCCTTGACCCACGCCTGACTTCCGCAAAGGTTCCCAGAACCTTGAATCCTGATCGCCTTTACTTGCATAGCACATCAATCTGTTTCCTGTCATGAAAAACATCCTCCATAGCCTTCTGCTGCCGGCCGCACTCCTGCTTTCCGGTGCTTCGGCATACATTCCGGCACGGTCAACTTCCCCGGCTGCTGGCACGGCCCCAGGGCCTTCACTTGGCGTCCGGGATGATGCCTCGGTTGCCTTCCGCGCTCCGCGCTCCATCCCTCCCACGGGACTGCGTCCGTGGGTCCCTCCCACTCACGAGGCCGCGGGCGGCCACGGGCCCCTCGGCATCACGCCCGGCCTCCAGGACACCCTCCGCAGGGGCAGCGGTGAGCGTGACACCACCGGCGGGAACCGCCACGGCGTTCGTGCATCACTCAACCCAGTCCTTGACCTTACCCTCCCGGACCTCATCCCTCCGTCTCCCGCTGCGATGGAGATCGCCAAGGGCATCACCTATCCAGTGGACCTTTCGTCAGGCCTACTCAACATCGAGATCCCCCTCTACGAGATCGTCTCAGGGGATATCCGCATCCCCATCGTGCTGAGTTACCATGCCTCCGGCCTCAAGCCAGGGATCTACTCGCACACCTGGCTCCCCCAGGGCTGGAGCCTCTCCGTTGGCCCGACCCTCACGCGGGTCATCCGCGGCGGTCCCGACGAGTACGTCTTTGACCCGGTCATTGCCTCCGCCGCATCCCCCACCTGGGAGCAGCTCAACGCGGTCGCGACCCAGGCCGCCGACATAGCCCCGGACGAGTTCTACTACTCCCTCCCGGGACACTCCGGACGGCTCTACTTCACGCGCACCCCGTCCGGCACGTCCTCCGTCACCATCACCCCCGTGACCGTCCCGTACGAGCCGCTGGCCGTTTCGCTCCCCGGGGCAACCGGGGACGTCCACCGCCAGGTGGACATCACCGACCCAAACGGGATACGTTACTGCTTCGGGAGCCCTTCCGACGACTCCTGCCTCGACCGGACCTATGCCTCCTTCGGAGGGGCCTCCCTCGACGTTGCCACATCATGGAAGATACGCACCATCGCCTCGGGCACCACGGGAGGGACCGTCTCCTTCGAGTACTTCCAGCCCGTTACCGAGACGTCTTATTTCAGCTTCGGCGACGCCCTGACGATGATCGACGGCGTGTCCGGGCAGGTGACCTACACCGCACCGGTCATCCGCCCCGGCCTCGGCGGCGAAGCCGTTGTGCAGCCGACCTACATCTACTCGTCCTCCGCCCCCGGCCACATCGTGCCAGTCGACCCCGGCTCCCTGCAGTTCCCCCAGGGGTACACCTTCCCGATGGTCACTGCGCAGTCGGAGTACCGTCAGACGACGTACCCGTCGAAGATATCCTTTCCGGGGGGAGACGTGATCTTCACAAGGGTGGCCACCTCCGTCCCCGGCTGCTACCGGCTCTCGAAGATCCAAGTGAGGAACTCTCATGGGGCTCTCGTCCGTGAGGTGACCCTGACCCAGGGCGTCGACCCCGGCGACGGTGAGCTCCGCCTCGACGGTGTGACCGTCTCCTGTGGGGATGCCGCTCCGCAGTCCTGGTCGTTCACCTACGAGGGGGTTGCCCCTCCACGGCAGACCAGGGACCTCGACAGGTGGGGCTACTACAACAACCCCTCCTTCGCCACCGGCACCCCCTCCAACACCACCCTCGTCCCTACGGTGAACGCGGAAGTCACGGTGAACCGGTATCCGTTTCTGTCCTTCACGGACTCCGTGACCGTCCCAGGCGGAGACCGCACTCCCCTCGAGGCTGCCATGCGGCGAGGCGTGCTGTCCTCTATAACCTACCCGACCGGGGGGAAGGCGGAGTTCTCTTACGAGGCGCACCGGTATTCAGATGCAGGGTCGGGTGCGGCAAGGCTTGCCGGCGGCCTCAGGATCAAAAGCGTCAAGGAGACGGCGGCATCCGGCGTGAGCACGTGGAGGCACTTCACCTACGGGACGTTCCCCTTCCGGCGTCCCGCCGACGCCACGGGCACCGGGCTCCTCGCCGTGGAGCCATATTCCAGTGCATCGGGGACTGGGACAGGCCCCATCCTGGCCGACTCCCTCGAGCTTTATTACCGGGAGACGGCCTGCCATGAGTTCGCCTCCGCCGCCGGGGGCGTGCCCGACGTCAGCTACCGCGAGCGCGTCTGGACGGACAACTCCATCGTGAGCCTGTTCTCCGAGCACGGCTCGTCGGTGCTCTATCCCTACGTGATGGAGACCGTCTCCCCGGACCCGGACGGGGAGGCCGTCACGGGTGCACTCCTGCACTGCTACGACGTCGCTGTGTCGCACCCTGTCAAGATGGCCGGGACCCCCCTGGTGAACGACTCCCGCGACGGCTGGACGCGCGGAGAGGAAGTCTCGACGCTGACCCTCAGGGGCCCGTCGGTCTCATCAGCGGCGGACACCCTCTCTGATGCGGGTTCCCAAACGCTGGGCTACCTCCTCGAGACCTCGCAGGGGGCGGTCAGGAGCGGCCAGGTGCACAAGGGGCACCGTTCCATCGGGGCGGAGGAGCAGTACGTGGCGGACCAGTACAAGCCCATCACCCACATCTGGAGCCTCCCCGTCCTCGGGCGCCGCCTCCTGGCGTCGAGGACAGAGACCCTCATCGAGCCCAACGGGACCTTTACCTCGTGCGAGGCCTTCACCTACGACGCCTTCAACAACGTCCGCCAGCACACGGTCACGGGAAGCAGGGCGGCCGGAGAAGCTGCCGTCCCGGCGAGGATGACGAAGTACTACTACCCGCAGGACTTCGCCTCGGCCACCCACTCCGCAATGGCAGCCGCTAACATGGTCGCCGTTCCCGTGAAGACCGAGGAATACCTGGACGGCGTATCCCCCGCGGACCGGCTCTCCACGAGGGAGACCGGGTACAAGGCCGTGACCGTGGGAAGCGGCAACTTCCCCAGGACCATCTACGTTCCCGCAGGCGAATCGCTGGCAGTGGATGCCCCCGCCTCGGACAGCGGAGCCCCGCCGTCGGGGACGCGTTCCGTCTCGTACGGCACGTACGACAGGAGGGGCAACGCCATGGAGCGAACGGGACTCGACGGGAGGACCGAGGTCTGGCTCTGGGGTTACCGGGGGCAGTACCCCGTCGCCCGCGTGAGGGGAGCGGCGCTCGGTTCTGTCTTGTCACAGGTAGACACGGGCAAACTCGACACCGGGACCGCCGAGCAGGTATCCGCGCAGCTCTCGGCCCTGCGCAGCGCCTTCGCCAGCAACAGCTCCGTCCACGTGGAGACATGGACGTGGAGTCCGCTAGTGGGACTCGTCTCCTCAACGGACCCGTCAGGGAGGAACTCCACCTGGACCTATGACGCGCTCGGACGCCTCACGGGTGCCTACGCCCACGACGGGACGGCCCCGCGCCTGATGGAGGACTACGCCTACACCCTAAGCCAGACCCTGCCCGTCCCGGAGTCGTCCTCGGGGACGGGGTACAACAGCGTGCGGACCCGGACGATGCTCTCGTCTTCGGGCACAGGCGGGGCCTTCATCGAGAAGACCTCCTACGTGGACGGCCTCGCACGCGTGGCGGAAGAGGTGGCAAGGGCAGGGACGTCGTCTTCATCCTCTTCTTTCCCCTCCGTCGTCACGCTCCGGGAGTACGACGCCTTCGGGCGCCCCTCGTCGGAGTACCGGCCGGTGGCCCTGGGCTCCGACAACGGCGGGGCGTACGTCACTCCGTCCACGGCCAAGGTACGGGTGTTCATGACCTACCTCGACGTCTATGGGGATGCATTCCCCGAGTACGAGCCCACCCCGAGGGACAGGGTCACGGCCGTCCACGGCCCGGGTTCCCCGTGGAGGACGAGGGGCAGGTACGCAGGGACGGAGTACCTGGTGAACACCGCTACTAACGGCAGCATTTACGCGTGCTCCTTCTACGAGGTCGTGTCCGCATCTTCCTTGAAGAAGTCCGGGGTCTATGCCGCAGGAGAACTCAATGTGGTCAGGAGCACGGACGAGGACGGTGCCGCAAGCCTCGTCTTCACCGACAAATGGGGGCGGACCGTCCTTGAGAGGCGCTTCACTGATGGAACGGGCGCGGGAGGCTCCTCCACCTTCGCGGACACCTACTACGTGTATGACGGGCTCGGGCTGCTGCGTTATGTCCTCTCTCCCGAGGCGGGCGCCGCGCTCACCCCGGACGCGGTGTGGAACGACTCCGACTCCACCCTCCGGCGATTTGCCTACATCTACAAGTACGATTCCCGCGGAAGGATGACTTACAGGAAGCTTCCGGGGGCCGAGCCGTCGTACGTCCGCTACGACGGGGCGGACCGTCCGGTGTTCACGCAGGACGGGGTGCAGCGCCAGACCGGTCTGTGGACCTTCGCCTTGACGGACTTCCTCGGGAGGGAGTGCGTCAGGGGGACGGCGGAGGTCTCGTCCCCGGCGATAACGGCAGCCGCTTCTGGTGTACCGACGGTGACGTTCACCACAAGTCCAGCAGGGACGGCCCTCGGGGGATACACCGCATCCGGCGTTACGCTCCCGGCGGAGAAGACGCTCCTTGGCGTCAATTACTACGACGGGTACGCCTTCACGGGTACGCTGCCTCCGGCGACGGCGTCCAGGCTGGCACTCACCGCACAGCCGGGTTACGGGACGGCCTGGCCGTCCAACGCCTCTCCCGATGCCAAGGGGCTGCTCACGGGGCGGAGGCTCTATCTGGCGGACGGCGGTTCTGCAGGCACTGCGGCAGCGGACGAATCAGGCACGCAGGGAGAAGCTCCATTCTCCGCTGAAGCCTTCTACTACGACTGGCGTTCCTCTCCGGTCCAGACCCACGCGGTGGACCACCGCGAGATAGTCTCCGACACCTACCTCGCACTCTCGTTCACCGGCAACGTGACGGCCTCGAGGGAGGAGGTGACCGTTCCTGCTGCGCTGTCTTCCAACGGAGCGGCCACGACCACTGTCACCCTCAGGACGATGTCCTACGACGCCTGGGACCGCCTCACGGGAGAGAGTACCACCGTGGGGGACGGGACCGCAGCCGGGAGCGTGTCGGACGTGATGGCCTTCTCCTACGATGCGGTCGGGAGGATGACCGGGAGGACCTACGGGAACGCTGCCTCCCCGGGGGCGACGGCGGAGTCCCTCTCCTATGACGTGCGGGACCACCTGACGGGACAGTCGTCATCAGTGTTCTCGTCGGCGCTGCGCTACACCGACCCGTCAAGGACCGCCACTGTCGGCAAGTACGACGGGAGCGTCAGCGAGTGGACCTGGAGCCGGGGCTCCGGCGGCACCGCCCAGACCTACGCGTTCAGCTACGATGCCCTCGGGAGGCTGACGGACACGAGGCGGTACACCGGTTCTTCGGCCACAGCGACCGATGCCTTCACCGAGAAGGGTATAGCATATGACCGCAACGGCAACATCACGGCGATAGAGCGTTACGGGTCTTCTGCGACCTCTCCGGAGGACAACTTGACCTTCACCCTCTCGGGGAACCGTATCTCATCCCTCACCAACTCCGGGACGAACGGAAACGGTCTGACCTACACTCCTTTCTCCTACGACGCCAACGGCAACACCACCCATGACGGGAGGACGGGGCAGGACCTCACATGGAACTCCCTCAACCTGATATCAGCAGTAAGCACGACATCGGGAAACACCTCCACCCAGCTGGCATCCTACGACTGGTACGCAGACGGGACAAAGTACTCCGCTGAAAGGGATGACGGAAGCGGCTATGTCTACAAGGGTAACCTGGTCTTCGCCCGGGGTGCAGACGGGAAGCTCTCCCTGGATGCAGCCCTGACGACAGGCGGAAGGATAGTGGCGCGGAAGGACACCCTGACGGGGACGGTCACGGGCTACACGGTCTACCACCACGTCACCGACCATCTGGGAAGCGTCAGGGCGGTGGTCTATGCCGGAGGGACGGCTCCTTCCGCCCAGGCAGGCATCTCCCCAGGAACCGTCGTGGAGACAAGCGATTACCTCCCCTTCGGAACAAGGTGGACCTTGACCGGAGAATCGGCAGCCGGAACACTCACCGACGCCACCAACCGCTGGAGATATTCCGGCAAGGAGGAGCAATCTTCCATCGACGAGTGCATACCGCTCATCGACTACGGAGCCCGCATGTACGACCCGGTCATCGCCCGGTGGATGAGTGCCGACCCCATGGCAGAGAAGTACTATCCATTATCACCGTACTGCTATTGCGCAGGGAATCCGGTGAGGTTGGTGGATCCTTTTGGCCGTGAGATTAGAGTGGCTCAAGAGTTTCAAGAACAGTTTAAACAAGACCTGCAAAATGTATTTGGCGAGAAGGTCGATCTCTTTTCTTTCGACGATAATGGTACTTTGCAACTTGAAGGAACAAAAAAAGAATTCGCCAAAGGCTTGACTAAAGACCAAAAGAAAGTTTTTAATGGATTATATAAAGCGATTATCGACAAACAAGTTACGTCTGTAGTTTATGCCGACAATTATACTTTAACTATTAATGGGGAACAGAAGGAATATGATATAGTTAATGATTTCGGAGGTGGGGCTTATTCACTAAATGATAATTTAATTGTCATTGCACCTAGTGCAGGGAGCGTTGACGTTTTTGCTATTTCTAGCGTTACTGGTTTTTCTTATGAGATTATTGACCAGAATACAACATCCGTATTATTTCATGAGATCGGAGAAAGAAACGCTTACAGTTCTCGTCTCAGGGGTAATATCATTGATTATGAAAATCATGTTAGACGTATAATAGGTCTTCCAAAACGGCCTTACGACATACATCATAATTATTATAGCCCATAAATATAGCGATTTAGAAATCCTTTCTCTGCTTTGTTTTATTATACACATCTTTCATACGTATAAGTATGAGTAATTCTTGCAGTACTTGGTGAATCTTATGGACTTAAATAATGAATTAGCATGCCTTCCCTTTTTCGTAAATACACTATCTTATATATTAGGAGTTATAGTATTCTCTTTCTATATTTGTTCTTCAGTTTTTTAGCTATAGCTCAAGATCCGACATATTATTATATTGGAGTTCTGAAGGACGAGCCACCCTACTACAACCATTCATATGAAAACAGAGTTCTTATCGATAATCTAGATAAGGATTTAATTCCTAATGTTATTTTTGAGAATTACTATCAGTCTAAGGATTATTTCATGGCACCATACAAAATTGGGAAAGGGACCATTGATTCTTTTCAAAAGAGAATTACAAGTAGACTCTATACAAAAAAAGCCAAGGATGGTTATCTTTATTTGAACAATATCATAATGGACTATATAGATAAAAATTGCAAGGACTATGCTTCACTAGAAATCTCTTATTTATTAGACAATTCTACTATAAAAAGTAAAGAGGGGGTAATGAAACTCGTTGGACTTCGAACTAAAATAATCAATACAATTGTAATTTACCACAACAGGAAGTCCAATCAAATATCTGTATACGTTGACACAGCGACCCGGTCATCGCCCGGTGGATGAGTGCCGACCCCATGGCAGAGAAGTACTATCCATTATCACCGTACTGCTATTGCGCCGGGAATCCGGAGAATGTTATTGATCCGAACGGAAGGGATTGGTATACAACGATAGGACCTAATAATCAAGTTCAATATCATTATGATGAGAATATTAAATCTTTTTCAGATTTTGAAAGATTAAAGATTGCTGGAGGCAATTATCTTGGGAAAACATACCTATCCACAGATAAATATTATAGCCTCTTCGGACAAGTCATTCAATATAAAGACAGTAAGGGGGAATTGACTTTTGAAGGCCAAATATACAAGAGCATAGACGACTTAATCATTAAACATTATTCTGTCCAAAATAATAGCGAGAATAGTATGATTTATACCGAAGTTTCCCCAGAGCCTTCTGTTGATTTCTTTTTTAACATGGCTTTAGGAGAATATAACTTTACGTATTCAGGATGGTACAACAATAGACCTTTTGGTAGCATAAGGGAAGGAACAATTTATAGGGCTGTAAATAAAGACAATATGCGATTAAAGATTCAACAGATGCCTCCAATTGAACCCCGAAGACTAGGAGGCTATGGACTTGGCTATAAGGAACCGGAATGGTATGGATGCTTTATGCTAATAGGCAAGAATAATTTCAATACAGTTCAAATTCAATTTGATAAGAATAATGCGACCTTATTTAGGAAAGCAATTGATAAACAATTCGCAAGATAGCAGTATTACTTGCCGGATGATATTGTTCACACTATTAATAATTCAGTCACTGTTTCTTGTATATTCATGTAAGATTACTCCATCCATGAACGATGAGGACATTCGGACAAAGGCAATTAAACATGAGTATCAAGGGCCTGTCAACAATGTTATTTACTCATTCATTGAAGCATATTATCGCATGCCTGCCACTCTGGAGGAGTTGTCTGATTACTGCAGACAGTATCGCCTCAATCATTTGGAGGATATTTCTTTTATCAATCAATTTATTGCTCAAATGCACGGAGAAGACCCATCGAACTATTTCTCTCATAACTATGTGTCCTTTATATCCTTTGCAGATTCGTGTTTTCTATATGATAGTAAGCATAAATACGGGTGCTGTGTGTACGGGACTCCATGTTTTTGGGCAAACACCGATTATAGGAAAGCACGATCGTTCTCTCCATCTGTAATTAATAAAGATAATAAGATTGTCTTTAATAATATTAGCTACATAATCAGTAGAGAAATACAAAGAGTTACAGATTTGTTTGAGAACCGGGTATTAAAGGTTGAGAGTTTAAGTTTAATTCCCGATAGATTCCTTAGCCAATCATTTTGCCTTGAAGGGAAAGACACAACAGTATACAATATAGTCCTTAAATACTCAAGAACAAATGGTATTGAGAAACTCTGTTCAAGAAAATACTATAATGGGCCCCTAATGTGGAGTGATAATAAAGGAATTGTAAGTTCCTTGTATTCAGAGACAGACCTTGATTCCCTATCAAGGCAGTACAAGGACAGTTTATACCACTCTATAGAGGCGATTGCCTTAAACAATGATGATATTAATGAGGTATTATTCATTGCTCCATTGGCTTTTTAATCTTTCCTTCTGCTATCTGTGAGGCTGTATGCGTCGGAAACTAATCCTTATGGGCGGGTTTCAAGCTACCGGCGCCTTCCGTTCCGGCGGGCATCTCCCCGGGAACCGTCGTGGAGACAAGCGATTACCTCCCGTTCGGGACGAGGTGGAGCCGGACAGGAGGTAACCTCACTGCAACAATGACCGATCCATCCAACCGGTGGAGGTACTCCGGCAAGGAAGAGCAGGCCGCCGCGCTCAACCCTGCACTGCCTCTGCTCGACTACGGAGCCAGGATGGACCCGGTCATCGCACGGTGGATGAGCGCCGGCTGACTGGGAGATTCCAGGGCCCCTTCTACTGCGCCCTGACAGTCTTGGCCGGATCAACGTGGGAGATGAAGAGGGTCGGGATGAGCAGGAGCACCATGATGGCAAGATAGGCTCCCGCATCAGCAAGGATGACGGCAGGCAGGTTCAGATGCACCGGAACGAACGGGACGAAATAGTTCTCCGGATTCAGTTTCAGGACGTGGGTCCACTTCTGCACGGCACAGAGGGCCAATGCCAGCAAGTTGCCCGCCAGCATGCCTTTGAAGACTATCACGGAAGCGACGCGGAGGAAGACCTTTGCGATTG
>Ga0256405_10013005_pt1 | contig 10111 bp, 6 predicted proteins | sample RumenRJG_02DNA_FD_189096 | JGI IMG/M metagenome (GOLD analysis project Ga0256405, IMG submission 189096) | Bovine rumen microbial communities from Lethbridge, Alberta, Canada - RJG_02 | ecosystem: Host-associated > Mammals > Digestive system > Stomach > Rumen | place: Canada: Alberta | collected... | reverse complement strand
AAGTAATTAAATAAGTATTAAAATAAATAACGTTTGATTCAATTAAAATAAATAAAAACTAGATGTTTTCAATATGAAAAACATAGTTAAAAATAAGTTAAATTCTTAAGTTTCTAGGAATGAAAAAAAACCGATAACTATAAATATATGATGAAACTAATATAACATGTTCTAAGAACAATACACCAAAAGTTTTTGGAACAAGCTCCAATAGCTTTTTTTAAATAATATTATATGGAGGCCATTACCATGAAAATGATAATACTTAATAAACAAAAACATGATGAACTTGAATTTGACGAACTCTACAGAATGCTTTCTGACTTAAAAGATTTCCTTGATGAGGATGCAAATCTAGAAAATAGAGAATGGAGAGAAAACCTTAAAACCATCCTTAACTTCCAGGACTCAGACGGAAGCTTCAAGCTTTTAGACTCATATAACATTCCAAGCGATGCTAGGGTCGACTTCTGCCATATGCCGACATACATCTGCACTGCAATCCTGATGAAGGCCTACATGACCGATTCCCAAGCATTCACTTCACAGGAAGAGTCTGCACTATTTTATGGGCTTAAAGTATCATGTGCCAGAAATCTTTCAGGACATGGCTATGAAAGCCTTATCGGCCAAATTGATGCATTGAATGTATTCACGAAAGCAGGGCTTAAAGAATTCATGGACCTTCACCATGAGTTTTGCCCTGAATTCAGCGAAATGATTGAAAAAATCATCTCCGAATTCAATGACATGGAATCTCAAGGCAAATTCTACGGATCTTGGGGAGAAAGCTATGAAAGCGAAATCAAAAATATAAACAAATACTTTTCCAACAGGAATGTGTTCGTCTATGGAACCCTTATGAACGGTGAAGCCAATCACTCATATCTAAATGACAGCACATTCCTTGGAAATACCATGATTGAAGGCTATGACATGTATGATGTCGGATTCTATCCTGCAATCATTCCTGGAAACGGCATAGCCATTGGAGAACTATACCAAGTTCCAAAAGAGGACATGCCATCAATTGACATGCTTGAAGGGGAAGGCACTCTCTACTCTAAAAAATGCGAAACAGTGACAGACTCAAAAGGAAACACCTCCTTTGCATTTGTCTATGTTTATATGAGGGACTGTTCAGACCTCAAGAGAATATCTGCATGGAATGAAGATTACGTATGGTACGTTTCATATGGAAGCAATATGCTGAATGAAAGATTCATGTGCTATATAGAAGGAGGATCATACAAAGACAGTGCACGTCGCAAAGAATGTGAAGACACCACTCCTCCAATAGCTGTGAAAACCCTTGAGATACCATATGACATCTATTTTGGAAATCGCTCAAGGTCCTGGCAAAATGGTGGCGTTTCATTTCTTGATGTAAGCAAAAAGGGACATTCCCTTGGCGTGGCTTATCTCATTACAGAAAAGCAGTTCAATCATGTGGCTGCACAAGAAAACGGTGGAATTCCACCTCATGAAAGCAATGGATGGTATACTGACATCATTGACCTCGGCACAATGAATGGCTTTGAAGTAAAAACAATCACCAATAGAAATCCTCGCCCACACAACAATCCTAGCGACTCATATATATCCACTTTAATGGATGGAATAAGAGAAAACTGGCCTGAAATGTCAGATGAAGAAATTAGGGATTATATAAATAATTGCATGGATTCTTCCAACAATTCACTATTGCATGAACTTGAAAATGAATAGGATAAGTTTATTAGAGTTATTTGGTTTTGAATAATAAAACCTATAATTCATAATACTTTCATTCATTTAAATGTTTCATTAATCATCTTTTCAAAAATTTCAAGCAATTCGACTAAAGATGAATGCAATTCTCCAATTTTAACTTTCTTATCCTTTCCCCTGTGAACTACATTGGAACGTATTGTATAATAATAATTTACACAAAACCAAGGATTTGTTTTATCTAATTTAAAGAACAATAGATTTTTTGCAGAAAATATCGGTCTTCCTCCTCTAATATGAGTATTATCAAGTGCATTGATAAAAAGGTAATCTTTAGATAATGCTTTTAGATAATCACCTTGTCTGTTGGTGACATCATATTTTACACTACAGTATCGATCAATTGCAGACCACAAAAGCATATAATACATTTGCAATCTAAATAATACTTCATTTTCATTTAATTTTAGTTTTTGGTCATTTAACGCATTTAACTCCTTTCGTATGAATGGAAATATTTCAGAAAAATAAGTGTCTCTTTTTCCATCGAAACTATCTAAATATTCTTCATTATCATCACAATGGTGTGAACTTCCTTTTTTTGGATATTTTCCAAACAATACATTGTATTCATTTTCATCTATTTCAATGATGCCCCATCCATATAATTGTTTTGCTTCAGTATTGCATATAATTTCATAAGCTTTTTCTTCTTTTCCTTCAATGAAAAAAATTACATGTCCTTTTGTTGTTGAATGTCTGTTTTCTTGATTTGTGATAAACGGCACACCATCCCTTAAACGCATTTCACGATTAACTTCCTCATGTTCAATATGGTCAACATACTCTTTGATTTTAGAGTGAGCCAATTGACCTTCTTTAAATATACCATAAGCAAAAAAGCCTCTTTTTAAAAAATTTTCATCATCATCTGGAATTTTTAAAGGTTTTAATTTATAATCTTTTGACATTCTATCACAACCTATTTAATTCATAAAGAACAATTTTCATTTATTTTCTCTTTTTGAGACATTAATAACACTATATCAAAGTCTGCTGAATAGAATTATTGTTTTCATTTATAGTTAAATTTTTTAAATCATTACAAAATTCTTCAATATCATTAACAGCAACTGCATTTTCATTATTCACTAAAATAAATTCATTTCCATCAAATGATATTTCATCAGGAGAGTAACAGTAAATTTGTCTGCCATAATCAATAGCTGCATTTACTGTATGCATTGTCCCACTTTTAACACCACATTCTACAACAAAAGTTGCATCGCAGAATGCTGCAACAATTGCATCCCTTTCAACATAGTTTCCTCTAAATACTTTTGCATCCGGATCATACTCTGAAACTAAACAACCATTATTTTTTAAAATATTTTCAGCTAACTTTTTGTTTGCTACAGGTTTTATTACATTTACACCACTTGGAAGAACAGCTATTGTTATTTTTCCTGCATCAACAGTTGTCTGATGTGCTATCTTATCACATCCTAAAGCAAGACCGCTTACAACAACCCTATCTGTTTTTGCAATGTTTTCAACTAATTCTTTTTCAAAGTTTTGACTTATCTCAGATGGTTTTCTTGTTCCGATTACTGAAATGTTTGGTTTTGTTAATGCATCAACATTACCTTTTACATATAAAATTAGTGGCCGTTTATTTTCCATAACCATTAATTTTTCTGGATAATTATCATCAAAGACCGTAATTACATGAATCTCTTCATCATTATTTACATAGTCATATAAATCTGAAGCATTTTGAATTGCTTTATCTATATCTTCTTTTGAAAATTTAGATGTTTTTTCAATTTTTAAAATTAAATCATTAAAATCTTTTGATTCATTTAAAACATCCCAGTAAGTTTTATAGATTGTAGCCTTGCCTACTCTTTTTAGATTCTTTAAGAATAATATCTCTTTAAATTTAATCATTTTATCGCCAAATTATTTTTTTATAAAAATATTATTTTATATTAAAATTATCTTAACATCCCATTAATATAATCATAAAATAACAATATCAATAATATACAAATTCCGTTTCTGCAATAGCTAATTTAAAAATTTTCTCCGGCTTAACACAATTCTTGATTAAAATACCTTCACATGCATACATAATATTTCCTTGAGTAGTAATGTCATCCATTAATATAAAAGCCATATCATCCCGAATAAAATTTCTTCTCGTACATAGTATAGTTTCCATATGTCTTTCTATCGGTACACGATAACCTGAACGTGACTTTGGAACGGTTTGAAATCTAAATAATAAATTTCCATAATCACAAATTTTTTTACTATAATCAAATCCTTCAGGTAATCTTTGCTGGTCATACAACATTTTAATATGATTTATACTTTTTCGCATTGAAGAACAGGCATTTTCTTCCATTTCTGATGGTGGTATAGCAACTAATGCCAAATATTTTATTTCATCATCAATTACATAATTAGAAAGATATACAACAGATTTCATCAAATCTCTAGTAAAAAAATCAACAGCATCATCATGACCATGTTTATACGGTAAAATTAATTTTGAAATTCGGACATCTTTTTTATTTAACTCAGGAAGATCTCTACGTTTAGGCTTTATATAAGTATGCACATGATACACATTACGACGAGTTCTTTTCAAATCAATATTACCATTGACATTTTTATATTTAAAAGAACTGTTACCAAATGATGAGATTTCATTAATAAATGCGTCATTGTAACTATCTATATATAAATCCCAATTTATCACACCATAATGCATTGATTTGAGTTCTTGACGTTTTGAAGATGATATGCATCCATCAGTAGAATCGAATACATTTTCTATGATTTGTGGAATGCTTTTTTTATTGTGATTATAGATTATACTCTCCAAATCCATTTCATCAAAAAATTTATAATAAGCTAAATTATATTTAATTTTTAATTTAGTTTTGACATTGTCGTTGATGATTTCTTCATTTGATAACAGTTGATTTAATTCCTTGCAAATTAATGATTTATTTTTTTGAATTATTTTTTCATGCATATTAAATTCATCAAAAAAATTAAAATTACCTTTTGCATATTTTGATTTTAATTTATAATAATCCTCATTTGTAACAATATCATTACAAGAATCTAAAAAAGAGTTGAAATCCTGTAAAATAATGATTTTATGATCTTCAACATATTTATCATTTAGTTCATTGATAAATTTATTAATATTTAATCCTGTTAGGTTGCAGTTATCTTTTTTAAGAATATTTTTTATATTTTCTCTCTGATTTTTATCAATGAATCCTTTAAATAGTGAATCATATTTTTTTAAAATTTGGGATTTTAATGAGTTTAAATAATTATTATTTTTTTCATCAATATAATCATCCATTCCCCATTCATCATAATAATCATAATCTCTAGTAAAAATTTCAAATCTGATTTTAAAACGTGCATCATTTGAAATAAATCCACCATAAGAATTTAATAAATCAAAAAATTTTTTAAAAATAACAGATTTTTGAGATTCTATAAATTCATCATTAGCTTCATTTATCAAATTTAATAATTCCATATTATCAAGATTATTTTCTTCTGATATTTCAATAATCTCATCATGTTTTATAAATCTTTTTGAAAGACCTAATTCATTATAATGGTCTTTTACAAAATTTCTTGTTTTTTCTTTTAAATTCATAATACACCATTATTTCAATTTTATAATTAATTTTGATTACAAATCTTTGAATATTGACAGTATTTGCAGTCATCACATTTTTTAGATTCGAATTTATCTCCGGATTTAATAGCTAATGCAACATCATTGAGCTCATGGGCCAATTCATCAATCAATTTTTCATCAATTTTAAAGTTCAATACATTTTTGGATTTGATTGCATAGATTTCAACTTCTTCAATGTCTTTTCCAATGTATTCATGATTTTGATCTCTTAAAGCAAGGACATACAAGTGAAGCTGTTTTTTGTATTTTTTCTCATACTTTTCCTTTAGGTCTTCACTTACATAGTCAAGTGAAGTGTTTTTATAGTCCACTATCACTAATTTGCCGTCCCTTTCACAAATCAAATCAATTTTACCATTTAAAATGTAATGCTTATCTTTCAAGTGGAAAGGATATTCACTTTCAATTATTGTAATGTCTTTTCCATGATTATTATAATAATATAAAACATCCTGTGTTATGCTTTTTAGTTTGGATTCATACCTTTCTGAATTCTTTTCATACAAGTCATGGTTTTCCTTTAAGAACAGCTTTTCAACAGTCATTATGACTTCATCATCGCCAATATATTCATTGCCGTTTGAAATTATCATCTTGTTGATGTTATCAAGTGCATCGTGTATAAAGATACCGTCCTCAATTACTGCACGCTGTGACTTGTTGAAATTGAGCATATTGGACAATTTATATTTGAATGGACAGTTTTGGTAGTTTTCAAGTGCTGTGAAGCTTAAGTTTACTAACTCTTCTTCAGGAGGTTTAATATTGCGGGGAAGAGTTTCAATTTCAATGTTATGTGGGTCAATCTGAACACAATCATTCATGTCAATCGCATTTTGCACACATGAAGGATTTTCCTTTATTGATGATAAAATCAGTGTATCCTCTGCACGTGTCATTGCAACATAGATTATACGCTCCTCTTCTTCATAGCTAAGTCTTACATCATCTTCATCGATTTCTCCCTTTCTGCATCCTGAACATTCAACATCATCATTAATATAGGCCAGACATTCATCTGAAAGCTCATCATGCTTATATTTCAGGCAGCATTTTGGAGTGTAGTATGCATATCCTGCATGGAAGATATATCCGCTTTCAGGGTTTGGATTTTTATATTCCATTGGAAAGCCCTTATCGGTTAAAGATGCAAGAATAACTACCGGAAACTCCAGTCCTTTTGAAGCATGAACGGTCATTATCTGTATGCCTTCGCCTTCTTTTGCATATGAGTCATGACCCTCAATTGTCCTGTAGACAAACCAGAAAAATCCTCTAAAGTCACGTTCATAGCGCATTTCTTCAAAATTGAATATTGTTGAGGTTAAACCTGTCAAATTGTAGATTTCATCTTCAAGTGAGTTGATATTGTCTTCTGTGAAAAATCCTGTCACTTCAACTAGAAGTTCAAAGAAAACATCGCTTACCGGAGGTCTGTTGTAGAATTCAACATCATCAGAATTTACCTTATATCGAAGCTTGTTTAGCTTTTTGAAGAATTTCAAATCATCCTCATCAGTTACCCCATACCTTATCAGGTTTTCATCTGTCAGCACTGGCCTTTCAACATGCTCGAATATTTCATCCAGTACTTCATCATCTCTGTTGAAAACACCGCTGAATTTGGAGATTCTACTTTTTTTGCCGGTGTATTTTGGTGAAATCTCATGCTCCAAGACAATTACCTTGCTTTCAAAATCATTCTGAAGTTTATTTAAAATACTTTTAGTGTCATCAGACAAATCAAAGAGTACCTGATTGAAATTTGCTCCAGTATATGCCTTTAAATTTAGCCATTCCATATTCCAGCGGGTCATGATGCGATTGTGAGGGTCATCATCCTGCACTAAATGATACATCAATGTCAGTATTGATTTGACCTCATCCCTTTCAATCAGGTTGTTCAGGCCTCTGATTTGGAAAGGAATCTCATCATCGGGATGTGTCTCATTATGGCTTTCTAAAAGTCCGATCAGATCCTTGAACTTATTTCCCTTAACGGAACGTGAAAGAATCCCAATATCTGAATAGTCATTTATCTTATCGTTTTCCTTGAGATATTTAATAATATTGAAGATGTTTCTGGCTTCTTCAGGCTTATCCCCATTAACCATGTAATAGAGATTGTTGCTGTCTCCCCTTCCATACTGTGCCTTTTGAAGAGAGGATTCCTCATCTCGTTGATGCTTGATGAAATCTTCAGAAATGTCAATGATTTCATTTGTTGAACGGTAATTTGTAGCAAGACTCATGAATTCAAAATCATCACGATAATTTTCACGAAGATATTTGAAATAATCTTTGGTTGAACCTCTAAATGCATAAATACGCTGGTTGATATCGCCCACAACAGTAAATGAAGTTACCTCATCTGTTTTTGATTTGATATTATCCATCAGCCTTTCAAAAATTGCCATTTGAACAGGATCGGTATCCTGAAACTCATCAACCAATATGTTGGTAAACTCAATATCATTGTCATTTTCAAGCAATTCCAAAGCCTTGATTTGCATCTGGCCATAATCGATTGCATGAATCTCATCCAGCAATTCAACATATTTCGGGTAGGATTTTGCAATCTGCAAGTATCTGGCACTGTACCATGACTTTTTATGCTCCGCATTTTCCTTTTTTCCAATGTCTCCCCTTGGAAACTTGCCGTCATGCAAATTCATATAATCATGAACATAGTTTACATAATCCTGAGATATTGGCCATTCTCTTTCGATATATTTGACCAAACGCTCTGTATCAACATTAAAAGAGCAATATTCACCATATTTGTCAATGATATCTCCTATTTGGCTGTTGGGAATATAGTATTCATCGACAAAGCCCAAATCCTTCAGATGTTTGCCGACAAACATATTGATTTTTTCATCGCCGTCATCGGCAATGATGTCATATCCAACATCACCGCGGTCCTCCAATAATTTAATGCATAATGAGTGAATTGTTGAAATATGCATCTTTTGAACATCACTTTTTGACAGTTCCCCATCAACCAACCTTTCCTGAAGTTCTTCAGCTGCTTTTGTTGAAAAGGTAATTATTAAAAGAGTTTCCGGCTTTACACCTAATTCATTCACCATATATTTTACCTTTTCAATCAAAACTCTGGTTTTACCTGCACCAGGACCTGCCTCAATGCTTAAAAACTTATGATTGTCATATGTGACGGCATCTTCCTGATTTTTATTTAAAATGAATTTAACGATATTTTTAAATTGTGGAAAATCCTTTAAAAAATTTTTAAACTCTTCTCCTTCACTGTCCGAGAAAAGATATTCATTTGCCAAATCCTTGCTAAATATTTTTGGTAAAGTATAGTTTTCAGACTCACAAATTGCTTTAATATCCCCAATAGCATCTCCATAACGGCTTTCATCAAATTTTATAAACATGAACCACATCTCATTTAATGTTAATTGATAATACTTTATGTACAATATAATAAATAAATTGTTTTAATGGAAAATTTAAAATAAGAATTTATTAAAACACAAAATAAAGTTTAAAATTTAATCTATTTCTGCTTTAAACATGAGCAGATGGAATAAATATTCGGTTATTTAATTATCACACCAATATGAAAATTTATCTTTTCATATCTCTCTAAATGAAACAGATACTTGGCAGAGCAAACATCAGGGATTTTATCCTGAAGCTCGGATGCGGATGATGAGTGCATGTATTTTGTATCCACACTATTTGCAACATAACCTATTTTTTTATCATCAGCATATACTGCAATCGCATCACTGTCAAATTCATTATCCCTTTCCTTTACAAGCTTTAAAGGGCTGTAGTAGTAAAGATCCACATCACTTTCATAATACATCATTCCAGTTATTGTAAACAAATCATCCTCATTTTCTTGTTTTAATGATTTAAGTATATCCTGATATGTTTCTTCATAATTGATGTAGTAGTCAATTGAATCTTTCAAATCAAGATATTTATTAATATTTTCCTCACTATTCACTTTAGGAATTGAATTTATTGCTCTTTGGATGACTTCTTTTGCCCCTTCCAATAAGAACAATCCGTTTGACATTTCTTTTGACTCTTCAAGTAACTGATATGCCCAGTCATAAAGCATTCTTGCCTTGTTTTCAAAAACCAATTTATGCGGGGACAGTTCCAGTGATCTGTCATAACAATCCTCAGATTCAGCATACCTATTTAAAGCCTCAAGAATAATTGCTTTTCTATTCCAGTTATTGTAATCTTTGTCATTATGCTCCAATGCCTCATTGATTTTAATAAGTGCAAGCTCCTCCTTAAAATCCAGATATAAATTCCATGCTTCATTACTCAATTCAATAGGCATAGGCTCATCTGATGGTGCATATGAATCATCATCTTCTTCATCATCACAGCTGTAACTGTAACTGCCACCGCAGCTCATACATATGTCTCCTTCATCAACCCAGCTTCCGCAATTTGGACAAATTCCCATTAATTATCACCCATCTTTTTTTATTTCATTTAATCGTTTGGACAAGTTGGAGAATGTTCCGTCCTGCACGCATCTATCTGAAACCTCACCGTCACCGCCATGGTGGTCTGCTCTTTCAATGTAAGTGTAGATTGTTATGATTTCTTCAAAAGTTAATTTTTCATGAGACAAATCTGAAAGAGAGAATTTGGAATACTTTT
>Ga0256405_10013004_pt1 | contig 10112 bp, 7 predicted proteins | sample RumenRJG_02DNA_FD_189096 | JGI IMG/M metagenome (GOLD analysis project Ga0256405, IMG submission 189096) | Bovine rumen microbial communities from Lethbridge, Alberta, Canada - RJG_02 | ecosystem: Host-associated > Mammals > Digestive system > Stomach > Rumen | place: Canada: Alberta | collected... | reverse complement strand
TCTCGGTGTCAGCGGATCCTTCGTGACGAGCTGCATGCCTGACACAATGATGGACGCAAACATCAGCACAGCCGCGCCGCCGAGCACACTGTTCGGCATAATACTCATCAGAGCTGCCAGCTTCGGGAACAGGCCGCAGAGCACCAGGAAGATGCCGCCGATTGCGATCGTAAACAGGTTGACAACCTTGTTCAGCGCGACCAGCCCGACATTCTGGCTGAAGGATGTGTTCGGAAGGACACCGAACAATGCCGCGAAGGAAGATCCGAGACCGTCGCAGATGATTCCGCCGGAAAGTTCCTTATCGCTCGGCTCACGGTTCATACCGCCCTCACAGACTCCGGAAATATCACCGACCGTCTCGACAGCGGTGACGATGAACATGACCATGATCGGAAGAATCGCCTTCGCGTCAAACACCCACTTCACAGGCATCAGCGCCGGCACCTTGAACCACGACGCATCCTTCACGGCCTGCCAGTTCAGCACCCAGCTTTTTGTTGCCTCTACCGTCTTCCCGGCAGCATCCGTATAGGTGTAGGTATGCGGCAGGAAGATCCCCATAATGGCGCAGAGGATATACCCTGCGATAATCCCGATCAGGATGGAACTCGTGCTGGTAAAACCCTTCGTCCCATGCTTGAGCACCAGAATCACGATCAGAACGAAGAATCCGATCAGAAGATTCTCCGGCGAACCGAAGTCCCCGTTCTTGTTGCCGCCGCCAAATGAATTCACCCCGACGGAGATCAGGGAGAGTCCGATGGACATGACAACGATTCCTGTCACCAGCGGCGGAAAGAACTTCCGGAGCGGCTTCAGGAAGACGCCAAGCACCGCCTCGAAGATACCTCCGACAAAGCTGGCACCAAGCACCGCGCCATATCCGATGACACCGCCGCCCATCGCATTGGCAGCGGAAGTCATGACGCCAATGAAACCGGAGGACGTCCCCATCACAATCGGAACCCTTCCGCCGACAGGCCCGATCGAGAACACCTGCACCAGCGTCACAATTCCGGCAATCAGCATCGCGTTCTGAAGGAGTGAAACGCGAAGCGCCCCGAAGCCTCCGTCAACCGTCATCCCGCAGATTCCCATCAGAATGATCAGCGGTGTCAGGTTTCCGACAAACATCGCCAGGACATGCTGCAGACCGAGCGGAATCGCAACCCGAAGTGGCGGCCGCCCCTCCAGCTGATAGATCAGTTCCTTTCCGGAGCCTGAATCTGTTTTATCCGTCATAATGCCCCTCCCTCTCCATACATGTTTAAATATCTGTCACCTACTTTCATGATAACAGGATGTTCAGGCTGCGTCCAGCGCTTTCTGATGCAGCTTCCGCCGCTCATCCTGTCCGCTTGACCTTCTCTGCTGTGCGCTCAGTGGAAAAACTACCAGCTTGTTGTAATAGTCCGAATCCATCTCGTTCTTTCCCGTCCGCGCAGGAGAAAAGCAGCTTTCTGCCGATCGCTTCCCTGCGGATACCGAGACTCAGTCCTCCGGATAAGCTGAGGGAGCCGGGGCGGCACCCATTTTCCATCCAATCAGGTTGACCAGGAAAAACGTCAGCGTACCGACACCGCAGCCGAACACGACTGGCAAAATTCCAAGATAGAAATTGCCGCCGCTGAGTACCTGCCAGATGACGACACCGATGGTTCCGGTGATAATAGAGGCGATACCGGAGGCCCTGACCGCCTTCTTGACGACCATTCCAAGCCCGTATGCGGCAAATGGACCTGCACAGCGAATCGCGAATGCGAAGGTATTCATCGTGACAATGTTGACATTGCCGAGTGCAATGAGCGTTGCAACAACAGCGCAGACCACGTTGCACAGCCTGGTATAGAAGATCACCTTTCTGTCCGGTGCCTTCTTCAGGTTCGGGTCGATCTTTGAGAAAATATCATTCATCAGGATCGTACTCATGCACAGCAGATTCGAATCCGCCGAGGACATCGTCGCCGCAATGATCGATGCCGACACAATCCCGGTGATCACAGCAGGCGCATGGTGGTTTGTAACGGCCATCATCGCCGTGTTCGCCTTGTCCGGTGTCAGCCCCAGCTCATCCTTCATCGCCAGAGCTGCAAGTCCAAGGATGGTCGGGAAGATCGCCATCGCCGCCATCAGAATGGCAGACAGGAAGGAAGCCCCAACCGCCGTCTTTTCATCCTTGCAGCTTTCGAAGCGGCTGACCATCTCCGGTCCGGACAGGAAGGTACAGAAATAGTTGAAGATATAGCCGATGATCGTGACCCATCCGATGTGCGTGAAGCTTAGCTGTGTAGCCGGGAGGGCGGCGGAGATCGCACTCCAGCCGCCGCAGCCCTTCACAACGAAGGGCGTTGCGATTGCAAGGCCGATCAGGATGATCAGGAACTGAACGGTATCAGAAATCTGATCTGCGATCATTCCGCCGACAGTCGTGTAGATGATTGTGACCGCCGCTGCGATGAAAACGCAGACATTCAGCGGAATGCCTGTCAGGACACTCACAACTGAGCCGGAAGCCATGATCTGTGAGGACGTCAGACAGAAAAGCGCCAGCACATTCAACACAGCGGTGAAGGTTCCGGATACTGCCCCGAACCGCCGGGTTACCACCTCCGGAATTGTCAGTGACATCGTTCTGCGGATTTTCGGCGCAAAATACGCCAATGGGATCATTGCGACCGATGCAGCCAGCACATACCAGATAGCGCTCATCCCCCAGGCACCGAAGGCCTTGGCCGCCACACCCGTCGTAGATCCGCCGCCGATGTTGTTTGCCGAAAGTGAAAATGCAACCATGAACAGGCCCATCCGCCTGCCCGCAACCATATAGTCTTCGCTGTCCTTGATCTTCAGCTTGCCAACCACCAGCCCGATGACCAGCATGCCGATCAGATAAGCCGCGACGATGATCAGAGATATCACATTCACACTCATACCTGTTCCCTCCTGTTCTCTTTCAGATTCATCCCCCGGATACAGTTCTTTCCGCTGCCCCTCCCGGAAGTGATTTTTCCAGCATTATTCACAGGAAGCAGCTCTTCGGTATCGTCTCTCCGGAGTCTGAAAAGGCAGGGTAGCGTTCTGGCCACCCTGCCTCTGCGACAAGCTGATTCTATCAAAAGATCAAGTGCTCTTCAAGCATATATTTGCAAATATATTTTGCAACAATGCGCAGTTCCTGAATAATTTACGGCTCACTCTGTCTTCTCTTCTGGCAATGCAGGCTGATCCCCCGCGTTCGGTCAAAAGAGACTTCACTTCAGTTCAGCTCCGTCCCGGCCTTCTCTCCCTTCAGATATGCTTCTGCGTTGCCCAGTGTCGTCTCTGCGATGGCCGCCAGTGCCTCCTCAGTGAAGAAGCCCTGATGCGACGTCACGATCACGTTCGGGAAGGACAGCAGCCTGGACGTGACAGAATGCATCATAATGTCGTCCTCATGATTCTCGAAGACATTGTCCTTCTCCTCCTCATAGACATCCAGCCCGACGCCCGAGAATTTTCTTTCACGAATTCCCTGGATGAGATCATTGGTATCAATCAGGCCGCCTCTCGACGTATTGACCAGGATCACACCATCCTTCATCTGATTGATCGTGAAGATATTGATCATATGGTAGGTTTCCTTCATGAGCGGGCAGTGCAGAGAGATCAGATCACTCTCCCGGAGCAGCTGCTCCAGGCTGACATACTCGACGAAATCCAGACTCTTGTTCGGATACTTGTCGTAGCCCAGCACCCTCATGCCATAGCCCCGGCAGATCCGTGCCATCGCCGCCCCGATCTTGCCGGTTCCAATGATGCCGGCCGTCTTCCCATAGAAGTTCTTGCCGGTCAGCCCCTGCAGGGAGAAATTGTTCTCTCTCACACGGATGTAGGCCTTGTGGATGTGGCGGTTTACCGCGCTGGCCAGCGTCATCGCCAGCTCCGCGACAGCCTCCGGAGAATATCCCGGTACCCGCATCACCTTGATTCCATTCGCTGTCGCCGCCTCAAGATCTACATTATTATAACCGGCGCAGCGCATCAGAAGCAGCTTCACGCCTCTGGAGGCCAGAACACGCAGGGTGTCCGCCCCGGCATTTGCGTTCACGAACGCACACACTGCTTCGCTGTCTGTCACGTAAGCGGCCGTCTTCGGGTTCAGCTCTGCCTCCCAGTATTCCAGCTCCAAATCCGGGTAGTTGGCCTTGATTGCATCAAAGGATTCTGTGTCATAAGACTTCGCATCAAAAAATGTAATTCTCATAAGCAGGCCCTCCTCTCGACCTGTCTACAATATGAACTGGCTGAAGGTAAAAAACTGTTGCTGCGGCAACAATTCGCAGTATTTTACTGCGAATTCAATTCTACACGCTCTCCTGGCTGGCGTCAAATCCAATCACCGCCAGCGCCTGTCAGGCCAGAATCTGCCAAGCTGACCTTCACTTGTTGGAATCAAATGTCCCCACGACGGTCGCCGCCTTCACAAAAAATGGGCATCCCGCTACGGAATGCCCATTTTTCAAGATGCGATTCTTCTAAGTTTCATACAGCCGCCGTCCTTAGACTTTGAGATCATCTCAGTACGGTACGAACTGCTGATCAGTCGATTTGGATTACATGCTTCTTGTCTTCAATCTGCTGCTGATCCTTCTTCGGAACCGTCAGCCTCAGCACGCCATCCTTGAAGCTTGCATGGACGTCGTCCTCTGTCAGGTCCTTGCCGACGTAAAAGCTGCGGCATACATTGCCCGAATAACGCTCACGGCGGATGAAGCGTCCGTTCTCATCCTTCTGGTCGTTGTTCTCATCCTTCTTTGCAGCGATCGTCAGGTAGCCATCTTTCAGCTCAACGGAAACATGGTCCTTGTCGAATCCAGGAAGCTCCACTGCAACTTCATATTCCTTCTCGCCTTCCTTGACATCGGTCCTCATGAAGTTGGCGTTCACTCCGCCCATCTTCTCATCAAACTTTCTTGCCTCTCTGCTGACCGGCCAGAATCCATCATCAAACCAGTCATCAAACAGATTATCATTAAAAATACTCGGTACTAACATAAGGCACCCCTCTTTCCATTATGGCAACCGCCCCTTATGGCGGCGCCTAAGTCACTGTTCCACGGAATTGGATGACCTGAATGACCCTTCCGGCACCCTGCCTTGTTCTTCCATCCATCCTCTTCCTTCGTTCTGCCCATGTTATAGCACTGGTTGTTAGCACTGTCAATAGTCGAGTGCTAATTTTCTCACATTTTTTTCTGTCCACATGACCTGTCAAACAGTTCATGAACCATTTGTCCGGTCGATTTGCCCCTTGCCACAGAGAGCCTGAACCGTTATAATAAGAAATTGCTTACAGGCTTCTAAAGCCTTATGCGCCATTACAAGCACGTCTGCGTAGCTCAGCTGGATAGAGCGACCGCCTCCTAAGAAGGGGAAGGAACCTCCGACAGACATTCGATTGGCGGGTGAAGCTGAGTACGAAACAGATTCGGAACGATTCAAAATTCAGCGATGAATGATGGATCAGGACAGAGTCCGGCAGAAAAAGTGCAATGTTGGGAAATTAAAAAAGTTACACTTTCTGCCCATGAAAATTGATGAATTGCCCAGAAATTTGAGGGCTTTTCATAGACCGGCATCCGTAGCCGAGGCCGAAAAACCAAGGTTTTAAGCCAAAAAACGGGGCATGTTTCCGTAGCTCAGCAGGATAGAGCGTCCGCCTCCTAAGAAGGGGAAGGAACCTCCGACAGACATTCGATTGGCGGGTGAAGCTGAGTACGAAACAGATTCGGAACGATTCAAAATTCAGCGATGAATGATGGATCAGGACAGAGTCCGGCAGAAAAAGTGCAATGTTGGGAAATTAAAAAAGTTACACTTTCTGCCCATGAAAATTGATGAATTGCCCAGAAATTTGAGGGCTTTTCATAGACCGGCATCCGTAGCCGAGGCCGAAAAACCAAGGTTTTAAGCCAAAAAACGGGGCATGTTTCCGTAGCTCAGCAGGATAGAGCGTCCGCCTCCTAAGCGGAAGGTCGTGCGTTCGAATCGCATCGGGAACGCGTTTTTGCGGGAGTGATTCACGAAAAAGTGGAAAACTCCCGCATTTTTTATGGGAAAATGGCTCAGCTACGAAATCTTAGCTGTTAGCAATCCGTTAGCAGGCCATTGCCCATGAAAATCCCCAAAGGAATTGTGGGCAGTGCCCATGAAAGATAATGGTTTCATGTGACATGCCATTATCAGCTGGCAGGACTGAGTCCATTCCAGTCCCCACGGGCCCCGCTCTTCCACTCTTTCGCAATACACGACTTCAGTTAAAGTTGACCGCAAAGTCCGCTTTCAGACAGCACAGCCGTCTGGTCCAGATCAGGTTTCTGATCCGGTTCCAGGCGGCTTTTTCTATGTCAGGGTCTCTGCCACGGTCTATCCCACGGGCAACAGAAACCCCGCCTGCGGCAGTCATCCTGCCTATCGGATGCCTCGGAACCCCCATCCGCACAAAAAGCAAGGAGGTCTGTATGCAGAAACACGAAGAAATCTTCTACATCGAGCCGGAAAGGCTGGTTCCTTTCCACAATCACCCCTTCCGGGTCACCATGGACGAAGACATGGAGGAGCTGATCGACAGCATCCGCAGCTACGGCATCATCACTCCCCTGATCGTCCGCCCGACAGAGAAAGGAAGCTATGAAATCATTTCCGGGCACAGACGGAAATACGCTGCCACGGTGCTCGGGCTCCTGAAGGTCCCGGTCATCATCCGCTACATGTCCGACGATCTGGCCATTCTCTCGATGGTTGACACCAATCTCCGCAGGGAGAAGCTGCCGCCGAGCGAGAAAGCCGCCGCCTACCGCATGAAATACGAAGCGCTGTGCAATCTCCGGAAGGAATACGGCCGCAAGAAGGTCGACAAAGCCCTGTCAGGCCGGTCTGTGGACCTTCTCTCCAATAAAACAGGCGACAGTCCCAAACAGGTTCAGCGCTACGTCCGCCTCTCATACCTGATCCCGGACCTCTCCTATCTTCTGGACAAAGGAGAACTTGGGCTGACGCCCGGCTACGAACTGGCTTTCCTCTCCGAGGATGAGCAGAGAACCGTCGCCAGGATAATGGCAACCTCAAAGTGCTCTCCCAGCCTTGCACAGGCGGTCTCGATCAGAGAAGCCAGTAAGGCCAGCCAGGAAAAAGGTGGGCTCACAGACCAGATGGTTCGTGAGATTATCTTCGGTCCGAAGAAACCAGCCGAACGACGGGTCATCCTGAGCAACGAACAGCTTCAGTCCTATTTTCCGGAGGACTGCACTCCGGAAATGATGAAGAAAGGCGTTCTGAAGATCATGCAGGAATGGACTGAAAAGCGTGCTTCCGAAGATCCCAACCGGATAAAGAACAAGAATCAGCCAGATGATGCATCAGAAGATTATGCAAACGCTTCAGCAGAAGCATCACAAGACAAGAAGGGAGATCAAACGAATGTGTAAGGTTTACTGCTGCTGTAATCAGAAAGGCGGGACGAACAAGACCACTGTCGTGGCGAATCTCGGCATCGGTCTTGCCAGAGCCGGTGAGAAAGTCCTGCTGATGGACTGCGATCCACAGGGAAGTCTCACAGCGAGTCTGGGCTACCAGAACCCGGACGAGATATCCACTACGATCGCCAACATCATGACCCACATCATCAATGAAGAGGACTTCGATCCGCACGAAGGCATCCTTCATCATGAGGAAGGCGTCGATCTTCTCCCCGCCAACATTGAACTGTCCGGTCTGGAAGTCCTGCTTGGCAACACCATGAGTCGGGAAATGATTCTGAAGGAGTATATCGACCATCTGAGGAGTGAGTACACCTACATTCTCATTGACTGCATGCCCTCTCTGGGCATCACGACCATCAACGCACTCGTCGCTGCTGACCGCATCCTGATACCCGTCCAGGCGGCTTACCTGCCTGTAAAGGGCCTTCAGCAGCTTCTGAAGACCATCACAGTCGTGAAGAAAAGGCTGAACAAGACCCTGCAGATCGAAGGAATCCTGCTGACGATGGTCGACTTCCGGACAAATTACGCGAAGGACATCACCCAGATGCTCCGGGAAAGCTACGGAAAGACGATCGGGATCATGGATACCTGCATCCCCTTCTCCGTCCGGGCCCCGGAGGCAAGCGCCGCCGGCATCAGCATTTACAAATATGATCCGAACTGCAAGGTCGCAAAATGTTATGAACAGCTTACCAGGGAGGTACTTGACGATGAGAGAACGTCCAGGACAGAAGATTAAACTCAAGACCATCGATGAAATGCTCGGTGTTGTCGGCGAAGAGTCGGCGATGGAGATTGAAATCGAGAAGATCCATCCTTTCCGCAACCATCCCTTCCATGTGGTGGACGACGCGAAGATGCAGGATCTGATCGACAGCATCCGGGAGAACGGCATCCTCTCCCCCACCCTCATCCGTCCGGTCGGAAATGATGAGTACGAGATGGTCTCCGGCCACCGCAGGATGCACGCAGCCATGAAACTGGGGATGGAAACCATTCCTGCAATCATCCGCGACATGACTGATGACGAAGCCATCGTCAAGATGGTCGACTCCAACATTCAGCGGGAGGAGCTTCTGCCGAGTGAGAAGGCATTTGCCTACAAGATGAAACTTGAAGCGATGCGTCGAACTGCGGGAAGGCCCAGCAATAATTTGTCCCAAAATGGGACAAATTTCCGGGTTGATCAGGAAATTGCCAATCAGGTGAATGAAAGTCGGAATCAAATCAGAAGATATATTCGCCTGACAGAACTGATTCCCGAACTTCTCGACTTCGTAGACCGTAGGCGTCTCCAGTTCACCGTTGCCGTTGAAATCTCCTACATCGACAAGGAAATCCAGGGCTGGCTCTTCGAATACATTAGGGAGAACGGCCCGGTGAAACTCAACCAGGTGAAGGAACTCCGGACTGCTCTTCAGACCGGTGCCATGACCCAGGACAAGATGATTGTCCTCCTGAATGGAACTCAGAAATCAACTTCCGCAGGCAGCCTGACACTCACAGACCGGAAGCTCCGGGAGTACTTCCCTCCCACCTTTTCACACGATGACATGATGGACGTGATTGAAACGCTCCTCAAGTCATGGAAAGCTCAGAATGGAGGCGATTCAGATGACGTTTGATTTCTATATTGGCTCCCAGGCGGAACAGTTCAGTTTCATCCGGATCCCGAAGCTTCTTCTCCTGAGCCCGGAATTCCGTGATCTCTCCATCCAGGCAAAAATGCTCTACGCCGTTCTTCTGGACCGGATGTCCCTATCCGTAAAGAACCACTGGATGGATGAGCAGAACAGGGTCTACATCATCTATCAGGTTGAGGAGATCGTTCAGGATCTCGGCTTCACGAAGAGAAAAGCCATGGATGTCCTCACGGAACTTGAGCAGTTCGGGCTTGTTGCCCGCAAACGCAGAGGACGCGGTCTCCCTAACTATCTGTATGTGAAGAACTTCCTGTCCGGTCTGCCAGCATTCCAGTCGCCTGGAAAAAGACAGGTAAGAAATGCTCCTTCCCGCACTTCTGCCGATTGTCGAGGAGAATCAAGAAGTGCAGATATCGCAACTTCACATCAGCTTCCGACGGGCATAATATCTGCCTCTGCAGTGAAGAAACAGGCCATCCAGGTCGGCACTGCCCGGCATGAAATGCAGGATCCGACACTTCCAGAGCTGCAGGAATCGTCACTTCTAGAAGTGCAGAAATCAGCACCTCTTATGAATAAGACAGATATGAATAACACTGATATGAGTAAGACAAAGGAATCCCATATCGTATCGAATCCCATCATATCCGAGTTCAAAACCCTGATGGGATACGATGGAGATGGTCATACCTCTGTCGACCCGCTCCGCGAACAGATCCGGGACAATATCAGCTACACAGATCTCAAGATCTCCCATCCCAAAGATGGAGACATGATTGACGGAATCGTCGAACTGATCCTTGAGATTGAGCTGTGTACCCGCCCGCAGATTATTATTTCCGGAACCAGCTTTCCCACCGATATGGTCCAGCGCCGGTTCATGCAGCTTCGTGAAGAACATATCGCGTATGTCATCGAGTGCGTCCACAACAACACGACGCAG
>Ga0256405_10013003_pt1 | contig 10114 bp, 10 predicted proteins | sample RumenRJG_02DNA_FD_189096 | JGI IMG/M metagenome (GOLD analysis project Ga0256405, IMG submission 189096) | Bovine rumen microbial communities from Lethbridge, Alberta, Canada - RJG_02 | ecosystem: Host-associated > Mammals > Digestive system > Stomach > Rumen | place: Canada: Alberta... | reverse complement strand
TAGATAGGACAGAGGTGGAAGTGCAGTAATGTATGGAGCTGACTGTTACTAATCGGTCGCAGGCTTGTCCTCACGGATTTGGTTAAAGATCTTGTATTGGATCGTAAATTTTCGTATGCGGTTTTCAGGGTACTGAAAGACATCGGTTTATCCGGTGTCTTTTTTTCTTCACAAAACAGAAGCTCTACGATATACTCGTTACGTATCTGCTGACGGAACACTGAGGAATACTATGATAGCAATTTGTGATTATGATGCCGGCAATATTATGAGCGTACAGAAAGCATGTGCCTTTCTCGGATATGAATATACGCTGACCAGAGATCGTGAGACGATTCTTTCCGCGGATCATGTTATTCTTCCCGGAGTCGGTTCTTTTGGAGACGCCATGGAAAAACTCGACAGTTATGCCCTGATCGGTGTGCTGAAGGAAGTGGCGAAACGCAATATTCCGCTGCTTGGCATCTGTCTGGGACTTCAGCTTCTATTTCAGAATAGTGAAGAATCTCCCGGCGTGGACGGACTGGGACTGATCCCCGGATCGATTATAAAAATTCCGGATGAAAACGGAAAACGGAAAATCCCGCATATGGGCTGGAACAGTCTCTCGTTTCCGGTAAAAGGCCGCCTGTTTGAAGGCATTGAAGAAGGAAGTGAAGTGTATTTTGTACATAGCTATTACCTGCCTTTGACCGCAGAGGGAGCGGGAATGCAAAAACCTGAGTATCTGATTACAGCAGCTGCGGATTATGGCGTTGAAATTGGCGCAAGCATCGAGAAAGACAATGTATTCGGATGCCAGTTCCATCCTGAAAAAAGCGGTAGGCGAGGGCTGAAGATTCTGGAAAATTTCCTGAAAGTATGAGGAACCGTAATTATGCTTGCAAAACGTATTATCCCGTGTCTGGATGTTAACAATGGACGTGTTGTAAAAGGTGTCAACTTCGTAAATCTGAAGGATGCGGGAGATCCGGTTGAAATTGGCGCCGCATATGATCGGGAAGGAGCAGATGAACTGGTATTTCTCGACATCACTGCTTCCAGCGACGCAAGGGATACGGTTGTTGAGATGGTACGCCGCGTTGCCGAAACGGTTTTTATTCCATTTACGGTCGGCGGCGGAATTCGCACGGTAGATGATTTCCGAAAGATTCTGAGAGAGGGAGCGGACAAAGTTTCCGTGAATACTGCAGCGATACTGAATCCGGATCTGATCAGCGACGCTGCGGATAAATTCGGCTCGCAGTGTGTCGTGCTTGCAATTGACGCAAAGAAAAGACCGGATGGTTCCGGCTGGAATGTCTACCGCAACGGCGGCCGGATTGATATGGAGATTGACGCGGTTGAGTGGGCGATGAAGGCATGCCGGCTGGGCGCGGGCGAAATTCTTCTTACATCGATGGATTGCGATGGGACGAAAGCAGGATATGATCTTGAACTTACCAGGACAATCGCGGAAAATGTCAGCGTCCCGGTGATCGCTTCAGGCGGAGCAGGCTCGTGCAAAGACTTTCTGGATGCACTTACCGTCGGACAGGCGGATGCCGCTCTGGCAGCCTCCTTATTCCATTACAAGGAACTCTCAATCAAAGAAGTGAAGGAATATCTGTCGGATCATCAGGTTCCGGTAAGATTAACCGATTGAATACAGGAGATGTGAAATGGGAGCGATTGATAATGACTGGCTGGAGCCCCTTGCTCCGGAATTTCGGAAGCCTTACTACGCACAGCTTTACAGGAAGGTGAGTGAGGAATATACAAAGTATCAGGTGTTTCCTCCCGCAAAAGACATCCTGAATGCGTTTCATTTTACGCCTCTTCATGAAGTGAGAGTTGTTATTCTCGGACAGGATCCTTATCATGAGGAAGGGCAGGCACATGGCCTGAGCTTCTCTGTTCAGCCCGGAGTGAAGATTCCTCCTTCTTTGGAGAATATCTATCAGGAGCTGCATGATGACCTGGGATGCTATATCCCCGACAATGGCTGCCTTACAAAATGGGCGAAGCAGGGTGTGCTTCTCCTGAATTCCGTTCTGACTGTGCGGGCCCATCAGGCTTTCTCGCATGCCTCTTTCGGATGGCAGACATTCACAGATGCCGCTATAGCGGCTGTGAACCGCCAGGATCGTCCGATCGCGTTTTTGCTGTGGGGCAGAAGTGCACAGGATAAGAGCGCCATGCTGAACAATCCAAAGCATCTGATTCTGAAGAGTCCGCACCCGAGTCCTCTGTCCGCTTACAGAGGATTCTTCGGCAGCCGTCCCTTCTCCAAAGTGAATCATTTCCTCGAGATGGCAGGCGAGAAGCCGATCGACTGGCAGATCGAGAACATCGGACATGCAGAAGCGGAAAGAGAAGGATAAATATGTTCAAAGACGGCGGCAGACAGGAAAGAGAATCCAGCCATTTGACTGCTGCTGCACTTAAATAATAAGAGATTCGTGCAGGATTGCCGATTTATCAAAAAGCCGGTCAGTGCTATGATGAGTTCATGGCGGGCCCGGCTTTTCTTTGTCTTTATGCCGAAACCGTTCTGCCGAACGATCTCATTAGAATTGTCTGATCATAGACGTTTCTGTCAGCCTCTCCCATCAAAACCAGCCTGTCAAAAGCTCATTTCAAAACGGATTCATTCGATCCGTCACATCAAAGCTTCACATCACACGTCATCAATCATCACATCTGAAAAGGAGGTGTCACAGACTATGAATTACAGTTGTTTTCTGGAGGAAATTACGAGAAGAGTAAAGGAAAGGCTGCCGGAGGAGTATGAGGTTACGGTGAGGCCGGTAAGAAAGAATAACGGTGTGATGCAGGATACCATTATGATTCGCAGACCTTCCACGCCGCTTTGCCCGAATATCTATGTACAGCAGATCTACAGGAGATATCTGGATGGGATGACGATGGAACAGGCAGAGGATGCGATTCTTCAGACTTACCACAATGCATCGTCGGTGCTTCAGATCGATGCGGAGGAATTGATTAACCAGGAGATTATCCGCAATCAGGTGGTTTACCGGCTGGTGAACCGGGAACGGAATCAGAGTCTGCTGGAGGAGATCCCTTATAAACCGTTCCTGGATCTTGCATTGATCTATTATGTCATTGTAGAGAACGAAGAGATGGGGACCGGAGGGATTCTGGTTCGCAATCATTTTCTGGATTATTATCATATAGGGCCGTCTGAGCTGGATGAAGCTGCTGCACGGAATACCCCGAAGCTGTTTCCGGCAGATTTTATCGGAATATCAGATCTTCTGAGAGAATTTGGTGAAAAGACAGGAGCGCATTCCTATTCGGAGATTTCTCTGGAAGAAGATGCCTCTGCAACCGGGATGTATGTACTGACCAATCGGACACGTCAGTTTGGTGCATGCTATCTGGCAGATAAAGAAGTGTTGTCTGAAATAGCCGGAAAACTGAACTCGGATCTGTTTCTTCTCCCCAGTTCTGTTCATGAATGCATGGTTGTATCCGCTGACTACTGGGAGGACCCGGAAAGCCTCGCCGACATGGTAAGGGAGATCAATCGAACGCAGGTTTCCCGGGATGAGTATCTGGCGGATACTGTATACCGGTTCTGCCGGGAGGACAGAGAACTGCTGATTGCCGCATAGCGCATAAAAGGGTATAAAAAGAACGCATCTGGAGGGAATCGAACCCCCGCCACACGGTACCGGAAACCGTTGCTCTATCCCCTGAGCTACAGATGCGTATCAACGACCTGACAATAGTACCACAATGATAACAGAATTTCAAGTAGCCGATCGGCGGCCCTATTGCATTTTTCATACCAACCTTTTATAATAAAACGTAGATTTTAGGCACTTTTGATTCAGATGCAGGCTCAGAGAAGCTGTCCCGGAGGGTTGGCATGTTAGATAATTTCAGAGAGTGGCTGTCGGACAATCTGCGCTATGTTCTGCTCGGACTGGCGGTGATTCTTGTGGTGATCATAGGAATCTGTATTTTCCGCCTGATTGGGGGCTCCTCTTCGAAGAAGTCTGATTCCGGCAAGCAGACAACACCGCCTGCGGCATCCCAGGAGGAGCAGCAGAGCTCAGAAGAAACAAAGAATGTGAATCTGTCCGCACCGGCGGCAGGAGAGAGCCTGACGGAGAATGATGAGAAGCTGCTTGATCTTTCCAAGAAGTATTACAGCGCAGTTTCCTCCGAGGATGAGGCGACGCTTGCTACGATCGTCGAGCCATGGAACGATACGGTGAAGGAAGAAACCTTTGCCATGAATGAAAAGTTCAAGAGCTTTGAGAACATTACGACCTATTCCAAGGAAGGCCCTGTAGATCAGTCATGGCTTGTCTATGTTTACTGCGAGTGCAGGGTCGATGGGGTTGACACCGGTATTCCGACGCTCCTGAATCCGCTTCTTGTGATTACGACAGACAGTACGGATCTGAAGATCTCTTCTGACAGGAATGAGTATGCGGATTTCATCAACGAGTCAAATACGAGTGCGGATGTTCAGGCGCTGATCAATGAGGTCAACAAGCAGTATGAGGATCTGAAGGGTTCGAATGCCCAGGTGAAGGATTACAGCTCTGACGGAGCATCATCCTCCGGCGAAGAAGCATCTACGGAGGCACAGGGATCGAATACGAAAACCAATTACGGAACTGCCACTGCGACGGATGGCGTGAATATCCGTTCTGAGGCGAGTACGAACGGAGCTGTTCTCGGAACGCTCTATCCCGGCCAGGAAGTTAATATCGTTTCTTCTGAGGGAGAGTGGACACATATTACGTTTACGGATCCCTCTACCGGGGCTGAGATCGAAGGATATGTCTCGAGCAGCTATCTTAACATTGGCTGAGTGCGGTTTCCGGAGAATGATCTGCAGAATGAAAAGCTGCCGCAAGTCTTTGCGGCAGCTTTTATATCAATAACCAATGAGAATCAATAAGTATTTGAGTGCATGCGGGATCTGTTCCCGGCGGGAAGCAGACAGGCTGATTGCGGAAGGAAAAGTAACCGTGAACGGGATCCGGGCTGCTGTTGGCCAGGAGGTTTCTCAGTCAGATCTTGTCGAGGTTTGCGGAAAAAAGACAGAGGCTCAGACTGCTGAGGTTTATCTTGCTGTTAACAAGCCCAGAGGAGTTGTCGTCACAACGGACAGGAAATTTCAGGACCCGGTTCTGGAGGATCTTGTTCCGAAAAGTCCGCGTGTATTTGCTGTGGGGCGGCTGGATAAGGACTCGGAAGGCCTGATCCTGATGACAAACAATGGGGAAGTATCCAATCAGATCCAGAAAGCGCGCTATCATCATGAAAAAGAATATAAGGTCGAGGTGGATCATGCGCTGACGAGGACGGCTCTGGAAAGAATGGAACAGGGAGTTTTTCTCGAGGAGCTCGGAAGAAAGACCCGCCCGTGCAGGATTCATCAGACAGGTTTGAATCGCTTTACCATTGTACTGACAGAAGGAATGAACCGCCAGATTCGTCGTATGTGTGCTGCGATGGGGTATCGGGTGACTTCTCTTAGACGAATCCGTGTGATGAATATTCTGCTGGGAGACCTTCCCTCGGGAGCATACCGTCCTCTTTCCCAGGAAGAGATCCGAGTGCTCAAGTCTTTGCTTGCACACAGCTCAGGCAGCGCAGCCCACACCTCTTCAGGCGGCGGGTAAACAATCATCACGCAGAGAAAGGCAGACATGCCGGAAAGTGCATGATCAGCACTGGGTTCCTGAGAAGACTGATACGCCGGAAAGCAGGCGCGGGAGAATAGGATGACCGAAGATAAGAAGTTAGCGAGAATGAAGGAACTTGTCCGGATTCTGAATGAGGCAAGCAAAGCCTACTATACACAGAACCGGGAGATCATGAGCAACTACGAGTTTGATGCGCTGTACGATGAACTGGAAGCACTCGAGGAAGAGACAAATGTTGTGCTCGCCTTAAGTCCGACGCACCGGGTGGGATATGAAGCAGTAGATGAGCTTCCGAAGGAAACCCATGAAAAACCGATGCTTTCGCTTTCCAAGACAAAAGAGATCGAACAGCTGAGGGAATTCATCGGTACGAACAAAACACTGCTTTCCTGGAAGCTGGATGGCCTGACGGTGGTTCTGACCTATCAGGGCGGAGAATTGGTTAAGGCGGTAACCAGGGGGAACGGAAGAATCGGGGATGTGATTACCGCTAATGCCAGAACGTTTCGGAATCTTCCGCTGAAGATCCCTTTTCAGGATGAGCTGATTCTCCGGGGAGAGGCGGTCATTTCCTATCCGGATTTTGAAAGAATCAATGCTTCTCTGGGTGAGAGCGCCGCACAGTATAAGAATCCCAGAAATCTGTGCAGCGGCTCTGTCCGTCAGTTGAGCAGTGAAGTGACAGCACAGAGGAACGTCCGTTTCTATGCATTTACGCTGGTTGAGGCAGGTGATACCGACTTCCATAATTCGAGGCAGGAGCAGTTCTCCTTCCTGCAGCGGCTGGGCTTTGAGACCGTGGAATACCGCGTGTGTGACGGGAACACCCTGGATGAAGCGATCACATGGTTTGAGAAGCGGGTAAAAGACTATGAGATTCCCTCTGACGGCCTTGTGGCGCTGTACGATGATATCGCGTATGGGGAATCGCTGGGAAACACCGCAAAATCTCCCAGAAACGCAATGGCTTTTAAGTGGCAGGATGAGACGGCGCTTACTCATTTGCTGCAGATTGAGTGGAGTCCGTCCAGAACCGGCCTGATCAATCCGGTAGCAATCTTCGAGCCGGTGGAGCTGGAAGGAACCACCGTGACCAGAGCCAGTGTGCACAATGTCAGCATCCTTCGTTCTCTTAAGCTGGGAATCGGAGATGAGATCAGCGTTTATAAGGCGAACATGATCATTCCGCAGATCGCGGAGAACCTGACCTGCTCCGGTACGGCCGCGATTCCGGATCATTGTCCGGCATGCGGAGAGCGGACAACGATCCACAGCGCGATGGAGACGGAGACGCTGGTGTGTGAGAATCCTGACTGCCCTGCGAAAAAGATCCGGTCATTTACCCAGTTTGTCTCAAGAGATGCCATGAATATTGAAGGCCTGTCAGAGATGACGCTCGAGAAATTGATCGGAAGAGGGTTTGTCCATTCCTTTGCGGATCTGTTCCGCCTGAAAAGATGGCGGGAGGAGATCATGTCCATGGAGGGATTCGGAAGAAAGAGCGTGGAGAATCTGGAGGAACGGATTGAGCAGGCGCGCAATACGACACTGGAAAGAGTTCTGTTTGCACTCGGGATTCCGAATGTCGGCGTGGCAAATGCCAGGATGATCAGCAGGTTTTTCGGCGGCGACATTGCGCGTCTTCGAAGCGCCGGGGAAGAAGAGTTTGCGAGGATTGACGGTGTGGGACCGGTGATGGCTGCGTCATGTGCAGGATGGTTTGCATCGGAGAAGAATGCAGTACTTCTGGATGAGCTTCTGCAGGAGATTCGAATTGAGACTCCTGAGGACAGCCAGCCTGCAGGCGGGAGCGGTGAGGGAGAGAACTCCATATCCGGCAAGACGTTCGTTGTGACGGGGGACGTGATTCATTTTTCAAACCGGCGGCAGCTGCAGCAAAGGATCGAGGCTGCGGGCGGAAAGGTAACCGGCTCTGTTTCAGGAAAGACCGATTACCTGATCAACAACGATGCCGCTTCTTCCTCCAACAAGAATCAGAAGGCAAAAAAACTTGGCATTCCCATTATCAGCGAGCAGCAATTTCTGGAAATGCTCGAAGAGGCGGGACGATAAAGAACTGGCGAATCTGGAAAGAAGAAAGGCGGGCAGGAAAGATGCCGATTCGGATACAGAAAGATCTTCCGGCAAGGGAGATCCTGGACAGAGAAAATATATTTGTGATGAGTGAGGAACAGGCGAATGTGCAGGAGATTCGTCCCCTGGAGATTCTGATCCTGAATCTCATGCCGCTGAAGGAAGATACCGAACTGCAGCTTCTGCGTTCCCTGTCCAACACACCGCTTCAGCTGAATATTACTTTCATGTGTGTCAGCACCCACGAGGCAAAGAATACGACAGCAAGCCATCTTAACAAGTTCTATCTGACTTTCGACGATGTTAAGAACAATGACTATGACGGCATGATTATCACCGGAGCACCGGTGGAGCAGATGGATTATGAGCAGGTGGATTATTGGGAAGAGCTGTGCGGCATTTTTGACTGGGCAGACGATCATGTTACTTCCACGATGCATCTGTGCTGGGGCGCACAGGCAGCGCTGTATCACCGCTATGGAATCCCGAAGAGAGAGCTGGGATATAAACTGTTTGGCCTGTACAGGACCAAGGTGATGAACCGGAAGATTCCGCTGATCAGGGGATTTGACGACACTTTCTATGCGCCGAACAGCCGGTGGACGGAGGTGCGCAAGGAAGACCTTTTGCGGTGTGATGACATTGTCATTCTGGCTGAGTCAAGGGAAGCCGGCGTGTTTTTGGCGATGTCCAGAAATGGCAGGAGAATCTATGTCATGGGGCATCCGGAATATGACAGGCAGACACTCGGAAATGAATACCGCCGTGATATCGATAAGGGAATCTCGATACAGATGCCGAAAAACTATTACCCGGATGATGACGCGGACAATGTACCGAGACTTGTCTGGAGAGCGCACGCGAATACGCTTTACACCAATTTCATCAATTACTACTGCTATCAGCTGACACCGTATTCGCTTGGAACACGAGTGTATACCTATGAAAATCTGAGATAACAAAAGCACCCCTCAAAAAGGGGTGCTTTTGTCTTGGATGCTTTTCTCTTATGCGAGATATTGATGCAGCTTCATCAGCGCTTTATTGTGAACGAGCTTGCAGTTGCTGTAGCTCATGTGAAGCCTGAGCGCGATTTCTTTGAGCTGCATATTATTATAATAATGCAGGATGATCAGATCCCGCTCCCGCTGGGGCAGCTTCTTCAGAGCATCCGTCAGCTCCTGCAGCGTTTCCTCGTCCAGAATACCCTGGAACGCATCCTCTTCTACGATATCCTCGTCGCCCAGCTCGTCATAGATCTTCCGTGTCCGGAAAAAATCAATCAGAGTATTCCGGGCAATGGTATAAACCCACGTGGACACGGAAGCCTTCGTCTGATCAAAGGAAGCGAACTTCTCAAAAATCTTCGTGAAGATGGTTGCGTGAAGATCCTCCGCATCGGCTGGGTTGTTGATCCTTGGCCGGATATAGCTCATTATTTTTTTGCTGTAATTCTGATATACCTGTTCGTAGGTCAGTGCATCCATGGATCATCCTTATCGGAGCCATCCCTGTCAGAGAACCCCATCATCTCAGGAACACCGGCTGCGTTGACATACGCAAGCTCGTCCTCGCTGAGTGATACAGCCATCCGGGACTGCGTCTCCTCGATTAATGAATCTAATTGTGTATTACGTGCAAACTTCTGAAAATCAAATAATGCTTTTAAAACCTGTTGTGTCATAGTGAATCCTTTCCGGAATGCGATAAACCGGCGCCTGCCAGATATTCCGTCTCCTAATACAAAAAGTTATCAGTTAAATCCTCTGAAGATTAATACGAGACAGACCGCATCCGGGGCTAAAAACCTGAAGGATTTCTGTCTTTCATAGAATAACGCAAAAACAAAAGAATGGTCAAGAGGAAGGATACGACATTGTGGTATAATCTTATCCGAAACAAGGCAGGCGAAGCTGCCGGATCAGGCAGAGGAATGGAGACAAGGATGAATAATACAAAGATGGAAGGCGAATCAGAAGCGCAGGAAGCACTCGAAAAAACCTTTTCCAGGGGAAAGGTGATTGTGCGCACGAGCGTGATCGGCATTCTGGCAAATGTGCTGCTTGCTGCGTTCAAGGCGGTGGTCGGGCTTTTGTCCGGCTCGATCGCGATTGTTCTGGATGCGGTCAACAACATTACGGATGCGGGATCTTCTCTTGTAACGATCATCGGAACGAGACTGGCTGCCAAGGCCCCGGACAGAAAGCATCCCTTTGGTCACGGGAGAGTAGAGTATCTGAGCGCAATGATTATTGCGATTATTATTCTGTATGCAGGTCTGGCTTCCTTCACCGAGTCCGTGCGCAATATTCTCAAGCCATCGGTGCCCGACTACAGTCCGCAGG